>Ga0209225_1002021_pt1 | contig 18900 bp, 34 predicted proteins | sample WasSprMetagenome_FD_184732 | JGI IMG/M metagenome (GOLD analysis project Ga0209225, IMG submission 184732) | Sulfidic aquatic microbial communities from Washburn Spring, Yellowstone National Park, USA - WS (SPAdes) (version 3) | ecosystem: Environmental > Aquatic > Thermal springs > Hot (42-90C)...
TCCGGCTGACTACGCTGACATGGACGCGGTGGCGGCCTCGGCCACGGCCATGAACGCGGTGGCGGCCTCGGCCACGGCCATGAACGCGGTGGCCAAGTCGGCCACGGCTCGCAGCGCTATAGTTACTTCCCAGTACCTGCAGTCGAACCTCAGTAACATCAGGGCAGCCTGCGAGAACACCGCTTTCTTCACCAAGTATGGGGCAGTTAAGTCGCCCAACCTCGTCGGCTCGAAGTCTGGTAGCTATCCCGCAACTATTCCGGCAAACTACATCATCATTCTGACTAGCTGGTACGCATCTTGCTCTAGCGCCTCTGTAACAGCGCGGCATGGACAGGACACCTCCCGGATCGTGTTTTCGGATTCGACGACCGTTGCTGGCACCCGTACCGCCACTGGGGTCTTGATCGGCGGAGGATACTTCGTGTCTAGCGATAGCTGCAGCATAGAAGTCAGCTTCACTTTTGACGCCTACCAGGCCATATAGGGGTGATGCGACTTGGAGAAGTACTTTTTGGTGTTTGACCGCAACGGATGCTTCAAGTACTGGGTGAAAACTGCGGGTGACTTTGTCCGAGACGAGGGTGACACGGCAGTAGAGACGACCAAAGAGCAAATAGAGGAGCTGCAACAGGGAGACAACTTTTGGAGGCTAATGTATGACGGCGTAAGGTGTTATGTGGACGAGTCCAAGAAATTGCCCGTTGACTGCGAGGATTGCTTCTAGGCGGAGGTGATCTCCGGTGTCTGCCAACCTGGAGGTGGAAGTGGCCCGGCTGCAGGAGCGCGTGAGCGCCATAGAGGAGTGGCAGACGAAGCAGAACGGCACCCTGCAGCGCCTGGAGGCAAAGGTGGACGGCATGACCAAGTGGCTTATCGGCCTGCTCGGGTCGGCTTTGTTGTCCCTCGTGCTGCTGATCTTTGACCTGCTCGCACGGAGGCCTGGGCCATGAAGCTCCATGGCTTCTGGAACGACCCCGAAGGCCTCTCATTTCCGGAGGCCATTTCTATTGTCTTCACCGCCCTCTACCTAGCGGTGACAGGATTGCTTCTGGGTCGGCTGCTGGCCGGAGCGCTGACCGACCAGGCGCTGGACTTCTACCAGATCTTAACGTGGGCAATGTTGACGATTCTCGGGGGTTGGTTCGGCGACCGCATGCTCAGCCGTTTCGGCGGGTCGAGCTTGAAAGCTAGGCCGAGAACCCGCTACTGGTACGGTGCTTATGATTACCCCTACTATGGCGATGCGTACGAGGAGTACCCGGCTGCCGGCTCGGAACCGGTGAACTCCGAGCCGCAAGAGGGAGGTGACCGGCGTGGGACAATCTGACCTCGTGATCCGCGAGGTCCCGCTGAAGTGGCGCGGTAACCTGGTCAAGCGCCCGAAAACGGCTTACATCGTCCTGCATCACGCCGAGGCCTCCCGGTGCTCGGTGGAGGACATCCACCGCTGGCACCAGAATCAAGGCTGGTCCGGCATCGGCTACCACTACCTGGTCCGCAAAGACGGCTCGATCTGGCGCGGCCGGCCCGAGATGCTTGTGGGAGCCCATTGCCGGGGATACAACGACAAAAGTGTGGGCGTTTGCGCTGAGGGCGATTACGAGCGCGAGCAGATGCCACCGGAGCAGGAGGCAGCCATCGTCCGGCTCGTGCAGGACCTCCTGCAGCGCTATCCCGGGGCGAAGGTCGTCGGGCACCGGGAGCTCGTGCCTACGGCCTGCCCGGGCCGGAACTACCCGCTGGAGCGCATTCGCAAGGCGGCGGAGGTGCTGAGCGTGTTCGCTGACATGCAGGGCCACTGGGCCCAAAAAGACGTGGAATGGCTGGCCCGGGAGGGACTGATCAAGGGCGATGAGCAGGGGAACTTCAATCCCGACCGGCCCATGACCCGGGCAGAGGGCGCGGTGCTGGTGCGCCGCGCGATTGACTATGTGCTGAGGAGAGTGATGGGCCATGCTTGAGTCGAAACTGCTCAATCTTGCCCTGGATCTGGTTTCGGTGGCCGCCGCGGTCGGGGCCGCCCTGCTCGTGGAGTGGCTGCGCCGCAAGCTGGGGGAACAGAAGCTGCGCCGGATCGCCCAGGAACTGGCCGCCAAGCAGGAGCTTGCCACTCTGGCCGTGCGGTTCGTGGAACAGGCGTACAAGGACCTGCACGGGCCCGCGAAGCTGCAGGCCGCGTCGGAGTGGCTAGCCGCCCGGGCTGCCGAGCACGGGCTGAAGCTGCAGCCGGATGAAATCCGGGGTCTGATTGAGGCGGCGCTTCGGGCGATTAAGGACGAGTTTGGCGAAGAGTGGGCAAAGGTGACGCAGACTCACACGGTCACGGCGTGATTCCGCGTGGAATAGCCCCCGGCTCCATCGCGGGCCGGGGGCTTTCTGCTGCGAGAACGGTCACAGGTTGCGCGCGCGCAGGTACTCGTCGAGTGCCGCCTCCACGATCTCCCGCTTCGTTCCCTTGGGTAGCGCCCGGGCCGCACGGTCCAGTCGTTCCCAAAGGTCGGCCCTGATGATGACGTTGAGGGCCCGCTCAGTGGGTTTAGGCGGCGGCTCGTCAGACAGGACAACCTCGCTGTCCGTCCACTTGGCGATGTGGCCCGTGCGGTTGAGGAATAGCGACTTCCACAGCCGTTCGAAGCGGTCTGGATCATCGTCGGCGCTGGTCCCGCGGAAGGCGGCCAGTGCGTGGTCGCGGGTCACGCGGAGCTCGCCAGGGCAATCGATTACTACGCGGTTGCCCTCGACCCGTACCTCGCAGCCGCGGTTGTCCTGAGCGACCCGGCGGGCGAACTCCTGGTTCGCCGTGCTGTTGTACACCAAGATCAGCTTCGGCACCGCTTCACCTTCCTTCGGCCAGCCGGTCAGAGGGCTTCAATGTGGCGGACGCCGTCTACGTCACTCACCCGGACTTCCTCCACGTCCCCAAGGAGGTTGCGGATAAGCTGAGCCAAGTCGGCGTTTGCATCGTCGTCGGTAAGGCGGCTATCTCCAATAACAATGGCGCGGATGCGGTCTGCGTGTTCCTGCAACTCATCCGCAACGGTCCAACCTTCATAGACGCTTACCTTGTAGATGGCCTGGTCTTGCGGCATTACCCTTCACCTCCTGCCCGTTTTACGCCCGGGCTCGGCGGTATGTACGGAGTGGCTAGATGATAGCCACCCTGCGGGCCACATCCTCCGCTACGCCAGGGCGGAAGCGGGCACGAAACTTGTCATCGTGGTAGAGCACGTCCTCGGCGGCAAACACGGTGCTCTTCCTGCGCCCGCTGACCTCGAGGGTTACAACCTCGAAACCCTGGCGGGGAATCGGGTTTACGAACACTCGGACGCCGGTGAACTTGTTGAGCGAACGTAGCTGCTTCTGAAGTTCGCGGGCAAGGTCGCTCAAGCTGGCGCGGGAAACCCCGATGTTCTTCAGGAATTCCATCTGCTCGCACCTCCCGGCCCGATTCTACACTCTACATTCTACATTGTCAAGCCGACTCCTGCCGCCGGAGCCCGTCTGAAAATAAAAACTTTGGGCGGCTGGGATGCTTCGCGCCCCGAAGGTTAGAAAGCTGTTTGGAACTCCAAACGCAAAGGGCCTCCGCTTATGCGGAAGCCCTTGAAATACTTGGCTCCTCGAGCAGGACTCGAACCTGCAACCCCCCGGTTAACAGCAGATCAGTGCGGGTCGAACGCCATCCTACCGGATGCGCTCCGATCCTACAGCGTCAAGGCTCTTAGGCCCCCGGAGCACCCGCAGTTTGCGCCCGGATGCACCCGCTTCTAACGCGATTTCGCCACGTTCGTTTGGAATTTGGTTTGGAACCGCGTTTGGAACCCGCCCCGCGCCGAGCAATTGGTCCAGTACCAATGCGGCCTCACGCTGGATGGTGGGAAGCACGTGGCTGTAAGTGTCCATCGTCACCGCGATCTGGCTGTGGCCCAGGCGCTCCTGCACCACCTTCGGGTGGACGCCAGCTTCCAGGAGTAGCGTGGCGTGGGTGTGCCGGAGGTCGTGGAACCGCACTCCCTTGAAGCCCAGCCTGTCCATCAGCCGGCGGAACGAGTGCTCGAAGTTCGACGTGTCCCAGGCCCGGCCGTCCTCCAGGCAGACAACCAGGCCGTAGTCGCGGTACTTGGGGCCCAGGAGCTGGCGGTAGAGATCCTGCCTGCGCCGGTGCTCGGCCAGCTCGGCCGCCACGAACTCTGGCAAGGTAACGACCCGCTGTGACCGCTGGGTCTTGGTCGGCCCCCAGACGGGCTCGCCGTCGCGGGCCCGGATCATGCTGCGCTGCACCTTGACAACCCGAGCCTCAAGGTCGACAGCATCCCAGGTCAGGCCGAATACTTCGCCCCGCCGCAGCCCCGTGCTCACCGCAAGGAGCACCGGGATGTAGAACCGCGTCTGCCGGACGGCCTCGAGGAGCAGGCCCACCTGCTCGCGGGTAAGCACCGTGATCTCGGGCCGTTCGACACGCGGGGGTTCCACCTGCTCGACCGGGTTGCGCGGGATCAGCTCCCACCGCACCGCGTGCTTGAGGGCCAGCCTGAGCGTGCCGTGGACGAGGTGGACGGTCTTCGGTGCGAGCCCGGACTCAAGCAGGGCGGCGTACATGCCCTGTATCTGGGCTGGCCGCAGGTCGGCAAGAGGCACCTGGCCGAGGTGCCGCTTGATGTGGGCCACGTTCCACCGGTAGTTGTCATATGTGCGCGGCGCCACGCTGGGCTGGGCGTACTGCTCAAGCCACTGGTCCAGGTAGTCGGCCAGGGTGGTCCTGGACGGCTCGGCGTACGCGCCCCGGCCCAGCTCCGCCAGCACCTCGGCCAGGACTTTTTGCGCGTCGCGTTTGGTGCCCCGGACCGTGATCCACTTCTGCCTGCGCTTGCCCGTGGCCGGGTCGCGCGGGAGATCCACGACCACGGCCCAGGAATGTTCGCTTTGCTTGCGGATGTGGCCCTTCATGTTACTGCCCCAGCTTGATTATAGCCTGCCCGAAGCCCAGGACGTTGGGCTCGATGATAAGCTCCAGCCCCTTTGCATTCTTGGGAATTTCGAACCCGACCTCGCCCCGCACCTTCCGGCCGGAAGCGAGCTCGCCGTCGAGCTGGCCCTTGAGGTCGGGCACCAGACCGATGCTGTACTTGTAGCCGTCCGAGTCTACGAGTTTGAACATGAGCAGAGTGCTGATTGCCTGGGACTTGCTTCCCTGGTTCTGGATCTCAAGCTCCACGGCTATCCACTTCTTACCTTCCTGCGGTTTGATGATGTCTTTGGCCTTTACCTCGCGCACGCCGAGCACGGTGAAGATCAGGTCGCCCATCTTGACAGCATCGCCGATCTTGAGCTCCTGTGCGGGCTTTGCTTGCCCGCCCGCCTGCTGGCCCGGCTGGACCTTCTCGGGCGTGACCGTGCTGCCGCAGCCAGCAAGCACTACAATCAGGGATGCCAATACGCACGCTGCCATCAGCCTGCGCATCATGACTCGTACCCCCCATGGAATCAATGTGGTTCAAACCTAACCTCCACGACCTTGCCGATAATCCGCGCCTCTTCAGGCCCTACCAGGATCGGCGCGTATGCTGGGTTGTCCGCCTTCAGCACCAGCTGCCCGCCTACCTTATAAACCCGCTTAAGTGAAGCCTCTTCCGCATTGACCATGACCACCGCTATTTCGCCGTTGTCGACGTCTGGCTGCACCCTGACCAATACCTTCATTCCGTCCCTTATTTGGGGGGCCATGCTGTCGCCACGCACTAGCAGGAAGAAATACTGGCCTGTCCTGGCCAGTTCCTCCGGGATGGGCTGGAGATCCAGGATTTGCTGTTCGGCGTACAGTGGTTCCCCAGCGCGTATCACCCCCAGCACCGGCACCAGTACTTCCGGCGGCCGTGGCCATGCCCCAGGCACGACCACGCCGTCTTCCGTGACATATCGTACTGGCGTTTCGGCAGGCGGCTGTGGGTTATCCGTTCTTCCGAGGAGGTAGTCGATACTGACGCGAAGAATCTCAGCCAGCCGCATGAGTACATCTGGCGGCGGGGTTCTCTCGCCTGTTTCGTATTTGGCAATGGCAGAGTAAGATACGCCTACTCGGCGGGCTAGTTCCTCCCGCGACAAGCCAATTCTTGCCCGTTCTTCGGCTAACCTCTTGCCTATAGCCATGCTATCCAGTCCTCGCCTGCCAGTTTAGCACATGCAGTCCAATCGGAGAAGAAGTTTCCCCAGATCGTCCAGCAAGGTGTTGACAGCTGGACGCGGAGTCCATATAATTGCTCTTGGACGGTCAGTCCAGGAGGGTAGCTAACGTGAGGCACACGCTTAGATTGGCCAGAATCCGAAAAGGTCTTTCGGTAAGCGAGATGGCACGGCGGCTTGGCATTTCTGTCTCCCACTACTACAAGATCGAGGAAGGCGTTCGGAATCCGAGCATGGACCTGGCAAAGCAGATAGCCGTCGTTCTCGACACCACGGTAGACGCCCTCTTTTTTGCCCCTCGGTTGGACGATGCGTCCACCGACCGGCCCGCCGCCTGTCAGTAAAGGCGGTTCACCTCCAGGAGGGAGTATGGCGCGTGCTGGCGCAACTGACGAGCCCTCGGGTTTGTCCGAGAGGCAAACGTGCAAGGGGGTGGTTGCAACGGACGGCGAGCCCAAGGTGTACACGGTGGCCGAGGTGGCGCGCATCCTGCGGTGCAGCCGGGCTTCCGTGTACGAGATGTGCAGGACCGGACAGCTGGCCCACTTCCGGATAGGGGTGCACATCCGCATCCCCGGGTGGGCCCTGGAAGCCAAGATGAGGGAGGTGATTCGAGGTGCGGATGATGGAGGCCGTGAGGGAGGAACGGGAGCGGCTGGGCCTGCGCCTGGAGGACCTGGCGGCGCGGGTGCCCTGCTCGGCGTCAACCCTCTCGCGCTGGGAGCGGGGCTTGGCGCAGGTGCCCGAGGACGCCGTGCCGCGGTTGGTCCACGCACTGAGTAGCGTGCGCCTGGGCCAGCTGCACTGCTGGGACTGCGCGGCCAACCCGTTCCCGGTGCCGGTCTTGGATCGCGTCGACAGCCACCCTGTAGTCTGCCAGGGCAAAACCGGCGAGGAGCTGTCCGAGGCCCTGGATGCCCTGCGCATGGTCGTGCTGTACAACAAGCCGGGACGCGACCAGCTGAGCAACCTGGACCGTGGGCTGCTGGAAAAGGCTGCGGCGGAGCTGGTCGACCTGCTGCCGGCCATACACCTGATGCTCCAGGTGCTGGCCGAGCGCTACGGCATCGAGCCGTGGTCCCTGGCCCTGGGCCTGTACCGCAAGTGCCGCGAGCGCGGCTACACCAGCCTCGGGCCGCCGGCAGCGGCGCGCTACTGGCCGCAGGAGAGGAGGTGGGCGGCATGAGCCTGACCCTGCGCTACGAAGGAACCGTCTCCGGCTTCCGGCTGGCGCTGCGTGAGATCCGCAAGGCCGCCATGCGCCAGCAGTCCATGACCGACCCGGAGGCCATGCAAAAACTCCAGCGCAGGCTGCGGGCGGTTGAGATCCGCGATCTCCGCAATCAGATCCTCTCGGGAGGAGGTGACGCGGCGTGACTGCGATTGCGGCACGCGACGAGCTAAAGGCCCACATTGATGAGTACAAGGCCGAAATCGCGCAGGCACGGGCCCGGGATCGGGTGCGCCGCGAGCGTTACAGCGCCGCCCTGCAGGCTGCCGAGCAGGCGGTCCGGGAGCACGCGGCCCGGGTACTGCCCTGCGAGCGGTTCGGCCACATCCCCGAGCCGCCCCGGGGACTGATGACGTGGCCTGCCGAGCCCATAGCCGAAGTTCAGGAGACGGCGCACACGGTCTGGCACGCTGTTCCGAGCGAAGTGGCCGAGGCCGGGTTGAAGGCGTCGCTCCAGCAGATCGAGCAGGTCCAGAGCCAGACGGTGGCGGTGCTCGATCAGGTGGCCCATTGCGCCAAGTGCCGGTTCTTCTTCAGGTGCCTGGCGCTGACCTGGCTGTACCGGCGCTAAACGAAAGGCGGCCTCGAAAGGCCGCAAACCCCTAAAAAACCCGCCCCAATGATAGCACAGGCTGGAGGGGCAATCAAGGGTGAGAGCATGAGCATCGAACCGAACTTGCCTCTCTTCACAAAGGAGACTGTACAGGACTCACTCCTGCGGCTGATGGCCGAAATGGCCCAGGTCGAGGACAAGCTGGCTCAAGCGCAGATCTGGCACGACAGGGCCAAAGAGGCCTTGGCCGATGCGGAAGCGGCCCTGCTCCTCGGGCGTGGCCCGGTGGCAATTGATGGCAAGAACGCCGAAATGCGCGAGGCCCAGCTGAGGGACGCCACCCAGGCTGAGCGCAGGCGGCTGCAGGAGGCTGCCGAGGAACTGGTGCTGGCCCGGGCAAGGGCGGAAATCGCACGGCAGAAGCTGTCGGCCTGGAAGGCCATTGCCAGGCTCGTGGCGGGGGAGGTGGACTGAATGGCAGTGTCCGAATTGCGCCTCCCGGCAGTGTCGGACAAGGAACAGCAGCAGTTGACCTTGCCGCAAGTGCTGCAGCTTGGCGACGTGTTGTACAAGTCGGGCTACTTCGCAGACATCAAGTCGGCTTCGCAGGCCGTGGTCAAGATCCTGCGCGGGCAGGAGCTCGGCATCGGCCCCGTGACCGCACTGGAGCAGATCCATGTGGTGCAGGGCCGGACGGCGCTGTCGGCTGGCCTGATCGGGTCGCTGATAAAACGCTCGGGCCGCTATGACTACCGCGTGCTCAGGAACGATGACACGGCCTGCGAGATTGCATTCTACCAGGACGGCAAGGAGATTGGCAGGTCAGCTTTCACGCTAGATCATGCGAAGCAGGCTGGCCTGCTTAACCGTGAGATCTGGCAGAAGTACCCGCGCAACATGCTGTTCGCCCGGGCGCTCTCTAACGGCGCCAAGTGGTACTGCCCGGACGTTTTCGGAGGCGCCGTCTACACGCCGGAGGAGCTGGCACAAGGTGAGGTAATTGAGGTTGAAGCTACGCCGGCTGCGGCGGCACCGTCAGAGCCGCAGGATGCCGTTGACCAGCTGGCCCAGCAACTCGGCGGCACGGTGATCGAGTCCGAGCCCGCGCCAGAGCCAGCGAAGGCCAATGGCAAGGACAAGGTGGCGGCTGGGTACTGCAAGACGATCTACACCCAGGCCAGCCGCCGCGGCATGAAGGATGCCGATGTGAAGGCCTTAGCATCGCGGCTGTTCGGGCGGCCGATATCGAGCCTCTACGAGTGCACCCGGGAGGAACTGCAGCGGCTGCTGGCCGAGGTCAACCGGATGGAGCCAGCCCAGCAGCAGCTGCCGCTCCAGCAGGAGGCTGCGGTGTGATGGCCGGGGGTCTTTGGACGGTCTGGCGGCACGGGGGCAGGTCATCGGACGTGTGGCGTGCGGTCTATGCAGGTGAACGTGCGCAGGCGGAGGCGCGCTACTGGCGTGAACGCGAGAAGATGCGCCAGGGCGGCGTGCGGCTCATGGATCCCGAGGGCCGGGTGGTCATGAGCGACTGGGCGCCGCGGTTGAGGACGAGGTGGTGAGCACCTGCTGCCCCGCCCGCGACTGGCAGACCGGGCATCCGGGGCGGGAGGGGCCGCCAATGGGGTGACGGCGGCTGGGCGGCGGGGCGGCAAGGCCAACCGAATAGGGCCCCGGGCAGGGCTGGCGGGCTCCCACCCGGGGCCCATCTAAAGGCCCGGATAGTGGAGAAAGTCACACCTCTGTTGGCAGGAGGTACAAACGGTGACGCCCCAGCAGTTTGACAAGCTGGCCGAAGAGTTCAGGGCTGCGGAAGTGGCTCTGATGCGGTGGAAGCGCGAGGATTACAGCCCGCGGGAAGACGTCCTCGAGAATTTTCGGCAGGCGGCAGGCGTCCTTGGAGTCCGGCCGAGCCTGATTGCGGCCACTTACATGCTGAAGCACGTCCTGGCGGTGCTGAACGCGATCCGGGAAGGCAGGTATGCCTGGGAATGGCAGCTTTCCAGCGGGCGCGAAGGCCTCAAACAGCGCATTGCGGATGCGCGGAATTACCTCCTGCTCTTGGCGGCTTGTCTTGACGAAGAACACCGGGACACGGGCCCAACCGAAACGAGCCCGGGGGCGGCCCAGGGAGGATGATGCCGTGCAGGTGAATGGCAGGCAGCTGGACACCAGTGCGGTGCCGCAGCCCGAGCGCTACGCGGTCACGGGCCGTTTGTGCCACCCAACCTGCGGAACGCAGGTCGTGGAGATGGCACAGGAATCGGCCGGATATGCGCGCGACGGGATCGCCATGTATGAGCGCGGCGTCGTCATCGACAAGCGGGTCTTAACGCTGCTGGCCGAGGTCGCAAGGAGGCACGGATTCCCGCGCATGCGCGTGACGGTGGAGGTGCTGGAGGATGCAGCCCGCTAGCCCGCTGCCGTGGCGCAAGAGCCATGTGGTCATCGAGACGCCAGTAGATCGAGTGCAGTACTGGACCATCGTGGACGCCGACGGCAAGGAGATCGACCTGGAGCGCGACCACGAGTACCTGCTGGAGGCTGCCAACGCCTACCCGCGCCTTAAGGCCGCGCTGGACAAGGCGCTGGAGGCGTGCAGGCAGATTCTGCGTGTCTGCGAGGCTAAGACCCGAATCCAACAGGCAGACGCAAGGGAAGCAAGACTCTTTGCCTCGATGGTTGCTGACTGCGCGGAGGAATTGGCGTTTAAGCTGGCCCGCGAGGCCCTGGAGATGGCCGAGGGGAGGGACGGAGATGCAAGCAATTGATGCGCTGGTACTCCTCTTGTGCGCGTTAAGCTTCGTTTGCCTGCTTGTCGCTGCATACCACCTGGGCTACAGCCAAGGCCGGCTCAATGAACTCTGGAAGGAGCGTGACCGCCGTGACTGACGCGCTGGCGAAAGTAGCAGACGCCATCAGCGAATTTGTGCGTGTGGAATATTGCTTGGGTTGCATGGCAACCCCTTCGGATTGCTCAGTATCCCGGTGCCCAGTGCACGAACTGAGACACCATGATGCGCGTGGCCTCGCCCGCGCCGTGCTGGAGGCGGCGGGGGTTGATGAGTTGGTGGCTTTGGTCCGCGAGTTTGGCGAGTGGGTACAGGCAGAGCGTGATGCCTGCCCCGATCAGTGGGTGCTGGACGCTCCGGCTTGCGATGAGCGGTGTCCGCGCTGGGCTGGCTGTTGCAAACTGCCCAAACTGACCGAGCGCATCAAGGCCGCCCTCGCCAGGGCGGGGAAGGAGGCGTGAGCCGTGCCGCTGCGGTGCGGGGTTTGCCTGCTGGCGAGTTGCACATGGACTGGAACGTGGGCCGACCCGACACAGGACCCGGAGCGGTTTAGATGTTCTGTGCGTGACTACTGGTGGAGTAAGCAGTATGACCGGAGCCATGAGTGCGATGTGCCTTTGGACATGCTGCGCCACCAGCTTGTCTGGCATTCACTGAGAGTTGAGAAACTACAACGCGCCATCGCCATGCGGGAGGCTGAGGAACGTGCTCAGGTGCGGTGAATGCCCTGTGTGGAAGTGGGGACGACGAACAGGCCCTTACATTGGGCTAGAAGTACCGTGCGATGGTTGCCAGCACGCACCGGATGATCTTTGTGTCCACACGGTTATGCATCTTCGCCGCGAGGCCACGCGCCTGCGGTGCATCGCGGATGCCTTGGACGAGGCGGCGGTGCGGCTGAAGGGGGAGGCCGAGCCATGACCATGCAGTTCGACCCCCGCCCCGGCCCGCCATGGTGCGGTTACGGCCGCCGCAAGCCGCCCCGGTGGGAGCCGCGGGTGGTGCTAGCGGGGTGCCTGCTTGTGGTGCTGATCGGGTGGCTGTGGGGGCGGTGAGGATGGGCGAAGTCTACTGGCAGTCACCAGATGGATCGCTCAAGCTGTATCTTGGCGATGCTCTCCAAATACTGCCCAATCTTATCGGGCATGCCGTTGTCACCGATCCGCCCTACAACGCAGGCGTAAGCTACGGGCCTGGGACGGATGACAACCGCGATGAGGCCGAGTACCTGAGTTGGCTGCGGCAAGTATTCTGCATGTGCGCTCATGCCCTCCGGGGATCCGGGCCCATCGTGTGGTTCTGGCAGGGTATCAGGGTTGCCCGAGGCGATGTGGTGCGGGTATTGCCCTTTGGCTATCGTGTACACCATGTCGCCGCGTGGTTCAAGCAAGAGTTTGCGGGCGACCTATTCAAGCACGATCATCCGGCCTACTGCTGGGAGCCAATCATCTGGGCGGTGCCAGAGCGGGTACCAGCACGCTACTACGGGCCGCGTGGCGGGCACGTTGGGCGCGATGGGCTGCTGGCAAATCATCCCCAACACGACGGGGGCGTGGGGACGGACCAGCACCCTTGCGCAAAACCCCTGAGCGTCGTCCAAGCGGTCACGCAGTGGGTTACACCGCCTGGCGGTACCGTGATTGACCCCTTTGCCGGATCGGGAACCACCCTCATAGCAGCCTACCGTTTGGGTTTGTCGGGCATCGGCATTGAGATCGAGGAGCGATACTGCGAAGTCGCAGCGAGGCGGCTGGAGAGAGAGTGCCAGCAACTACGGCTGGCGCTCAGGTGATGGGAGGCGACGTCGATGGGATTGGATGATACGGTGATCTGCCACAGATGCGGGCAACTAGCACCGAAGCGCGAGTCGCTGGGGCTCAACGGTGCGTGGCTCTGCGGGAAGTGCCTGCAGGACCGGACGGTTCTGGACGAGTTCTTGGTTGCGCGGATGCGCATGGTGCGCCATGCAGTGCTGCTGGCGAGGCGGGGGCGGTGAACATGGACGAGTTTAATTGCTTCGGCCAGTACGGCTTCGGTACCGGTGCAGGGAAAGACTGCAACACCTGCCCCGAACGCGCTCCCTGCTGGGATGAGCACCGGCGGAGGGCCGATGGCGAGAAGCCGGAAGCGGTTGCCGAGTTCCACAGGCTCGTCGAGCAGTTGCGGCCGCGGTTCGGCGACCGAGCGGGACAGATGGCCGGGGTCATGATGGCCGCGTCTGGCCAGCCAGATCCGTATACCCGGGCCGTGATGGCCAACATGCAGCGCGGCCTGCTGGCCCGCAGTGTGCCGCGGAACTGAGGAGGACCGGGAATGGCCGCAACGCGCATAGAGTGGGCCGATGCCGTCTGGAATCCGGTTACCGGCTGCTCCCCGGTGAGCGAGGGCTGCCAGAACTGCTATGCCCGCAGGTTCGCCCACCGGATGCGTGGCCGCTTCGGCTACCCGGAGGATGAGCCCTTCCGGGTGACGCTGCATCCCGAGCGGCTGAAGGAGCCGCTGCGGTGGAAGAGGCCCAGGCGGGTCTTTGTGGGAAGTATGACTGACCTCTTTCATGATGACATACACGACGAGTATTTGGATCGTGTCTTCGCTGTTATGGCTTTGGCCCGGCAGCACACATTTCTCGTCTTAACAAAGCGACCTTCAAGGATGCGAGCGTATTTGGCCGAGGCCTCCAGGGTATTCGCTGTTCAAAAGGCCATAGATGGGATCATGATTGATTTGGTCGCAAGACCAGCAACCGAAGAAGAGTGGCGAGCTGTGCCTGGGTACGAGGGGCTTTATGAAGTCTCCAATCGTGGGCGCGTACGGAGGACTGGCGTTGGCACCAAAGGCCGAAGGAATCCAGACGGTGTTCTACGCCCCAGAACAACACGTGGTGGTTATCAGTCGGTATGCCTTTCGAGGGAGGGACACGTGCGCCAAGTTCGGATTAATCGACTGGTACTTGAGGCGTTTGTTGGACCGCCCCCATCCCCTGATGCAGAAGCACGCCATCTGAACGGTGAGCCGACAGATAACAGGGTCGAGAACTTAGCCTGGGGCTCTAAGAAAGATAACATGGCCGACGCATCCCGGCACGGTACTGCTGGCATTTGGATGAAGGGAAGGGCCAAATTTACCCCGCAGCAGGTAGCAGAGATACGCGAACTCCGGGCAAAGGGTCACAAACTGGATGACATAGCTACCCGATATGGCACAACCCGTAAACACATCTCTGCAATCTGTCTGGACCATAAATATCGACCTCCTATGATCCCATGGCCCCTGCCAAATGTCTGGCTCGGCGTCACCGCCGAGAACCAGGCCCAGGCCGACAAGCGCATACCGATCCTGCTGAAGATCCCGGCGGCGGTCAGGTGGGTGTCGTGCGAGCCGCTACTAGGGCCGATTAATCTGGGCCGCCTCGTTTGGTTCAGAGAAGGCTTCGACCCGCCATGGTTCCAGCAGCAGTTTTACAGGCGAAGGCGGATTGACTGGGTTGTCTGCGGCGCGGAGACAGGCCCGGGTGCGCGGCCCTGCGACCCGGAGTGGGTCAGGTCGCTGCGCGACCAGTGCCAGGCCGCGGGGGTTCCGTTTTTCTTCAAGCGCTGGAGCGACGGAAGCCGTCTGCTGGACGGACGGGAGTGGAACGAACTCCCCAGGGTATGTGGCGCAAATGCGCCGGAGTGAATCGTTATGCAGGACGGTGAGAGGATGGCCGAGGGATACCGGCAGATACCCGTCGACCGAATCCGCATCACCGGCAACATCCGGCGGACGTTCGACCAGGAGAAGCTCCAGGAGCTGGCCGACAGCATCCGGACTTACGGCGTCCTGGAGCCGCTGCTGGTCCGGCCCGCGGACGGCGCATACGAGCTCGTGGTCGGCGAGCGCAGGCTGCGGGCCGCGAGGATGGCGGGCCTGCGGGAGGTGCCCTGCCGGGTGGTCGACCTGGACGCCCGGGCCGCTGCCGAGGTGCAGCTCCTGGAGAACCTGCAGCGGCAGGACCTGGACGCCATCGAGGAGGCCCAGGCCCTGCGGGCCTTGATCGAGGAGCACGGATACACCCAGGAGCAGCTGGCGGAGCGCCTGGGCAAGAGCCAGCCGTGGGTGGCCAGCCGGCTGCGGCTGCTCAACCTGCCGGAGACCGTGCAGGACCGCATCACACGTGGAATAGTGAGCCCCAGCGCGGCGGAGTTGCTGGTGCCCGTGGCCCGGGCGGCGCCGGCGGTGGCGGAGGCCGTGGCGGAGCGGATAGAGCAGGACTCGCTGCCCGTCTCCAAGGTGCCCGACGCGCTTTACTCCGCCGTGACCCAGCGCTGCCGGCCGGTGTTCAAGAGCAGCTACTACCCGACCGTCGACACGGGCCCGGTGTTCGAGTTGGGGCCGTGCCAGAACTGCCCCAAGGTCATCAGGGTCAAGCCGCCATGGGCCCGGCCCGATGAGAAGCCGCAGCCCTGGTGCCCGGACCGCGAATGCTGGGACGCGAAGCAAAAGCAGGCCATCGCCGACATGGTGGACCGCGCCCGCGCGCCGGCCGCCCAGGAGTCCGTCGACCTCGACAAGCTGCACTGGAGCCTGTACCAGCGGTTCGGGTACGGCGAGAAGCCCGATGAGATGGGCTGCACCGGCTGCGAGCACCTGCGGCAGGCCCGCGACTGGGGCGACCGCCTCGTGCTGGTCTGCCTCAAGCCCAAGTGCCTGTCCCGCAAGCGGGCCAAAGCGACCCGGGAAGAAGCCCGCCGGCAAGAAGAGGCCCGCGCCGAGCGCTCCGCCCGCATGATCGAGGCCTGCGGGGAGCAGGGGTGGGTCTACGCCCTCGCCGCGCTTCCCAAACGGCTGCTGGTGGGCCTCGCCGGCATGATCTTCGCCGAGCTCGCGGCCGACAAGCCGACCGTCGGCAAGTGGCTCAACGCGCGGTTCCGGATCCCGGACGACCGCAAGCTGGGCACCACCTCGTGGCACCTGGCCGCTGAGGACTGGCCGCGGCTGGCCGAAATCCTGGAGGCCGCGCCGGCCGAGGAGGTCGCCCAGGCCGCGCTCGAGTGGCTCATGCATGCCCGGCAGGGCATGCCGTGGGCGCGGTACCTGGCGGGAGTCGACGCAACGGAAGCCGACGTCCCGTTTGCCGAAGAGGCTAGCCAGATTCTGGAGGCCCAAGCGTGAACAGGATCTTGACCGAGAGGGGCAGGCAATTGTGCTATGGACTCGCCGTGGCCCGGGCCCATGGACGGGTGACCAGCGACGTGATCGACCGGATCATGAAGCTGGTCGCGAAGGGCGGGCTCGACGGCTTGCCATTGGGGGGTCAAGAGATGGCAGAGGAACCAAAGCAATGGCCGCCAAGTGCAGAAGAACTCCGGCAGTTATACCTGGACGAGGGGCTGAGCATCCCACAACTCGCGTGGCGGTATGGAGTGAAGGAGCACCAGGTCGTTTTCCAGCTCCAGAAGCACGGCATCCGGAAGCTCGGAAAGCGGCCGGCGCCGGAGCGCGAGGCGGGCGCTGGGGAGCGCAAGGCACCGGACTACCGCGACTTCGCGCGGGCCATCGCCTCACTGCTGGAGATGGGCGCGAAGGTGCACATCCGCATGTCCATCGAGATCGGCGGCCAGGAGCACGTCTGGAGCGGTAAGCTGGCGGGCGGTGACGGCGATGCTCAGCAGGCTTGAGCGCACACTGTGGGGCCGGCTCCTGGTGTTCTGCGCAATGCTGCCCTGGGTGATCCTGGCGGCGGTGGCGTGGACGGTGTGGAGATTTGCGGTGGATTACCTGATCCGCCGGGAGTTCGGACTGGAGGAGTTGCAGCAGTGAGCCGCAAGCGATTCGTGTCAAGCGACATGAGCACCGACGAGCGGCTGGCTGCCATAGCCGCAAAGGACCCGCTGGCAGCAGCACTGTGGCCATGGTTCCTGACCGCACTCGATGACTGGGGCCGCGCCAAGTTCGCTCCGGTCGAACTCAAGCTTTCGGTCTTCCCGGCGTACCCATTCGGGCCCGAATACGTGGAGCAGGTGTTGACAACCTACGCGGATGCCGGCCTGATCCAGATCTACGAGGTCGAGGGGCACCGCTACTGGTGCATCCCGCTCGACAAATGGCTGCGCTATCAGAGCTACATCAACGAGCAGAAGCTCTTCCGGTGCAAACCTAAGTGCCCGCCTCCTCCAGACGCAGGGGGGATTCCTAAGGAATCCTGCGGAAACCTGCGGAATCCTCAGGTTTCTGTACCTTCACCTTCACCTTCACCTTCACCTTCACCTTCACGTACTACCGTAACTCTTGTGCGTAATAGAGAGAATAACTTTCTACCGCCGCCTTATACTTCGCGCGCGCGCGAGGAAAATTCGGCGGCGGCGGCGGCGGAATGTTCGCCTCTCTCTTCGCCTGACGTGCAACAGGACGCCGAGCAGCGAGTGGCTGAGCTCTACCAGCAGCTGACCGGAAACGAGCCCGGGCCGCGCGACCGCGAGCAGATACGGGAGCTGGTGGGCGCGGCGCTGGACGCGGGCTATACCGCCGACGATGTGCTGGCCGCGATCAGGGACGAGTACGACGCACACGAGGGCGACCCGGTTCGCAGCTTCGGCTACTTCCGTTCAGCGATCAGACGGCTAATAGCGGGCAAACAGTCTCGCGACGACGGTCTGGGCCTCGTGGACGACATGCAGCGCATTCTGGCCGAACGCCGGGCCCGTGCGGAGGCTGAGGCGGCCGCGGCCAGGTCGCCGCCGGACGCATGGTGAGCCCGGCCCATCGGACTGGAGGTGCGTGCGGTGGACGAGCTGTCGCACCTGTACAACCTGGACGCCGAGAGAGCCTTACTCTCGTGCATGATGCTTGACCCCGGCGCCCTTGTGCTGGCTGCCGAGCGCCGGGTTTGGCCGGACTGGTTTTACTCCGAGCGGCACCAGATCCTGTGCCGGGCCATCCACGAAGTGGCGGCCCAGGACCCGGAGGCCCGGGTGGACATCGTGGCGGTGCAGGACTGGCTGGCCCGCCACAACCTGCTCGAGCAGGTCGGGGGCATGGCCTACGTCACGCAGGTGCTCTCCTCGGAGCCCAGCGCGGCGATGGCGGAGCACTACATCCGGGTGCTGAGGGAGTGCTACCTACACCGCCGCCTGCGAAGGCTGGCGCTGGAGATCCAGGCCATGGCCCAGGATCCCGAGGGGCAGGCCGACGCCAAAATCGCCAAGGCCCAGGCGCTGTTCATGCAGTTCCTGGACGTGGCGGTGCCGGAGGTCGTGCACATCTCCGAGGCCGTCGACCAGCGCCGGCAGGACTACGAGCGCTGGCGGCAGGGACAGGCCCCCGGGGTGCCGACCGGGTTGGGGGTCCTGGACGTGGCTCTGGACGGTGGCCTGCAGCCAGGCACGTTGAACATCCTGGCCGCATCGACGAGCCGGGGCAAGACGGCGCTGGCGCTGCAGATTGCGCTCAACGCGGCTCGCCGCGGCATGGGCGTGCTGTTTTTCAGCCTGGAACTCACTGCGGGCGAGGTGATCGACCGCCTGCTCTGCATGTCGGAGTTGATCCCGAGCCACGACCTGCGCTGGGCGGTGAGGCAGAAGTGGCAGCAGGTCGAGGCCGGGCTGGACAAGCTGGCGGGACTGCCGTTCTGGCTCGACACCTCGGGCAGCGTGACCGTGGCTGATATCGGCGCCCGGGTAAGGCGCCTGCTTATGCGTTCCAGCCTTGCGTTGGTGGTGGTGGACTACCTGCAGTACATGGCGGTGCCCATGCAACAGGGCTACAGCCGCAACGATGAGATTGCTGCCTTGACGCGCGGGCTCAAGGACCTGGCGAAGACGCTCAACCTGCCGTTCCTGGTCCTCAGCCAGCTCAACCGTCGGCCCGAGCTCCGCGAGAACAAGCTGGTGGCGCCGCCCAAGCTCTCCGACCTGCGCGACTCCGGCGCTATCGAGCAGGACGCCGATACGGTCATGTTTCTCCACAGGCCGCGGTTCTATCTGCCTGACGACAACGGCGAGACTGACCTGATTCTCGCCAAGCACCGGCAGGGGCCGCGCACGGTGGTCAAGCTCATGTTCCGCAGAGAGTACGCTTGTTTTGCTCTGGCCGAAGACCGCAGAATACCGGAGGTGGTGTGAGTGTGCGTCTATCGGACTGAGGCCAACCCGAAGCAGTGCATG
>Ga0209225_1002025_pt1 | contig 18873 bp, 21 predicted proteins | sample WasSprMetagenome_FD_184732 | JGI IMG/M metagenome (GOLD analysis project Ga0209225, IMG submission 184732) | Sulfidic aquatic microbial communities from Washburn Spring, Yellowstone National Park, USA - WS (SPAdes) (version 3) | ecosystem: Environmental > Aquatic > Thermal springs > Hot (42-90C)...
CTCGCCAGCTCCTCCCCTTCCATGCTCCACAGCGCGTCCGGGTCCTCCACCGCCTCCCCGAGCAGCCTACCCCACTTCTCCACGAAACCCGCCGTGATGCCCTTCGCTTTAGCGAGCTGCGCGACGACCTCGTCAACGCGCCATTTCGCCTTGTACAGCTGCGCCAATGCCCACGGGTTCCCGCCAGTCAGCCTCCACGCCTCTTCAACATCGGGTTTCGGGCCCGGCACCTGCTCGTACAGCTGCTCGAACCCTTCCCTGCTCATGTTCCACATGGGCATCAAGCTCGCCCATCTGTGCCTCCCGATCTCCCTCCGGGACAAGCCCTCGCTGGTTGCAGCTACCGCTACAATCTTCTCGTATTTCTCCGGAGGGTACTCAATGAGCCCGAGCAAGCTCTTCACGTAGAACGCCGCCTCCCTCTCGGAGCCGAGTACCTGGAACGCGTCGTCCACAAGCACCGCCACCCTCCTCCTTTTCAACCTCACAAGCTCCCTCGCCGCGTTGAAAGCGGTGTAAGCGAGCTCGGCTCCAGCGCCCGCGGCCTTGACGGTTACCTCCGCTAGAGCCCTAGCCACATCTCTCACGTCCGTGTGCGCTAGGAACTCTTTCTGTGGCGGGTTGACGTAGACGACCTCGAACCCTTTCTCTCTCAGCAGCTCAGCTGCTTGCTTTAACCAAGCGGTCTTACCGCAGCCCTCGGGTCCGAAGACGACCACTGGTTGCCAGGTACCTTTCTCAGCCCACTCTTGGATCTGCTGCAAGGCCTTGTCCCTGTCGGCGAACTCGACCTCCAAGCCGGCGAAGGGAAGCCTAACCCTCCTCATTCACGCCTCCTTTCCCGCAGCCGGTTATAAGCGTGCAGTACCACTGCAACCAGTTCACCTGCTCCTCCACACGCTCTTAGAGACTTTGGGAAAGCTCGCTCCGGTGGAGGGCTGGATTACGAAGGGAGGCGATCTAGGCGGGCGCCGAGGTCGTCGGTAGGGGGTCGCGAGTTCTAGGAAAGATCGAACGCGCGCTAGTGGAGACACCTGGAGGGGGTTGAGGAGCTGTTGATCGTCTTCCCGGAACCCTAGTTCACGGGTCTCTCTAGGAACGTCCAGCAGTGCGTCCTTGACTTCGGCATACCGTTCAGGCCGAGAACCATCGTGAAGAAGGTCGTGGGCAAGGATAGGGTCGAGAGAGCGATTAGCGCGCGCTAACCCGAAACGTGTAGTCTGCTTCAAGATCAGATTGGTCGGAAGCAGGTACCCGAGGCTCCCTGTCAGGACAGCGGAACCCGTTCCCAAGAGCAAGGTCAAGGAAATCGTGGAAGCTTTGCGCGGCTTAACGGTCAGGGCTCCTGTAAGGAGGGGCGAGGTCGTCGTAAGGGACTCTGCAGGCACGGGCGTCGACGTTATAGCCGAGATGGATGCAGAAACCGAAACCGCTTAGCCAGCTCGCGCCGCTAAGGATGCTGAGGGTAACGCGCGCTCGTAATTTCTAAGCTGGTATCCGAATGCGAACTCTACTCGATTAACAGTATTTTTACATCGTGCGGGTTTAGGATGTGTTCCACTTCTACGGGTTTGACAGTTTGTCCTGTGAGCAGCTCGGTTACTTGCGCTGCATCGATCGCGAGTTTGATTTTCAGCTGTTTTGGTGTTCCTTCGTGGTTGATTATGAAGAGTACTTTCTTTCTCGTGTTTAGCGTTTTGCTGTAGTATTCGATGTTGGGGTCAAGGGTGTTCTCCTGGATTACGGGTTTTATGTTTACGTGCTGGAGGAGCTGTTTGATTATTTTTGTTAGCGTGTGTTGCGGTAGGATTGAGCCTATCGTTACGACTGTTCCTTTCCCGTAGTTGTTTACTGTTATTACTGGTTCTGCTCTCATCCACCTCCACGTGGCGTAGGCTATCGGTTTTGCAGTTTCTGGCTCGTAAGTTTCGAGCCACGCTTCCCCGTATGTTTCCTCTTTGGCCAGTATTGGGCTGTCTTCTTCGAATTTGATCGATGCTTTGGCGTTTTCCGGTAGCCGCGTGTATTCCTTTATTTTTACACCTGTTAGCTCGTACACTTTATCGAGGTTTATGTTCACTCTATTGTACTCGTCTTTTACGAACGATCTGGGTGTCAAAAGCAATGTTCCACCGTTGTGAACGTATTCTCTAAGTTTCTCTATCAGGGTTTGGCTCGCCAGGTAGAGAGAGGGTGCTGCGACGATCTTGTAGCTGTCGAACGTGGCTTCGGGTGGTATTACGTCGATGTTTACTCTATTGAGCCATAGTGCTTTGTAGGTTTTAGCTAGCTCTCCCGTGTACGTGTGGTTGTAGTAGCCTTTTTCGATGGTATCCAGCGCCCATAGAGTTTCGTAGGATAGGAGGAGGGCTGCGCTGGCTTCGACGCGCGATTTGTCTATTACATCGCTTATCCTATCAAGTTCGTTGAACAGCTTTTGGACTTCGCGGAACCTTCTCCTGGGTACACCGTCGTGGTCGAGTATTCCGTGCCAGAACTGCTCTTTGCCGATGGGTCTTGTCCTCCAGTCCCAGAAGAGCACACCTTCAGCCCCGTGGGCGATGGCTTGGTAAGCCCATTTTCTGATCTCTCCGGGTTCGGGGGTTACGCTGATTTTGAATACGCCTGAGCCCTCCGGGGCTACGTAGCTGTAGCCGTCTGTCGCGCCCGCCTGCAGCTCCATGACTACGAACCTTCGGTTTCTGCTCATGTTTCGGGTTGCATCGTAGACTAGGCCTGTGTACGCTGGGTCGTACGCGTCGGAACCGAACTTCGGGTACACGTCGGTTGAGCTAAAATCGAGGTTTCCCGATAGCCTGTAGTAGTCGATTTCCGGGTACAAGCCCATGAGGTTGGTTGTAACGAGCTTGCCCGGAGCTACGCTCCTTATGATTTCGGCCTGGAGGTTGACGTAGTCTACCCACGATTGGGATCTGAACCTTAACCACTCGATTGTTAGGGACCTGTTATACAGGTCGAAGGGCGGTTTGGGTGGTACAATCTCATCGTAGCTGCTGTATTTGTGGCTCCAGACTAGCGTGCCCATGGTTTTGTTCAGGTTTTCGATGTCTCCGTACTTGCCTTCGAGGTATTCTCTGAACTTCGATATGCAGTGGGGGCAGTAGCAGTACCTCCACGAGCTGCCTTCGCCCCAGTGGACTTCGTTGTCGATTTGGAAGCCGATCACGTTATCGTAGTCTTTGAACTCCTCCGCGAGCTTGGATACGATCTTTTTCGTGAACTCTCTGTATAGGGGGTTATTGGGGCAGTACTCTCTGCGTACGCCGTACCTCGCTGGGACACCGTTGTAGTCTATAGGCAGTATCTCGGGGTGCTTCTTCACAAGCCATGGGGGCGGCGCCGCTGTCGGAGTGCCGATTACGACGCGTATGCCGTGCTTTCTGTACGCGTCGATGTACTCGTGGAGCCAATCGAAGCTGTACCTGCCTTCCTCGGGTTCGAGCAGCGACCACGTGAACTCTGCAACTCGTACAACGTTCAGCTTGATCTCCTTCATGAGTTCTAAGTCTTTGTGGAAAACTTCAACCGGCCACAGCTCCGGGTAATGCGCAGCACCCTTCAACACCGATGGCACCACAGGGGTGCCGCTGTAGACAACGATATTAACTTGTCTCGCTTACTCGCGCTCTACCGCTGGGACTTCGAGTTCGAGAGATTAAAGCGCGCGGAGCTGGTGGAAGTCACGAAGACCCTGGAGATACCTTGCGCCAGCGGTCGCTATAATGGTAGTAACCTTTAGGTTTCATACTCTATACTACTCATGTGGAGTATGTGACTGTTTCGGCGAAAGTGAGAAGGGAGCTCTACGAGAAGCTGAAGATGTACAGAATCCCGATCAGCAGCGTGATTAAGAGGGCTTTGGAGGAGGAAGTGCGGAAAAGAGAGGAGGAAGAGGTGAGGAGGAAGCTGGCTGAGGCTCAAGCTATCCTCAAAAAGATCCCGGAGGAGGAGATCGTTGAAACTGTAAGGGCGAGCCGCGAGGAGAAATGATGCCATTCAACGTCTCCGCTCTGCCGAGCGCGCGCCTGGCTGCTTCACCAGGATGGGGGAGCTCGGTCTCATGCCTCAGGACCTTGCAGCCAAGCTGGCTTCAACAGCTAGATTGAGGAACCTTCTCGTAGACAGGTACTGGGCGTTAGACGACGAGAAAATATACTTGAGCGTGAAGGAGGGTTTGGAGGATTTCAGGAATTTTGCGAAGCTAGCCAGAAGGCTGCTGGACGGGGCTGCGCGTGCGTGAGCTAGTTCACCACGAGCTGCCAGAGGAGGAAAAGGGTAGAATACTTCGAGCTATCGCTGAGAGGTTGGCGAGAGAAAGCAACATCGTGTTCGCTTACGTGCATGGAGGGTTTGTCAGGAGGAGGTTCTTCAGGGATGTTGACGTTGCCGTGTGGTTGAAGGACCCCAGCAGCTCTCTCCGCTACATCCTGGACCTCTCCGCGGAGCTCGAAGTAAAAGTGGGACTACCGGTGGATGTGCAGGTGCTCAACGAGGCCCCGCTCCCCTTCAAGTACCGCGTAATGTCGGAAAGCAAGCTGCTGTTCTCTAGGGATGAGAAGCTGAGGAAGGAGCTTGTCAACGCAATCGTCAGGGAGTACCTCGACTTCCAGTACTTCTCCTCGCTCCACAGCCGCAGGAGCAGCCAGGACTAGCTTCGCAACGGTATACCGCTTGTGTAAAAGCGCAACCGCAGCGTAGTACGTGAGCATTTGCTTAGCCGCGGGCGCGAGGGTAACCGTTCAAGCTAGCCTTTCGGGCAGCTCCGCGTGCCCTTTAGAGCCCGGTGATCGGTTAAGAGGGAAAATGCTCACCTATGGAAGGCTAGCATCCTTTGTAGCACGCTGCGATCTCGCTTTCGCGAGCGGAGCTGGCTAGCCGTTCTAGCGTATGGTGAAAACGCGGTGATCCGCCAGCCTTATAGGTTGGTTTTTACAGGATGCTGGGGTTGGTGGTGGTCAGACCGTACATGGTGAAGGTTAAGGGTGTAGACGATCTCGTAAATGTCGCGGTGGGGGCGCAGGTTTTGCTGGTGCACCGAACGAGCGCCCACTCGAAAACTATCCTTTTCGTGCCGTTTCCATCATACGATTCCCTAGCGATCTACTACTGCGAGGTGGAAGGGGCTTTCAAAGGTAGGTACTTCCTTCTCAACAGGTTTACAGGGGATGTGCAAGTGAGCGAAAGCTACGTTAACGATAGCAAGTTCGTTGTGGTACCGATCGTGGATGTGGTTGAGCAGGAGCTGCTGCCTAAAGAGTTTATGGAAAAGTATAAGGTGAAAACTAAAAAGAAAAAGTCTCGCGCAAGCGGCAGCTAGCTGATTTCGAGTGCCCTCTAAGCCCGCTGACCTGCAAGCTAGAGCCTCACCAGTAACAGATGATGAGGTTAGCGTTATCGGCAATCTTAAATGCTAGTTTGATGTGCGCGCTGTGGCAGTAACTTACGATAGCAAGTATGTGATAATAGTTGGTTCTCCAGGATACGTAGTCAAGTTAGGTACTCTTATTGTCCGCGAAATCATATGTAATATTTCCACCAAGTCGTGAGGCTTCGTTGCAAGTAAAGTGGTAGCGGCATAAAACAAAGATTTTGTCTAACTCGTTAACGATCTACTAAGTGCGAACTCCATAGTGTCGGTGCTAGATGTCGCTTCTACGCACGTTAATGACTACATCCGAGCATACGAGATTGCGTCTCTGATGAGTATGCCTGCTGTCCCTTTCGACATTTCTAGGGATAGTGCGCTTGGAAGGTATCTACACGTTGCGCCGCTCCGCTCAAAACTCAGTAACTAGGCGTGTGTGAATACTCTTTTGCGTATAAAAGCGCTACGTTGTAAACGGCGAACCCTTGTGCCCTTAGGCGTAGAGATGGCAGTACACCCAATGGCTTTCGCCTACTTTAGCAGCGGAGGGTTCTTCGCGTTTGCACTTTTCAGTGGCAAAGGGGCATCTCGGGTGTAGCCTGCAACCGCTGGGTATGTTGAGCGGATCGGGTATTTCTCCTTTTAGCTTGACGATCTCGGTCGATGGTTTCTTCTCATCCAGCGAAGGTACGGCTTGGAGTAGCGCTCTTGTGTAGGGGTGGTGTGGGCTGCTGAAAACCTCTTCTGTGGGGCCGTGCTCCACTAGCTTTCCGAGGTACATGACGGCGATCGAATCCGCGATAGCCCACGCGGAAGATAGGTCGTGGGTGATGTAGAGCATCGAGAGGCTCATCTTCTCTCTCAAACCCCTAAGGAGCTCGAGGATCTGGGCTCTCGCCGAGACGTCGATGTTGGATATGGGCTCATCTGCGATGAGGAGCTTAGGCTTGAGGACTACGGCTCTTGCGATGGCGACGCGCTGCCTCTGCCCCCCGCTGAGCTGGTGCGGGTACCTGCTGTAGAACTCCTCGGGCGGCGTCAAGCCGACGGTCCGTAGCGCTTCGAGCGCTGCCGCTTTCCTCTCCTCCGGCTTTCCGATGTTATTGACATCAAGAGGGTACTTCACTTGGTCTCCCACTTTCATCCTCGGGTTCAGGCTCACTGATGGGTCTTGGAACACTATCTGAACAGCTCTCCTCAAGGCTTTGAGCTCGCCGCTCTTTAGCGCCATAACGTCTCTACCCCAGAGGAGGACCCTGCCGCTCGTGGGCTTAACGAGTCCGACAACAGCCCTGGCCACTGTGGTCTTCCCTGAACCGCTCTCGCCGACGAGCGCTAAGACCGCGCTCTCGGGTACCGATAGAGTCACCCCGTCTACGGCTTTCAAGCACCTTTGCCGCCGCCTGAGTACATCCTCTAGCGTCCGGCGCAACGGGTAGTACACTCTCAAGTCTTCGATCTTTAAGGCTTCAACCCCTGAGGTGGCACGCGACAAGCCTACCACCCTTCTCGACGAGAGGAGGCTCTTCGAGCTTGCACTTCTCGGTGGCTAGCGGGCACCGAGGGTGGAACCTGCAGCCAGGCGGCGGGTTGCGCATGTCGGGTGGCTCCCCCGGAATCGGTTTGACCGCTTTGCTCCCGCCAATCCTCGGCACTGAGCGCAGAAGAGCTTCGGTGTAGGGGTGCAACGGGTTCGAGACTACCTCGCGCATATCCCCCACTTCAGCCAGCTTACCCGCGTACAGGACAGCAACCCTGTCGGCTACCTCCGCCACGAGACCCATGTTGTGGGTGATGAAGAGCATCGAGGTCTTGTAATCTCTTTTAACCTCCTTGACTAGGTCGATTATCTGTCTCTCCACGAGGGCATCGAGCGCTGTGGTTATCTCGTCGGCGACTACCAGCTTGGGCTTTAGGATGAGCGCTAAACCTATCGCGACGCGCTGCCTCTGCCCCCCGCTGAGCTGGTGCGGGTAGTCGTTCAACCTCTCGCGAGGGACCCCCAGCCGCTCCAGAAGCTTGCCTGCCGCCTCAATGGCCTCCCCCCTGCTTGAGGCTGCACCGTGCTCCATCATTAGCTCGGCGAAGTGATCGCCGATCTTCATAACCGGGTTTAAGCTCGAGTAGGGATCTTGGAACACCATGCTCACCTCCTTGCCCCGCATCCTCCTTATCTCTTCCTCGGGTAGGGAAAAGAGGTCTATCCCATTGAGAATCACAGACCCTTTGACCTCTGTGCTCTTCGGCAGCAACCTGATGATCGCGAAGCCTAACGTGCTCTTTCCTGACCCGCTCTCCCCGACGACGCCGAGTACTTCGCCCTCTTCCATCGAGAGATTCACCCCGCTGAGCGCTTCGATTACGCCGCGCCTCGTGCGGTACTTCACCCAGAGATCCTGGACCTTCAAGAGATTCATGATTCCACCTTTCTCGGGTTCAAGAGCTCGTTGAGCGATTCTCCCACAAGCAGAAAGCCCAGGACGCTCAAGATGATCGTCAACCCGGGGAACGCTCCGATCCACCAGTAGCCAGCTAGGAAGAACTGCCTCCCCTTGTTGAGGTCGAAGCCCCAATCGGGTGTGGGTGGCTCTATGCCCAACCCAAGAAAGGTCAAACCCGCCTCTGTGATGATCGCGTCTGCGAAACTCACGGGCAGCAAGGTAATGATCTGTGGGATGACGTTCGGCAGTACGTGCCGCGTAACGATACTCCAGGGGCTAGCGCCCGCCACAACCGCTGCCTCAACGAAAGGTGCAGATTTTAGCGAGAGAACAACACCCCTTACCATACGGAAGTAGGAGGGGATGTAGACGATGGCTATGGCCAGGGAGATGTTCAGCACTCCTACGCCCAGAAGCGCGGCGACGGCTATCGCCAGGATGAGGCCCGGGAACGCGTACATGCTGTCCATCACCAGCGAAAGAAACCTGTCTAGGAAACCCCCGATGTAGCCGGAAAGCAGCCCGAGAATTGTGCCGAGAACCGCCGAGATCGCGGTTGATAGGAAGGCGACAGTCAGAACGAAGCGGGCGCCGCTAACGACTCTCGCGAAAACGTCCCTACCCAACTGGTCGGTCCCCATGATGAAGACATACTCCCTACCGCTGACCTCGAGCTTAGAGCCTGGAGGGAGTAGCGGCGGCACTACGTACGTCTTTCCGTCTGCCACAATTATGTTGCTCACAGCCCGCTGTCCCATGAGGGATTCCCCGATTAGCGCAAGAAGCGCGAACGCCGCCACTAAAGCTGTTCCCAAGGCGAGTCCCCACTCCGCGAAGCCGCTCGGAAGCCTCATCAGTACCTCACCCTTGGGTCAACCAGTGCGTACGCTACGTCCACCACTAGGCTCACTACAGCGACTATCAGCGCGTATATCGTGACCGTACCTTGCACTATCGCGTAATCCCTCTTTAGGATTCCCTCGTACACGAGGAGTCCCAGCCCTTCCCAGTTGAACGTGGTCTCGGTCAGCACGGCGCCTCCCAGCAGAGCGGCGACCTGGAGGCCGGCCATGGTGAGCAGGGGGATCAACGCGTTCCTAAAGCCGTAGCGTGTAACCACCCTCCACTCCCCGATCCCCCTAGCTCTCGCAGCGCGCGTGTAGTCCTGCACCATTGCCTCGCTTACGGAAAGGTAGGTAACACGGGTGAAGACACCAGAGATGTATACGCCCAAGGTGAGGGCAGGCAAGATAATGTGGGTTATATAGTCTGCAGCTATGTCGAGCCTTCCGTTGAGCAAGCTGTCTAGGAGGACGAATCCGGTTTTAACGGGGAGCGAGTCGAGGAGGACCATGTTCAACGGGTTCAACCTTCCCGTTGTCGGGAGACCGTAGGGTCTCGCAACGCCTACTTGCAGCATCAAACCAAGGTAGAACACGGGGATAGAGTAAACGACAGAGGAGTACACACGGGCGAACTGCGGGAACCAGCTCTCCTCGTACCTAGCCGAGAGGATCCCCATAAGGACGCCTATACCTAAGGCAACTACCGTCGCTGCGATCGTCAAGTCCACGGTAGCGGGGAGCCTTGCGGCTATGAAGTAGCCGACAGGTACTCTTTCGAGGGCTGTTACCCCCAGATCCAGCCTTACGAACACGCTGTAGAGGTAGTTCAGGTACTGCTCGTGCAGGGGCTTGTCGAGACCGAGCTCAGCTCTCCTACGCGCCAGCACTTCCTCGGGGATGTTCTTGCCCTCGAGCATTGTTATCGGGTCTCCGGGTAGCACCCTCATGAGCACGAAAACTAACGTTAGGAGGACAAGGAGCATCAAAGGCGTGAGGGCTAGCCGGTAAAGAACGTGCTCCTTTAAGCCCACTTTCGGGGCACCCTTCAGAGTTAACCCTGAGCTTCAGCGTATAGCAAGTAGTAGCGGAAGATCTGCGAGTAGTCGAGCACAATGCCCTTAACGTTCGGTTGGGCCACCGCGAACTGTCCCTCTTGCCACAGCGGGATGATCGGCGCGTCGTCCGCGACGATGTCCTGTATCTTCCCAAGCGTCTGGATACGCTGCTCGGTCGGCTGCAGAACCTGCTCGTTGATCAGCTGATCCACCTCAGGGTTCGCGTAGTGCACGTGCACCCAAGCGTTGGCGGACGAGTGGTAGAAAGGCCTGACGTAGTTGTCGGGGTCGAGGAAATCGGGGTACCAGCCGAGCAGCCAGCAAGCGATCTTCTCCTCCCTCATGAGGGTGCGGTATGTGGCCCAGTCCGCGCTCTTGAGCTCCACCTTGATGATACCGCTCGCCTCTAGCTGCTGCTTCAGCAGCGCGGCGATATCGGGCTCCGCAGGCGTGTACCTGACAGGGGTGTACCAGAGCTCTATGCGGAGCGGTTTACTCTCGTTGTAGCCAGCTTCTATCAGCAGTTTCCTCGCGGCCTCAATGTCTGGTTTGCTCCCGTACCTCTCCTTGAAAGAATCCTTGTGCCCAAGGAATCCTATGGGTACCATGCTGTAGAGCGGCTGCGCGAATTTGCCCATAAACACGGTGTTCACGATCTGCTCCCTGTCGATCAGGTAGGCAATTGCTTGCCGCACCCTCTTGTCGTTGAAGGGCTCTTTATTCAGATTGAAAACCATGTACCTGATCGGCGCGATACCCGGTCCTGCAACCACCTGCAGCTTACCCTGCTCCGTTATGTCCTTAACGTCTGCGGGCGATAGCGTTCTGAACGCGATGTCGACTTCGCCGTTCTCGACAGCCAGCCTGAGGGATTGGGCGTCCTTGTAGAACCTTATGATAATTCGGAGGGTCTTCGGTTTCTCACCGTAATAGTTCGGGTTCTCAACGAGCTCGAGGTACTCGCCGGGCTTCCAGCTGCCAAGCTTATAGGGCCCTATCATGTCAAGGGTACCCGGAGGCTCGACGACCTCCATAGGCGATGTTTTCGGGTTCACGGGGAACGCGACCCACGTCGCCAGAAGCGATTTCACGTACGTCTCCTCGAAGGGGGCTTTGAGGTAGACTCTCACTGTGTCGTCGCTGACGGCTTCAGCCTTCTCTATGAGATCGCCTATCAGGAAGGCGGGATCCTGGTTGAGCGTAATCGTCCTGTTCCACGACCAGACCACAGCATGCGCGGTAAGCGGTGTGCCATCCTGGAACTTGGCATCGGTTCTTATCTTGATCTCCCAGACCTTCCCGTCCGAACTGATCGTGTAGCTTACAGCTAGAGAGTTTACAAGCTTGGCGGTTTCAGGCTCATACTTGAAGAGACCCTCTCCCATGTTTTGTATGATGTTCACACCGAGGTAATCGTAGGCTTCGCAAGGGTCAAGAGTCGATTGTACAGAGTCGGTAGTGCCTATAATGAGAACCTCCTTCATCTTCGGAGTTTTAAGGCTTGCCTGCCAAAAAAGCGTATACGCTGCTATAGTTATCACGGCTAACGCGGCCACCAGGGCCGCGATTAGCACCTTTGTGCTAGGTTTTCTCATTGAAGCCATGCTCTTCCTCATGGACTTTATAAACATTTCTTTTATAGAGTTTCTTAACATGAATGCATAGAGCCTTTAAGGTGAATTTTCTTTAACAATGTGAATAAGGGGCTATGCGTGGAAGGTACCCACTGCTCTTATATGTGTGTTTTCGCTCATCTGCACGTTAAATTTCACGGCAGCAGCATCTACGATGCTTAACGTACAACGGATGCGTCTCGCGGAATCCTAGTCTGGGAGCACGCTAAAACGGAAATCGAGAAAAAATTATACTTTTATTCCCAACCCGCTGACTATGTATTTGGCTTTGCAGACGACGGCTGTCGAGCTGCTACCCGCGAAAGCCAGTCCAACGAACATCCCGCCTTTGTCTACAGGGCTCCCGCTGTCCCCGCTTTCGAGGAAAGGTTGCTTCACCAGTATCTGGTCGTAGAACACCGCCCACTTGGATGTCGAGTACCAAACCTTCACGGTTGCGTTTACGTCAATCACAGTAGCGCGCGGTGTTGAACAGCCTCGCGTAAACGGAACCCCGGCTTAGACCGACGACCCCTACCTTCAACTTTTTCATAACCCTCCTTCAGCGTGATCCCCCATATAAAACGGAAGCGCGCGCCTCGGCGAAAGTTGATATACTGTTGATTCGCATTTACACTGTGCTGGTGAGGGTGTCCAGGAGGTTCCAGATCACGATACCCTCTGAAATAAGGAGGAAGTTGAACATCAGAGAGGGGGATTACGTCGATGTCGAGCTCGACGAGCGGGAGGGGGTGGTTATCGTGAGACCTTGCCGCAGAAAGCGGTGCACGCCAAGGTTCGGAAGGAGGCTGGCGCGCAAGAGGATCGACGAGACCGTTGAGGAAGACGTTGAGGCGATCCTAAGCGGTTATTGAGCGCGAGCACTCTTTACAAAAACTCCACTATTGACTCGGCCCACAGAGCTCGAAACCGAAAAGTTTAGAGTTAGCGTACCGCTTAGTTTCAACCTTCTAAAGCTTGCATTATGGCGAGCGCGATTGCCGTGTGCCCCGCGAAGGTTGGATGGACAGCTTCGGGAGCGTAAACGGTGGGTTCGCGGTGGTTCAGCAGCTTCTGGAACATGGCGTGCAAATCTATGTATATCGCGTCGAACTCCTTGCTCAGCTTCTCCACCTTATCTATGTAGCTGGGGAGTAGATCGAGGATTTTCCTCCGGAAGCTGTCTTCAACTGTGGCTCTGCTGATGTAGAAGGGTGCGAGGAGGATGAGCTTGACGTTGCGCGAGCTCTTCCTCGCCATTTCCAGGATCTCCCTGTAGTTCCTGTAGTAGCTTTCAGGGTCTAGTCCAGGCTGCCCTCCCAAATGCCTGTGGATGTCGTTTATCCCTATAAGGATTGATATCCAGTCGGGGTTTAGGCTGAGCACATCGTCCTCCCACCGGCTCTTCAAATCGACGACCGTGTTCCCGCTCACACCCGCGTTGACAACGTTCACCTTCAGCTCCGGGTGCTTCGCCAGCAGGAGGTTGTTGAAGATGTAGACGTAACCGTTCCCGAGGGGCGGGAACTGGAAGCGTCCACAGTCGGTGATGCTGTCGCCGGCGAAAACTATGGTCTCGCCCGAGCGAAGCTTTATCCCGGGCACGCTGAGCCCTCCCTCCGCATCGAAATAAGATTTGCTTTTTATCCTACTCAGCTTACTGCGTGAGTATTGGGGTGCGCGGCGCCCCGATCTTCCTTCGCAGCCTGGTGTAGTAGGTTTCTTTTAGGCACTCTTCCTCGTTGAGGACTCTCACGTAGGTCCTCCTAACCCGCTCTCTGAAAAACACTACTATGTAGGGTAGAAACGCTACATAAAGTTTTGACGCTTACGCGCGCTTTAGACCGCTTCGAGCTTCTCTCCCGGTTTGAAAAACCTCTTGCCCGAATAATGCAGGAGTGGTTCGAAGTCTGTTTTCTCAACATGCTCGGCTACAGCTTTGCCGACGACAAGCCAGTGGTCCCCGAACTCGCCCATCCACTCGACAACGCACTCGAGCTGGACTGGGCACTCCTTGATGCGGGGAGGCTTGACTTTCTCGCTGGGCACTGGGGTTAAGCCGGCGAGCTTGAACTTGTCCGCTTCCCTACCCGAAACGCTGCCGCATACCCACACTTCGCTCAGCATCCCAGCTGTAGGGACGTTGACTACGAACTCCTTCACCTCCTGAAGGTTAGCGAATGTTAGCCGCTGAGGGGCTACGGCGAAGGCCACGTACTTCGGCTCGAAGCTGACGGGCATAAAGAAGGAGAACGTGGCTACATCGGGTTTACCGCTCCGGTCGCAAGTCGTGATGAGGACGGCGAGCCTGGGATAGAGTATTTGGCTTATCCTGTAGACCACAACGCCTTTACCCGCACGAGCTAAAAATGGCTAACGTACTGTCTGCGGCAGCTTCTAGCGCGCGCAGCGCTCCCGAGCCTCGGGTTCGGTGATAGTTTGAAAAGGGCTCTTTCCTCCGCTCGCGCGTGGAGCGCAGGGCTTGTCCCGCGATCGTAATCGCTAGCGCTCTCGTGCCGCTGGTTTGCATAGCTGCGGCAGCGCTGTCTTCGGGCTGGTTTAACCTTTGGAACAACGCTTTGAGCGACTTGGGCCACGCGGTGAGGAGCAACGTGGCTCCTATCTTCAACTTCGGCTTGAGCGCGGGGGGCCTGCTCATCGCCCTCGCGGGCGCGTGCTCGCTCGGAAGGTCCCGCGCGATCGGGTGGACGCTGGTCGTAGCGGGGTACTTCCTCATACTGATCGCGGTCTTCGACGAGGTTTACGGTCGCCTCCACTTCTACGTCTCGGTGGCTTTCTTCCTCTCGATCGCGGCGCTGCTGGCCGAGTACGCTTTAACGGTGAAGGGGGTTAAGGGGCTCCTGGCGTCGCTAGCGATCGCTGTGGGCGTAGCCGCTTGGGTAGCGCACATGGTTTACGGTTTGCCCAGAGGAGCCGCTGTGCCCGAGCTCATCTCGATCTTCATCGCTCTGCCTTTCTACCTCGACTTCACGCTGAGCCCGCGCGGTGCCCGCTAGCTCCCGAAACAGTGGACTCGAGGAGAAGTCTCGTTTTTCTGGTAGTTTTTTGGCGTAAACTTCGACAAGGGCGAAAACCTCTTTTCTCCAAGCTTCCTCCAGCAGCTCGAGCTCCCCCTTCCCTGTCGATGAAATTTTTCATATCGTGTTCTGACATATCTAGTTGTGCTAATTTCGATCTGTCAAGTGTGCTCTACCCGGTGGTTGGCTCGTCCCGCGCTTCGGGGGTTCACGGGGGCATTCGGCGATGGGTTCAAGGCACCGCGTACTACAATCCTTAAGGCGTTCGGGGTGCCTGCTGGCAAGTTGCTCGAGCGGAAGGATTTGAGGAACAGGTACGGCGTGTTCGCCGATAGGGAGGGCGCGGGCGATGCGCTCGCGGAGTTCTTGGTGAAGGAGGGTGTGGCTGTCGACTCGATCCTCGCGATACCCAACGGGGGCGTGGCGGTGGGCTTCCGCGCCGCGTTGAAGCTCGAAGCGACGCTGGCTGTAGCTGTGGTGAGGAAGATCACGTACCCCTGGACTACAGAAGCGGGTTTCGGCGCTGTCTCTTGGCTGGGCGACGTTGTCGTTGACGAGCGGGTTGTCAGGGCGCTCGGGGAGGAGGAGTTCCGGAGATGCCTCGAGAGGGCAGAGAGGAGCGTCAGGGAGAGAGCGCGGATCTTCGCCAACTACCTGCCGGGAGACCTCAACGGCAAGCGAGTTGCCATAGTGGACGACGGGCTGGCTACAGGCTACACGATGCTGGCTGCGGTTAGAGCGGCTGGGAGGCTAGGGGCTAGGGAGGTGGTTGCTGCCGCGCCGACGGCTTCGCTTGACGCGGTTCAGCTCCTCCTCGAGCACGTGGACCTCCTCGTGGCGTTGAACGTGCGCGAGGACTACCCGTACGCGGTCGCCGACGCTTACGCTAGGTGGTGGGACCTCACCGAATCCGAAGCACTCAAGTACCTGCGGCTTCTCAGGGAAAAAGAGTCAGCTTAGCCTGCCGCTGCAGCGAGGTTTACAGCAGCGAAGCTGCCCCTCTAGCGGGTGCGCAGCCTGTCGATCGCTTCCGCAATTCGAACGGCTCGCGAAACGGCTTTCACAGAGGCTCGCCCACCTTTAGCAGCTTTGGTACTCCACTGAAACATGGTTGCGCGCGTTCAGTTGATGGACTTAAGGTTCACAACCCCTTAAAAGCCCTGTGGAACTGCTTAACCCGGTGAGAGGGATGAAAACCAAGTGGGTGGTGATCGCTGCTGTTGCCGCACTAGCGGTAGCCGCGGTCGCCGCGTCCGCAGTAGCTTTAGCGCAAGCGAGCCAAGCACAGCGTTACTGGCGCCCCTGGCTGGCACCGACTACCGATACGCCGAGCGCTAGCGTACCCCTCGGGAAGGGGTGGCTGCGCGGCTTCGGGAGGCGCGGCCTCTTTACGGTGGAGGTTAGCGAGGAGTTCACATCAAAGGTTCTAGATATACTGAAGAGCGACCCGGACGCCTCGAAGCTCCTCAACGACGGCTACAACGTGACCGCCGTCAGGCCCATCGTCACGCTCAGCGTGGCTGGCGACGGCACCGTAACCCTGAGAGCTACCCAGGCGGTGGTGACACTGAGCAAGGACTCGAGCTGGGCTGTTGTCCGCGTCGACGTAGCGCAAGGTAAAGTGATCTCGATAACTGCGATAACCAGAACGGTCATCAAAAAGTAGAAACAAAATTATTTTTGTTCGTTTTTCTTCCTAGAGGTAAGCTTTTTACAGGGTAGGTTTTCGAGGGGTTCATGCTCGGCTTGTTCGATGAGGTTGAGTACGCGTACCGCTTGGCCCTGCGGCTCGCTTCTACCCCCCGCTTCACCGGCAGCAAGGGGGAGGCTGAAGCTAGGGAGCTCCTCGCTCGGGAGCTTTCGGGCTTCGGCTACAGCGTGAGCCTCGAGCCCTTCAAGGTGAAGGTTTACGAAGTGGAGCGGGCGTCGCTCGAGGTTCTCGAGCCCGATCGCGGGTTCGTGGAGTGCTCGCCGATAGGCTTCAGCGGCGAGACCGGGGAGGAGGGGGTTGAGGGCGAGCTCTCCTACATCGAGAGCGGGGATACGGCTCTGCTACCCGCTGGGAAGGGGTGGATCGGGCTCGCGTCGGCGAGACCGGACAAGGAGGGTTGGAGGAAGCTGGTCGGGAGGGCTTCCGGGCTCGTGGTGGCGGAAGGCTCGCCTCACCGCGAGCTGAGCAGGGTGGAGGTGCCCTACGAGTGGCGCGAGAGGTTCGGAAGCCTGCCCGCCGTCTACGTGCGCTACTGGGACGCGGTGGACCTGCTCAAGGCGAAGCGCGTCAGGCTGGTGGTGCGGCAGGAGTACAAGGACGCCGAGACCTTCAACCTCGTCGCCGAGAAGAGGGGCGCGAAGTACCCGGACGAGATCGTCTACCTTGTGGCGCACCTCGACAGCGTCTACGGGGTGCAAGGGGCTCTCGACAACGCTGGCGGCTCCGCGCTGGCGGTCGCTTTGGCGAAGGCGCTGAGCCGGGAGAGCTTGAAGAGGACGCTTCGCATCGTCCTGTTCAGCGGGGAGGAGCTCGGGCTGCGGGGCTCGCTAGCCCACGCCGAGCAGCGGAGGAGCGAGCTGAAGAACGCGGTAGTCGTCGTGAACCTCGACGTCCACGGAGCAGCGCTAGGCTCCACTTCGGTCATCGTAACCGGCTCGAGGAGCCTAAGGCACGCCGTTGAGTTCGTTGCGAAGAAGCTGGGGGTGAAGGTCAACGTGAGCGAGGACGTGATGTCGAGCGATGGGACCAGCTTCGCGAGGGAGGGGGTACCGTCGATCAACGTGTTCCGCTCCAGCGGAGCCGCGGGCAGCGCTCACACGGTTAAGGACTCGCCCGAGCTGCTGCACCCGCTCGCCTTCGAGCTACCGGGTCTACTCGCGCTCGAAGTTGTGAAGGAGATCGCTAACTCCGAAGAAGTGCCTTTCGAGCGTGAGATCCCAGACGAGATTAAGAGAAAAGTGGACGACTACTTCAGGAAGCGGCTTGGTATACTTGATTAGCGCTCGCATGATTTTTAACTGTCTCTTCCACAGCTAGAAGCGACGAGCGAGCTGAGCGCGAAGCTGAGAGAGTGGGTGGAGCGGCTCAGGGAGGCCAGGAAGGTTAGGAGGAGGTTTGCGAACTGGGAGTTCATCAAGTCGCAACCGCCGAAGCTGAGGATCGCGCTCGAGAGCTTCGTGGAAACCGGCGACCTCAGGACGGCCGCCGCTCTAGCCGGGATGAAGGCGGACGAGTTCGTCGACTTCGCTCGCCTCGAAGCCGGGATACCGCTCGTGTACTGACCGCACGGCGCGATTCCTAGGTTCGCTTCCGCCCTCGCGCCACCCTCCACGCTAGCAGCGCAGCCGCCCCGAGGGCTGCCGCCACCCCGCCGGCGATCAAGGTTGTGGGCGGCCCACCCCCCTCGATTGGCTTCGGCCTCGCTGCCCCCCACCCCGCGGGGCCGCCGACCCTTAAGCTGGCGCTCGAGCTCGAAGCCTCACCCGTAGCCGACCAGGCGGTGGCTTTGGCCACCACGGTAGCGCCCGTCGGCGCACACCTCATCCTCACCCTCTCGCCAGGAGCCAAGTAGGGTAGGAACACAGCGTAGGCGGACGAGTTGATGGGGAGCTTGTACGCCTGGTAGCCCTCGGGCTCGAGCGGGAGCCCGAGCGTCGCGTTCGCGAGCTCGACCACAGTGATCGCGGCAGGGCCGGCCCCGCGGTTTTCGATGACAAGCTCCGCACCGCTCTCGTTCCCGCTCAGCGAAACCGAGATGCCGGGGGGAGGAGGCGCGGGCGGCTCGGCACCCTTGTAGCGCGCCGCGTACTCCCTGGTGATCCTCAGGTACTCGAAGCCGTACTCCCTGCTCGGCTCGATCTCCGTGCCCTCGTGCCACTCGTTCCAGGTGCAGATCAAGATCGCGTCGGGCGCGCTGCTCAACGCTGCCTCCCACGTCCTCCTGTAGTAGGCTCCGCCCTCCCTCGGCACGTGCGCTCCAGGGCTCCTGATCTTCCGGTCGTCGTAGCCAGGGTTCACCGTAGCGGCCCACAGCCTTCTGTAGAACTCGGCCGCGCCCGGCTGGACGTACGTTCTCACAAGCTTCGCCTCCTCGGCGTAAACCGCAGCGTGGTCCTTGATCCAGATGGGGTTGTACGTGTGGAGGCCGTCGAAAGCCTCCAGGTAGGCTGTGCTGAAGGTGTCGGCGATGAAGATCGCGTCGATCCCTGTGGAGTTCCTCACCTTAGCCAGCACGTCGGCCCAGAACGAGGGCTTCCTCCCGTAGGCCTCCACCGCGTACACGAAGACCACGGGCTTGCCCCCGATCTTCAGGAAGGCGGGGTGGCTCGAGTACTTCCTGAGCACGTAGGAGAGCTCCTCCACCACCTGGCTGGCGGTCGGCTCCCGGTCTCCGCGTACCGACTCGTAGTAGATCGTCAGGTTGAACCCCTCGGAAGCCGCGACGTCCAGCATCCTTGCGAAAGCCTCGTCCTCGAACATCCCAACGCCCCACCAGGAGCAGAT
>Ga0209225_1002026_pt1 | contig 18840 bp, 20 predicted proteins | sample WasSprMetagenome_FD_184732 | JGI IMG/M metagenome (GOLD analysis project Ga0209225, IMG submission 184732) | Sulfidic aquatic microbial communities from Washburn Spring, Yellowstone National Park, USA - WS (SPAdes) (version 3) | ecosystem: Environmental > Aquatic > Thermal springs > Hot (42-90C)...
CCGTAGCAGAACTTGCACAAGCTCCAAGGACAGTTCCTAGAGGCCCTTATGAGGAGCGAGGAGCTACCGCCTTCAGATGGGGGTCTAATAGGTCCTATCTCAAATGACAACTCCCTCAGTTTCTCTATCTCTGACGCAACCACTATCTACCACCTGTTAGTCATTAAACGCACCAATGTAAACGACCAAATCAGCAAATCGCTCCATTCATGACGACCAAGTCCATGCTTTGGAAGCGGCGAATTAAATTTTTCCTAATACCAGGCGATGCAGGCATTAAGGGCCCGAAGCCCCTCTAGCACAACTGAAAATTCCCTGAGCCGATGTCCTAAAGAAGGCCATGACTACTGAGTCCCTAGGGTACCTCTTACATAAAGCCTTCACGTCCTCGTCCTTCTTCAGTAGCCTTTCGATTAGTTCGTCGACGTCGCTGCAGGATGTTGCTATTTCGCGCCATTCCCTTATCTTGTCCTCCGCTTTCTCTACAATCTCTCCGTCAGCCAAACCGAAGTGCGTGAGTGCTACGAGCTCCACTTCGAGCCTTCTTAACCTTTTGAGCGTGCTTAGCGCCTTATCGTAATCGAATGGCGGCGGAGTCGAAGGAACCAAGTACCCATTAAAGCCTATTCCCACAGCGTCTGCCGGGAATAACACTTTGGCGTCCTTCAAATAGTAGACCTGCATGTGTGGGGCGTGTCCTGGCGCGTGGAGAACCACGAGCTCGTCTTCGCCTAGATCAAGTGTCTGACAATCCTCTGTGACCATTATCTTGACCTCTTCCAGGGGCTCGGGCTTACCGAAGACGTCGGCCAGCTCCCTCACGACAGTTCTGGACGACTCCCAAAGCCTCGTTGGGTCGACCACGTGTCTCGCCCCTCTTGGGTGAACTACTACTTTTGCAGAGAAGAGCTTGGCTAGCGTAGCAGCCCCGCCCGCGTGGTCCAAGTGCACGTGAGTAAGTGCTATTAACTCCGGCTTGACCTTTAATCTCCTTAACTCTTCCACGACGTTATGTACTCCGCTTTGAGGTCCGGGGTCTATTACCACTGGCTTCTCATGCCGCAATACGTAGCAGGCTATGACGTTAGGCTCGCGATGCTTGAACGTATCGACCATGTATGGTTTGTCCATTTTTCTAAGCACCTCCAACTCGCTTAAGGGCTTTTCTTAAGGCAAAGAGAGGTGCAAAACTACGAGGACTCTAAAGCGGCTTTTAACGATTTCTTGAGGGCCCACAGTCCCTTGGCCAGCTTCTTGATGTACTCTGCCTTCTCGAGACTTTGGATCCACTCCTGCGGTAACCCCTCCTCGCCGAGATGAGCTCCAGCAATTGCCCCTGCCATGGCAGCTATGGTGTCGGTGTCCCCTCCGAGGCTTACTGCGTAGAGCACTGTCTTTACGTAGCTGTCGTGATTCCTAGCGAAGCAGTATATGGCCGTGGGGACAGAGTTCGGGGCTTCAACCCCGTTGCCTAGCTCCCTTATCACGACCCTCCTATCCTCTTCATCGAGGAGTTGAATGGCCTTCTTTAACTTGCCCTGATAGACGTCACTCTTGGAGAAGCGCGCCACCTCTTCGAGGTAATCCCTAGGGCTAAGGGGCTCGCTAACCCTGAGAGCTAAGGCTATCGCATAGGCCTGCACCGCCGCCCCTTCCATGCCCAACTCGTGGGCGTGAGTAATCGCAGCGCATTTGTAAGCTATCTCTCTCAGCTCTTCTTCGTCGTCGTAGTAAAGCAACGCTATGGGCGCGATCCTCATGGCTCCGCCATTGCCCAACGAGCCCAAGTTGCCGTAAAGCTTCTTAGCGGCTTCGAACCAAGGGACCCCAGACAAAATCTTCTTGAAGACCCTAGGTGGGCCGGGTCCGTAGCCCCTCCATGGTTCCCTCTGCCAGTTGTGTATGAAAGTCCAAGCCATGTGCTCTCCATTGAAGCCCCTGCACTCGATGAGCGACTCAGCGACACCTATCATCATGTGAGTGTCATCAGTCCACCTGCCAACAAACTCTGTGACGGCCGACGTGACGCCATTCGTGAAACGCCCCTCGTACCTAGAACCCAAGGCATCACCTAAAGCGCAACCCAACATGCATCCGACGAATTTGGACTCCATGACTCTGCCCCGCTCTAGGCCTATCTCAGTTTGCGTAGCCAACGCGAAAAGCCTTTTTGTACTTAAGGTGCGCCAGTAGGCCTTGGCAAGGGGCCGTTGCCTTAGCTCATCGATTGGGTCATAGAAAAACGCTTAAAATGCCTTCGTCGCGCTCTCACTAAGCAGTGGTTGGACTTGGCCCCCTCCGAGATAGTCGCGAAAACCGTGCTATTGTTCCTCGTGGTCTTTTTAATAGCCTCCTTGATGACCAACGACGTGGCTTTGTGGGCTGTGTGGAGCAGGCTTGGAGATGAGGAGTTCTACATGGTTGTAGCGGTCGTGCTGTACTACCTCCTGCCTCAGCTTCGACAAGGCCTTACGCTAGTAACGGCCGTGCTACTCTCTGGTTCGCTTAACATAGCGCTGAAGTACATCTTTAACCTGCCAAGGCCGCCCAACCCCCTTATAGAGGTCTCGGGACCGAGCCTCCCGAGCGGGCACGCGCAGATGTCGTCTTTTTGGTCAAGCCTCTCGCTCATAATGAGGGGTGCCATCGCTGTGGTTATATCAGTGATTATGGTCGTAGGGATCTCCTTGAGTCGGGTTTTCTGAGGACACATAATGCGGTCGACGTAATAGCTGGAGCCCTTATAGGGTGTGCGGTGTGTTGTACTTCTTACTGGGCCCTAAAGTATAACTCTAAGAGGGGGTCCTTCATTGGATATCACATAAACGTAGGGCTGCCGTGGTACTGTCGTCCTATGACGTGATGGTGTTGAAGGCCGAGCTCAACTCCTCGACAGCCCTTCTAGGGCTGAGCCGTTGCCAGATTAACATCACCTCCCATCACCTCTAAACAGCCTTAAACACTTCGAACACGCGCATCGCCCACACAGCACTTATTAGCCCGCCCAACCAACTAAATCACGCCCGCACGGGCAAAGCAATGAAGCAGGCGATGAGGGGCGCGCAACCGCTCAATGACGGTTGCCCCCGAGCAAGTTTAGTGATCTCGCAGGTGAGGGGCTTTCGGGTTACGTGGAGCCCTGATAGCCTCGCAAGTGAGGGGATGAGATCCCGACCCTATGCGAGGAACCCCGAGGCAGTCAAGCTGTTCACAGATATCTAGAACTGATTGCCTCGGGGAAACCCTAGCGGCTTTAACCGTCTCGCCAACCCTGAGGTTCGTGAAATCGATCAAGCCCTCGATCTACGTGAGAGCGCTCGCTAGTGCAATCTCTATAGCGTTGCTCTTAGGAGCTCATACGACGACAAAGGGTTACGACCCTTATGCCAAGTTGGCGTGCTTCTACGTAGCTGGCCTTTGCGTGTTCTCAGCGGCTTTGGTCTTCCAAGCTCTCTTAAAGAGGTTTGAGAGGGCGAGCCAAGACGCAAGCGGCGTTTAGAACATGGCCGAGAGAGGTGGAAGTGGTTTCAGAGGTTGCGCAGTAAAACATGGTCGGCAGTGGCCGGGCTCATCACTGATCAGTCCATCAAGCCACGCATCAACTTGCTCAGTTAAAGCTAGGACAGACAGAATAGCTTTGCTCCATCACCTACTTCAACATAAGGGGTGAGGCGGATTCCATCGGAAGAACGTCCGGTAGACAAAATTAGTTAGGGTTCGGGTCGGACCTAGCAACCTAGGATGTCAGTCGCAACATGTTAAGTTGCCAGATCCGCTCGGGTCTGTCCAACATTTGTGATCAGACATGAACAGCTCCATGGATGCACCTCATCCCCTCATTCCTAGTTCTCCCCCTCCCTCCGGCTTCACCGCTCACGGGGGAGCTTAGGAGCGACCCGCGCACTCCTGCACTTGCAATCTGTGATGCAATTTGCGACACAAATTGCGGTGCTATCCACGAGAAAGCCCTAAGCCAAATATTTATTGCTCCGACGCGATCCCTATCACCCTTGAAGCTGCACTTACAAATCGCCAGCTATCGACGTACTTCAACTTCCTGCCACATTTGGGACGAAGAGACGACGTGTGCTTTGGCCCCACCAACATCACTAGGACTCCACTCTCCAAGGCCTTGCTCACGATAGGCGTACATCTCGAGCTCCCACCTAGTCCTCCTGCCCTTTCCGTCGATTCCTTCTCGAAGGCCCTCGAGGCCCTCTAAGACTATTGCGCACCTCCGCTTCGACGCTTTGAGGACCTCTCTCGCGAGCTTCCAGCACTTGTCGACTACGACGTCCTTCGCCTTCCCGCGTAGCTACATGAACCTCTTGATGATTCTCTCGCTGTACCTCTTCGGGTACTTCCTCTGGAGCTCCTCAGCCCCAGCCCTCTTAAGATGACGTAGAACATTTGATGTGCTTGAGACCTCTTCAGTAGCTTGTCTAGGTCCCAGAGAGCGTCAACGACTCTCTGTAATGCGTGCTTGTAGATGGCTAAATCCCAGAGGGGGTCGTTGAGGTCGCTCTCTACTACCTCAGCCTTCACTTTCAACGCCCTGTAGTACCTCCCCTCGGGGATTTGCCTAGCTAGGCAGATGGACCCCCTCACGGGGTTCATAGAAGTCGCCAAGTTATTATGTGCACAAGTTTATAAGCTTTTATGCACTTCCCTAGTCGTGGTGAGTCATATGGTCTCGATATACGTCTTCGAGGGTAAGGTGGTCAAGTCGAGTCAGAGGTACTTAATCTACCCTCCTAAGGAGTATCAGGAGAGGTTGAGGAGGCTTCACGGCAAGAGAGTGAAGGTCATTGTCGTCGAGGAGAGTGAGTGAGACATGTATTTAAAGCTGTTTAGAAGTGATGAGAAGTAATGACAACCTGACAACGACGGGAATTTCATCTCATTCGTGGTGAACGAGCTTGAAGGCTGCTTTACTCTACGGTCCCCGAGACTTGCGCATTGAGGAGATTAAGGAACCCGGTGCTCCTAGGGGTTGGGCACTTATGAAGACTATTGCCGTCGGTATCTGCGGCACCGACAAAGCCTTCTACACAGGCACCTACAAACTCTTCAAAAGACCTCTTGTGCCTGGTCACGAGGTCGTAGGGGAGGTTGTTAAGCCGTTTCGCCTACAAGGCAAATTGGTCGTGCCCGAGATAAACTTCTCGTGCTGGGAATGCGAGGTCTGCAGAGAGGGGCTCTACATTCACTGCCCCTATAAGAGGACTCTTGGGATCGACTTTGACGGCGGAATGGCCGAATACTTCGTAGCCCCACTAAGCGCTCTTCACGAAGTAGACTTAGACCCCCTAACTGCTGTGGCTGTCGAGCCCTTGGCCGCAGTCATAAATGCCCTCAATCAGTTCCCCCTTTCACCCAACGCCTCAGTGGCTGTCTTGGGCTCCGGAAACCTCGCGCTGTTGGCCCTCCAGCTTCTGAAGTTCATGGGCTTTAAGCCAGTTGCTGTGATCAGAAGAGGAAGCAAGAAAAGGAAGCATGTCGAAGGCTTGGGGGTCGACGTAGTCGACTTAGAGGACGTTGAGGAGTATCTAAAGAGAAGAACCTCGTTAGGGCTGGGCTTTCACGCGGTCTTTGAAGCCACAGGCTCTTCGGAAGGGCTTGACATAGCGATTAAGCTCGTCAGGCCGCGCGGCCTAGTTTACCTAAAGTCCACGCCGGGATCGCCCTTCGTGGTTGACATGACCAATGGCGTGGTGAAGGAGGTCAGGGTGATCGGCAGCAGGTGCGGAACTTGTAGGGACTTTGAAAAGGCTATAGAGCTGCTTGAGTCGGGAGTCGTCAATCCTATCGTTACGAGAGTGATGAAGGGCCTTGACAGCGTTAAAAAAGCCTTCGAGTGCGCTATTGAGCCTGAAGAGGTCAAGGTCGTCGTGAAAACTATGGAGTAACGACTTCCCTCTTCATGGGCTCTTGAAGCTCCCTCGCATTAGCTCTCGTTCTCAAATCGCTCGGATATCATATCAGCTATCCTATCGGCCATGTGATTGAAAAGTATTTCGGCCAGCTCCTCGGCAAAACGTTTGTCCTCTCTCAAAGCCCTGATCAACAGGCTTTTAAGTTCATCAATTGACGTGGTCTCACCCTATGCTAAGGGTGCGGGCTGGAGCTTATAGGTTCCTCGTTTTAGCAAGAGCATTCGTGATTATCGGGATATCACGAGCAGCCATGACTTACCATGTGATCCTTAAAATTTGATCGATGTATGAGGTTAAAGGCCCGTATCTAAAGATTTCCCTAAAGGTGTAAGTCTGCAACTCGATGAAGAAGTCTTAGAAACAACTCGCTCGTTAGGTCCCAAGGGCTCCATTTTACGGTTCTCACAAGGTAGCACGAAGAGAAGTGGTGCTAAGCTTACAGAAACTCTTATCTCCGTTTCGCGCTTCATGACAACAGGGGGTGCGAAGTTGAGCGAGGAGACTTCAGAAAAGCAAGAGCGACTTGAGCTAGTTGTCAACAAGCTGAATAGAGCTAGGTTAGAGCTATTAAGCATCCTCAAGGCCTTGCCTCTCTCTGAGGAGGAGTTAGACGAGGAGGCCAAGAGGGCGGTCGAAGAGGCTAGGAGAGAGCTCACAAAGAGAGAAGTTTAAACGTCACGCGCTTAGCGTGCCTTTAAAGCTTTAAGCAACCTCAAGAAGGACTAGTTAAAACTTGTTAAGCGATGACTAATTAAGGGCCCGAGCAATTACTACTTCGTGCTATGGGTTATCTCTGATAAAGTTTCGGCGACTTTGTCCTCCTACAGAAATGCGCCACTACGAGTGTTACTGCGCTTAGTCTGGCGTTAGCTTTTGGGTACGACGTTGCCTCGTCTTTTCACTACGTAGGGCATGCAAGCACGTCATGGCTGTCGAGGCTACAACGAGCATAAACCGTCGAAAGTTATTTAACTTGTGTGCGGTGATAGAAGTGCTACCGTGAAAATGGATGTGCAATTAGAGGACTTAATGATTAAGGAAGTTGAAAAAGGTTTTGGCGGAGAGGCAATAAAACTCGCCAAAAAGTTACATGAAAAAGGCAAGAGAATCTTCGGCTTGATTTCGTGGAACATACCGGAAGAGGTGATATACGCTAGCAACATAATTCCGTTCAGGCTTTTTGGAGAGGCGCAGCTGGTTGAAAAGGCGCATACCTATTTGCCTTCTTGGGGCTGTAGTTTCTCGAGAAGATGCCTAGAAACGGCTTTGAACCGCAAGTACGACTGGCTCGACGGCCTCGTTGCCTCAAAGCTAGAAGACACATGCATAGCGCTATTTTACTTGTTGAGGCATTATCTGAAGCCGAAGTTCTCGCATCTTCTGCAAGTCCCTGTAGTAAAGAATGAGCTCTGCAAGGAGTACTTTGTAACAGAGATCCTAAATTTCAAGAGCAAGATCGAGAAGTTCTTGGGAAGGACTGTGTCAGACGATGACTTGAGGAGGGCCATTAGGGTGTACAACGAAAATCGCCGATTGCTCAAGACGCTTTACGAGGCCAGGAAGAGGGAAGACTTTCCCTTAAGTGGGGCTGATGTGTTAAAGATAGTGGTCTCGAGCATGACAATACCTAAAGAGAGGCACTCAGAAATCGTCAAAAGGATTCTAGAGGGCGTTGATACGTTAAAGTCTGAACATGGGCGAGAAAAGGGCGTTGAGAAGGAGGTTAAGGTGCATGTATCTGGGACTGAGCTAATTGATCCCGAGGTCTTGCAGATAATGGAAGACTGCGGGGCGAAGATAGTCTCTGACGACTTAAACACGGGGACTGTCTACTTCTGGAACGAAGTCGATGAGGGCAGGGACCCCTACGATGCCTTAGCAGAGCACTACCTGCTCAAAGGCGTGCCCAACTTACTGATATCGAAGCAGTTCTCGAGAGCTATAGATGAGAGGGTAGAGTACATACGCTCGCTGGTGGAGGAATTCGAAGCCGATGGCGTGGTGTTCCTAGTGGACAGAGGATGCGAGGTCATGGGATTTGCTTACCCCCACTTGAGGGACGGCCTGAGGAAGCTCAATATCCCCTCCGTTAGGCTAGACCTAGACTACCCGCTCCCCAGAGAGCAATACGCGACTAGAATGAGGGCCTTCATAGAAATGGTGCGTGAAAGAGGTTCCTGAGAAGTTAAAAGACCAATGTTAAAAAGCTCCTTGGCGTGCACGGTAGCTCGACGCCATCGGACGCCACATCAACATCGACGGTAATAATCATGGATAACGTCCTCACCAGCTCAGAAGCCCAACTTCGAAGAAGACAAATGCTTTTATCGAATCGCTACTATGATGAACCTAGGTGCCCGAAATGCATGGCGTTGGCATAGATGTCGGATCGGCGTTCACGAAAGCCGTCTTGGCGAGGGTCAAAGAGGACGGACAAGTAGAGGTAGTGGCATACGACGTGGTGCCTACAAAGCCTGACATGAGGAGATGCGTTCGTGAGGTCTTTGAGAGAGTGTTAAAGATAGGGGGGATATCGAGAGAAGACGTAGAGGCCGTAGTGGGAACTGGCTACGGCGGCAGGATGGTCCAATTAGAGGTTGGTGGAAGCCTCGTCTCCGAGATCACTTGTCACGCCAAGGGCGCCAGATATCTCTTCCCGAGATGTAGGGGGGTAATAGACGTAGGCGGGCAGGACGCTAAGGCAATAAAGCTCGACGAAGAGGGTCGCGTAGTAGGCTTTGAGATGAATGACAAATGTGCAGCAGGTACGGGGAGGTTCCTAGAGGTTATGTCTAAAGTGCTGGACGTTGAAATAGACCAGCTCGGAGAAACATATCTCAAAGCGGAGAAGAGGGCGAGCATAACCAACACCTGCACGGTCTTTGCCCAAAGCGAGGTCATATCCCTGATCTCTCAAGGGGTCCCCAAAGAGGAGATAGCGGCCGGGTTGATCGAAGCTTTCGCGTCGAGGGTTGCTGGCCTCGCGAAGATCGTGGGGATAACGGGGGACGTTGTTGCAAGCGGAGGGGTAGCCAAGATCACGGGCTTCGTAAAGGCCTTAGAGCGCAAGCTTAGTTGTGAAATATGGGTCCCTGAGGAGCCCATGATCGTGGGGGCGCTGGGCGCTGCTCTGCTGGCCTTGAGCAAAGGAGTGCAACGATCGGCAAACATGAGGATTTTAAGGCAGAAGTTTAGGGGACTTTAAGATCTTAGGGATGCCCTTGTCAAAAGGATTTTCCCTTAAAAAGCATTATTGAGGGGCGGGGCATGATTAAGGGCGAGGAAGCCCTTCAGGAAGTCAGGAAAAACATCTCGAACGATAAGATCGTTCTCCACGTAATTGCCGTGGCAAAAATCATGAAGGCTTTGGCGCGACGACTTGGCAAGGACGAGGAATTATGGGAAGTCGCAGGCCTGCTCCATGACATCGACTACGAGAAAACGAAAGACGAACCGAGTAAGCACGGCCTAGAGGCAGAAAAGATATTGAGGGGTAGGGTACCTCCTGAAGTCGTCAAAGCCATCAAGGCGCACAACTTCGAGAACACCAGCGTGCCCCCGGAAAGCGATTTAGATAAAGCACTAATCGCTGCTGATGCTGTCTCGGGCCTCGTGATAGCCACGGCTCTCGTCATGCCCAATAAGAGGCTGGCGGAGGTCAGCGTCAATACTCTTAAGAGGAAGTTCAAGCAAAAAGACTTTGCTCGGAACGTCAACAGGGATAGGATCTTGTTCTGCGAGCAAATTGGTCTATCTCTCGACGAGTTCCTCGAGCTATCCCTTGAATCTCTAAGCGAAATAAGCGATGTCCTCGGCCTCTAAGCTCCCGAATTAAATGACGTCATCCACACGAAGCGCTTGTCTCAGGGAAGGACTCAATAAGTCAACAAGACGATTCCCATAACCACAAGGGAGACTCCGGATATGGTCCTTAGGTCGGGCTTCTCCCTTGAAGAGAACATGGCTATAAGGGTCGCAAACATAGGGATAAGAGATCATGTTGGGAGAAGCTCTAGCGCTGGTTGCTTCACTTTGCTGGGCCGCAGGAGCCAACCTCTATAGGAGCAACATGAGGTCGATCTCTCCAGCGACCCTAAACTTAGTTCGTGGCTTGAGCGCAACTCTCGTCCTCTTTGCCTTCGTGGAGCTTCTTGGCAAGTCGGGTTGTTTTCTTCTCCTCGACATGAATTCGATGACATACTTGATGATCGCCTCTCTCGTAGGGTGGGCCCACTTAAGGGTCAAACAGCCGTAATGGGTCGTCACTGAACTCGCTTTAGTGATAAAAACACATAAGCCTTGCTCTTATCGTAGAACTGTTGGTAGGCAACTGATTTCGTACATCCCTTTACCTCTTACCTCTTTTAGGCTTGCTTTCGATTTTTGTTGACCCGTTGCTGGAGATGTTTTAGCGGAAGTACCTTCTCAGTTCAGCAGCGTAGTCTTCTGGCAACTCGACTACTTCGCTCTCGTGGAGTAGCGTAGCCATAGCCCAGAAGTCGCTTAGGAAAGGTTGCGCTAGGCCGAATCTAGCACAGACCCTGACCTGCGGATTAAAGTATACTTGCGGGGTCTCGAATCGCGGAAGTATTAATGCGATGTTTACACACAAGATGTCTCGGTCCTCGTAGTAGGCCAAGATCCTCGATAGCCCATCGGCGAGCTCGGCCAAGTGCTTAGACTCCAGCTCTGTAGGCTTGAGGGGTTCTTTGAATACGCCCCAGACTTCGAAGAACCTTAGCGGAGCGAAAGGTGTTATCCAAGCTAGATAGTTACCCTCACATACAAATCGCTCTTGGGATTTCTTTTCGTGCTCGATGAGCTGGGCCCAATAGTTTCTTGAGGTTTGAACGTAGTATTGGTAGCTTTTGACCAAGAGGAGGCGCTGGTGATTAAATGGGACGTTGGAAGCTAGGGCTTGCATGTGGGGGTGTATTATGCTCGAGCCCGCCGGCGGTAGATAGTTCATTATTATGGTGCCGTAGGCGAGCTCAGGGTTGGCCTTGTAAGCGGCCTTCAGTGCTTCAAGCCCCGCTGTGAGCCCTTCTGCTAGCGTCTCTGCCCCTAGTTCTCTGGGATAAGCAAGATGCGTGGGTCCCAAGACTATGACTGCGTTGAAGTCTGAGTGCGCGTGGAGGCTCGGAAAGGCTATGCACTTCCCAATTTTTATCCTACCCTCTTTAGTGATGTCCTTTGGAAACTTCGGCGTCACGTGTTCCACTCTTTCAGGGCAGAATGGACAGTTAGGCCTTGAGGCCTCGGCGAGTTTCTCAAGTAACCGCCTATCGGTACTGAAGTACCTCTCGATGTACTGGAGTCTTCCTTTGGCAACAAACGTCGAAAGACCGGTCAAAGGATCAAATCTGCGCTCGAGAACCTGCTCCTCCGTTTCGAAGTTGCGCGTTGGATTGAGGAGGCAAGCCTTCCTAATCTCCTTACGAAGACTGAGACTCAAGAATAACCCCTCGAGCTCTTGAAATTGAGTACCACATCTTATCGCTTTAAGCTTCTCGTGCGAGGTTCGCCATGAGCGCTCATAAACGCTACTCAACATTTTCAGTGTGGCGGACGGGGCCTCGAACTTTAGAACACATCGACGCAACAGGTGAGGGGCTAAATAATCTCCTCTTTGAGAAGTTTCTCGGAAAGTTCGTCGAGTTCTTTAATCCAAGGGCTGACTTCTTGAAAGGCCTTCGATAACTTCAGAACTCCCACGTCATCGAACTTCCTGCCCACAATCTGCATACCGATTGGCAGGCCTTCTTTGCTTAGGCCTGCTGGAAGTGAGGCCGCTGGCTGTCCTGTGAAGTTAAACGGATATGTGAAAGGCATCCAAGCCAAGGGCGTCGCTGGCCTGCCTGCTACCTCCTTAGGAGCCGTTCTCCCTATATCGAAAGGCTTTACAGCCGTCGTAGGCGTTACAAGGAAGTCGTATTTATCAAAGATGATCTTCACGGCTCTCCAAAGCTCTTGTTTTTTCGCTTCAATCTTTATGTAGTCCTTGTAAGTTAAGCCCTCGGCGAAGCGCAAGAAGCCCAAGAAAGGCGGATATGCTACCTTCTTCCACTCCTCTAGCTTCTCAGAAATAAAGGTGACGAATTCTAAAGTAACCTTTACTCTTAGCTCGTTCTCTAAGCATGGAAGTCTTACTTTAACCTCTTCGACTGTTCCAAATTTTTCGAGCTTAAATGCGGCCCTCCTCACGATCTCTTCGACTTCTGGATCTACCGTCGCGTAGCCTAGATCGGGAGAGAACGCTATCTTCACGCCGTCTATCGGACTTTCGAGCTCTTTGAAGTAGCTCTTACCGTCATCGGGCAAGGAGTACATGTCTCTTTCATCTCTTCCCTTCACGAAGTCCAGCAAAAGGGCAGCGTCTTCAACGCTCTTCGTCAAGAAACCTTCGCAGGCCAGATCGGTGAAGATTGGAATCGCTCGATGAAGGGGTACTCTGCCGAAGGTCGGCTTGAACCCGTACACCCCACAAAAGCTGGCCGGAATTCTTATGCTACCGCCGGCGTCATTTCCTGTAGCGACCGGGACCATTCCTGCTGCGACCGCAGCAGCGCTTCCGCCGCTAGATCCTCCGACCGTCTTCTTTAAATTCCAAGGGTTTCTAGTGGGACCAAAGAGAACATTATCTGTATAGGCTATCAAACCGAACTCGGGCATGTTCGTCTTACCTATGATAACAGCCCCCGCTTTCCTCAACCTCTCAACGATCACCGAGTCCTCGTTTGGGACGAAGTTCTCAAATAATTTAGATCCGAACGTAGTTCTTAGACCTTTTGTAAGAGTGTTGTCCTTTACGGCTATCGGTAGACCGGCGAGCGGCTTGTCCTTGGACTCCTTGGCTTCTTCAACTGCCTTCGGATTTAGGGTTACAAAGGCATTTATCTTCGGATTAAGCAATTTTATCCTCTCAAGACACCTCTCTATCAGCTCGGGTGCCTTCACTTCACCGTTTTTGAGTGCCTCTACGAGCTCAATAGCCGTCTTCATCGTCTTATTACCCCTCAGGCTTCTAAGTTATTAGAGACGGCGTCTTAAGGGTTACGGTAAAAGTGCTGGCTATGTCATAAAGCTTGCAAAATCTGTACTTTTTCTTATTTCCTACAAAAAAGAGAAAGGATTAAGGAATTGCTTCGAACGTTAGTTCGAGTTCTCTCAGCTTCTCGAGACTTGGAATGCCACCGGGCCACTTCCTGTACTCGTAGTACTCTTGAACCTGCTTCTTTACGTCTGGCACGTTGCCAGCGCTTCCACCTTCTACTGGCTGCAATATTACGGGCGGGAGAGCGTCGTCCTCTATAGGCTTGATACCACATTTGATGTCGTATAGCCTTTTAAGCGTAACTATCCTTTCGCCAATCTTCGCCAAGCTGAAGACGTCGAACTCAAACCCCGTCGCATACTTCAACATGTTGGCAAGCATGGTGGGCGTTATGGGCATGAAGGCGCAGATGGTTACGTCATTGAATAGCTCGGTAAAGTCTTGTACCTTCGCGAATAACACGCCCTTGCCTTCGCTCGACAATCTGTCAGTCGACATCGCTCCGTACTCTTCGAGGACCTTGCCCATCTCGTAGAGGTACATCTGATGCGTTAAATGGCAAGCGCCTCTTGGATGTACGGCATACGCGCACGCCAGAGAGGCGAAAGCCCTCGGATCGTGCATTGGTATCTCGAGGCCCTTGACGTGCGCCCCCCAGCCCTTAATGCCGTACTTCTCCTCCAAGAAACGCGTGCCCTCGGCGAGCTCGTTGCCAACGCCTTTTCTGAAAGCAATATCCCTCACCAGCTCCTTCACCCTTTCGTGATCCCCCCACTTGGCGTTGAAGTTGCCGATGCCCTTCTCCGTCATCCACATAGCGAACGCTATGGTCACTCCCGCCGAGATCGTGTCCATTCCGAGGTCATTGCAAAGGTGGTTTATCTCGATTATAGACTCCAAGTCGTCGTTTAACTGGAGCGAGCCGAATGAAGCCACGGTCTCGTACTCAGGGCCGTGAATTTCCCTTCCTTTGTACTCGACCACTCTACCGCACCTGACTATGCAACCCAAGCAACCGTCGTTACGCCTCAAAACGGTGCTCGCCATGGTCGCCCCCGATATCTTGGTTGCGTTCTCGAATGTCCCTTTAGAGAAGTACTTCACTGGCAGGTCTCCGAAGACCTCCGCGTTCTCGACGTAGCCTGAGGTTCCGAGGTCTCTAAACATGTTGCAGATGAAATCGTTGTTTATTACCTCCACGAACTGGGAGACAAGCTCCTTGAACTTGCCACCGTCGGCCAGCTTTACCTCGAACCTATCGCTTGGATCGTAGCAAACAGCAATGCCCTTTAGCTTCTTGGATCCCATTACGGCGCCCATTCCCGTCCTGCCCGCATGACGCGAGTTGTCCACTTGAACGCTGGCGAATTTCACCAAGTTCTCCCCCGCTGGCCCGATGACGGCGGTGGCGATCCTCTTCTCGCCGACCTCCTTGGCAATCATTTCTTGAGCCTCGTAACAACCCTTGCCCCACATGCCGCTTGCATCTCTTATCTCCGCGCCGTTCTTGTTCACCTTTAAGTAGACTGGCTTCTCACTCCTACCCTCAATGACGATGCCATCCCAACCGCAGTACTTCAAGTAAACCGGTAGGTCGCCTCCTGACGCCGATTCGCCCCATATCCTCGTCAGGGGGCTACGGGCACAGAAGATCGCCTTGCTCGTCCCCGGGACGGCGGTCGCGGTCAGTGGCCCTGTCATCACGACGAGCGGGTTCTCGGCCGAGAGGGGGTCCTTCTCGTAGGTCCCGAGCTGGTAATGTAACTTTACGCCTATCCCCGAGCCTCCGACGAACAGCCTAGCGTCTTTCTCGTCTAAGGGCATCACTGAAGTGGTCTTGTTGGAGAGATTTACCCTTAGTATCCTCCCGCAGTATCCGAACAACTACCTTGCCCCTCTCTTAGAAGTCTATCCTCTTTCCCTCGAAGGCGTATTCGTAGATCATCTTCGTCTGCTCGACGTCGGGTATCCTCGGGCTCATCCCAAGGCTAGGATCGTTCATGGTGTTTGTCACGAGCCTCTCTACGTTCTCGTCAAAATCCTTTTTCGTGATAATCTCTGAGAGCCTCGTTGGAATTTCGACGCTCTTCATCAGGGCCATGATCTTCTCTATGAGGGCTTCGGCATCGGTCAGCCCGACCTTCCTCGCTAGAGAGTCCATCCTCATCTTGGCGTCGCTCTTTAGGTAGAACTGCATCACGTACGGCAAGAAGACTGCTACGCATAGTCCGTGGTGTAGCTTGAACACCCCTCCGAAAGAGTGGCCCAACGAGTGGACGAGCCCCACCTGAGAGTTCCCGAAGCCTAAGCCAGCCATGGTTGCCGCTATGTGCATTTTCGCCCTTGCCTCGGCATCGCCGTTGTACGACTTCTCGAGGTTCTCAAGTATTATCTCAACGGCCTTTTCGCACAACGCGTCGCTGAACTCGTTCCTCCAAATTGAGACGTAACCCTCGATGGCATGCGTGAGCGCATCGAAACCCGTGCCTGACACGAGCTTCTTGGGTAGGTTAGCGACGAGGCGGTAGTCGAGGACGGTCACGTCTGGGATCAATTCCTTGTTAGCTGGCGTCAGCTTCCTGCTCTCCTTCTTGTCCGTGAGGACTATGGCCCAGGTGGCGTCCGCACCCGTTCCGCTCGTTGTCGGAATAGCTATCAGCCTAGCCTTCTTCTTGTAGCCGTACTCTGAGAGGTCTGTGAAGGGCGTTATCGCTATGGGGTCTATGTCGACTTCCATTAGAACTCTCGCAGCTTTAGCGACGTCCATGACGCTTCCCCCGCCTACCGCCACTATCAAGTCGGGTTGGAGTTCTCTCGCTACCTTGGCACACTTGAGTGCTGTGTCTATGCTGGGCTCTGGCTCTACTTCGCTGAATATCTCTACCCTCTCGGCCTTGATGCTACTCTTGACCGCGTCAACAAAGCCCAGCTTCGCTATTGTGTTGTCTGTGACTATGAGCGCTTTACCGGCCTTCTCGCCCTCTAGGAAAGTTAAGGCATCGTCGCCAAACACTATGACTCGTGGAGAGACGAAGGTCCACATTTTCCTGTCACGTTTCTATCGGTATGGACGACATTAGCTGGCCAAACCTAGTAACGGCGGCGGCATTTCGCATCATGTACCCTAAGTCACCCCTTAGCTTCAGCTTGCCCCTCACTATCTGCGTCGTCGTGTCAACCTTACCAGTCACAATCTCTTTGAAAGCCGCGTAGGGCCCAGTTAAGGTGAACCTAGGACTTGGAATTTCTCCTGGAGCAACGGGCTTAGCGTTCCTTAGCTCTCCGTGCCAGAAGTCAAGCCATATGTATGTCGAAGCACCTCTTATCTCGTCGAGCTTTATCTCCGCGACCTTCCTCGTCATTTCCTCGTAGTTTAACTTTAAAAGGTCGATGTCTTGGTCCAAGGTTATCCCAAGCTTCTGGACAAACCTCTCGGTAGGAGTTCCCTTGAAGGCGACCCTCTTCTCCTTAGGTATCGCCGCGAACAACGATAAGAGGCCACGCAGGACTTTAGGTTTCTGGAAGTCCTTCAAGGCTTCTTGATCCATCTCGACGATGCACAAAAAGTCGCCCTCCCAATTTGCTGCGACCTTCCTATACGTCGCGTCGCTATTGACGACCTTCAGAAGCTCATTTAACCAATCCGTAGAGGGAAATACTACTGCCATGTGTTATAATTCGTTGCGAGGCCTTAACTCTTTTGCGGTGGCGTTATAGTTCATCGAATCGTCATATTTGAGGCCTCGGTGAAAGTACACCTCAACGTAGCAAGCAGAAGAAAACTAACAACGAACACGTGTCAGCAATTGCGTGTCCTCCAAGAAGCGGGAAAGTTAATCGACAAGATGTGACGTTCGCTCCCGTGCTTCAAGGAGCTTTAGGGTTGTAATAAATTTCACTTTACCGCTGGCCTGTCGAAGTATATGTTCTTTGAAGTAGCGCTAAGAGGAATGGCTAGCACTATATCGGCGTCTATTAACTTTAACACTTGGGCGGCGAAGCCTGCAGTAAACATCACTCTGTTGTCTACGTTGTGAAGCGAGGCCGTCTTGGCTGCTGAGCCTGCGGCTATGCCTAAGTTCAATACGTTCAACACGAAGTTAAGGTCGTAGGGGAATCCCGGAGGACTCTTTAAATTTATGTCCTTTATTTTACAGCCTATTAGCACTACGGCAGTCGAGCGCCTTATATTATCGGCATCTCTCTTAAGGGGGAGGTGGCTCATCTGCTCTGCCATTTTCTCCATAGCCTCGGCAAGCTTCTCTATTTCAGCTCTCTCCTTGAGGACGGCCACGACAACGTTGTCCACGCCCCTTGCCTTGGGCGCCGTTATCGCGCTTAAGGCCATGAGTTTAGCGACGTGAGCCACGGACTCTTTGACTATTTCCTCCCTTCCTTCCACGACCATATCCTCTCAAGAGGAGTTGTGAAAGAGGCGCGTGTAAAAAGCTTTCGTCAAGTTATACAAGGCGGAACCTTAAAGCCTATGACACTGAAGATCCTCTCAAAAAGCTTATTTTGCACGTTTCCAAGAAAGTAAAGGAGGAGCGTATGGACATAATCGACTTAGTGAAGAGCAGGAGAAGCGTTAGGAAGTTCAAGCCAGACCCCGTGCCAGACGACGTCGTGATGAAGTTGCTCGAGGCAGCTCGCTGGGCTCCCTCTTGGGCCAACACGCAGTGCTGGGAGTTCGTAGTCGTGAAGGACCCCAAGATTAAGGCGGAGCTCTCGGAGACCCTCGTGCCGCCTAGGAATCCGGCTAAAAGCGCTGTCGCCAACGCGCCAGTGGTCATAGCGGCCCTCGGAAGGAAGGGCGTCTCCGGCTTCTACAGGGGCTCCGCTGTCACGAACAAAGGCGATTGGTTCATGTTCGACGTGGCGCTAGCAGTCCAAAACCTCGTGCTCGAGGCCCACGCCCTCGGGCTTGGAACAGTCATAGTGGGGGCCCTCGACTTCGAGAAAGCGTCCAAGATCCTCAACGTGCCTCCCAACGTGGAGCTCGTGGCCTTGATACCAGTGGGCTATCCAGATGAGTCACCTCAAGCCCCGCCAAGGAAGAGGCTTTCTGACATGGTGTACCGTGATGTCTACGGCAATAAAATGATCGCTGGCCAGTGAAGGGGTTAATGGTAGAAGTTAACGAATTTATAGCTACCTCCGAACGACGACGGAGATGGCTTTAAACACGCATATCAAGGCCAGCACCGCTACCAAATCTAGTACCACGACGTCCATCATACGCAATACCCTTCGCAGATCCAAGGGATCTCGAAGTAGAGGGAGTTGTATATAAGCTTTAATTTGAAGGTCGAGGGGGCTCATTAGCCGAGACCTGCCCCTCCTTAGATAGCCCGAGATAGCCTTCTGGGACAAGGCTTGTGGTTAACATAACCATGTTTATGTTGTGATGTTTAAGCCACGTGAGGGTTTCTCTGTTCTCTTTCTTGAGCCAAAACTCTAAGATCTTCTCGGCGAGCGCTCTAAACTCCAGTATGCGCTGTATAACTGGACTTGATGCCGATATCCCTTGAGCCTCTCCCTCTAGCTTCTCGGCGGCGCGGAGGCCTATAACAAGGCCAAGTTCTCTAAAGGCCAGCCTAGAACTCGCGGGTGCGTAAATCAAGTTCTTGGGGAAGAAAGCTCGTAAGCTCACGTAGGCCGCTTCCAGCACCGCATCCATTATCGATGAGACGTCAAGGACTTCGTTGTGCGCTCGCGCCAGTCGATGCGCTATGCAGAGAAGCTCTCCTATGCCCAAGGGGTCCTCGGTCACCCAGTCACTCCAATCACTTTCCTTGCACATCTCATATAGGTCGTGGATCTCGCTTTCTAAGGACAGGGCGTTGAGAG
>Ga0209225_1002034_pt1 | contig 18769 bp, 19 predicted proteins | sample WasSprMetagenome_FD_184732 | JGI IMG/M metagenome (GOLD analysis project Ga0209225, IMG submission 184732) | Sulfidic aquatic microbial communities from Washburn Spring, Yellowstone National Park, USA - WS (SPAdes) (version 3) | ecosystem: Environmental > Aquatic > Thermal springs > Hot (42-90C)...
CTCGTTGAACCTATACTTGACCAGGTTTTCACCTCCGTCCCCCTCAGCTCCCCTCGCCCCCGGTTAAACTAAAAGTGAAGCTCCCTAAAAAAACTTCTACAAGCTCGGGGAAGGACATGGGAAAGGTTGAGTTTTTTCTACATGCAGAGACGCCTGATCTTCAGGAAAAGGTGGGACAATTTAGGGATGGGCATACCTACGATTTGATAATTGCCGGCGCTGGGCCAGCTGGGCTGACTGCAGCTGTTTACGCCGCAAGGAAGAAAATGGACATACTCTTGATTTCCAAGGATATTGGGGGACAGACTCTTCTCACTTCCGCGGTCGAAAATTACATGGGCTACCAGTACATCACAGGCAAAGAGCTGATTCAAAAATTTGAGGAGCAGGTAAAAATCCATCCGATCGATCTGGCCATAGGCGAAGAGGTGGACGCGGTAAAACTTGAGGAAGGAGCTATTAAGGTGCACACAAAAAGCGGGAAAGAGGCAGTGGGGAGGGCGGCGATCATAGCATCCGGAAAACGCCCCCGCCCTCTAAACGTTTCGGGCGAAAAGGAGTTGGTGGGGAGAGGTGTGAGCTATTGCGCGGTGTGTGATGCGCCCCTTTTCTCAGGCAGGGAAGTCGCTGTTGTCGGGGGAGGGAATTCTGCCGCCACAGCGGCGATAGACCTGATAAAAATTGCGAACAAGATCTACGTGATCAACCTCAGAAAATCTTGGCAGGCGGACCCAGTCTTGGTTGAGCAGGTGGAGAAATCTGAAAAGGTGAGGAAATTTTTTGGATATGAGGTAAGGGAGATTTTGGGGAGGGATAGGGTTGAGGGGATTGTGGTGAAATCCTTGGAAACTCAACAAACTGAAAAATTGCGGGTTCAAGGGATCTTCATCGAAATAGGGTTGATCCCAAACTCAGAGTTTGTCAGGGGTCTGGTTGAGCTTAACAAAGATGGCGAGATCGTCGTGGATTGCGCCTGCCGCACGAGCGTCCCAGGTATTTTTGCCGCCGGAGATGTCACTAGCGTGCCTGAGAAACAGATCATAGTTGCGGCCGGTGAGGGGGCGAAGGCCGCCCTAAGCGCTTATAACTACCTGCTCGCAAATAAGGGATTAGTGGGGAGGTAAATTGCCGCTTTTGAATGACCGGATTAAGGGGCAATTGGAAAAGGAGTTTAAGTCGCTTGAAGGAAAGGTGAAGCTTGTGGTCTTTACTCAGGAGTTCGAATGTCAGTATTGCGGGGAGAACAGGATGCTCGCTGAGGAGGTGGCGGCATTCTCGGACAAGCTGAGCGTTGAGGTCTACGATTTCAAAGCGGATAAAGAAAAAGTGGAAAAATACAGGATTGACAAAATTCCCGCGATGGTGGTGGAGGGGGAGAAGGATTACGGCATCAGATTTTACGGTTTGCCGGCGGGCTATGAGTTTTCGTCCTTGGTGGAAGCGATAAAGATGGTCTCAAGCGGAGAGTCGGGCCTCTCGGATTATTCGAAGCACGCGCTTAAAAGATTGAACAAGCCGGTCCGCATTCAGGTGTTCGTCACCCTTACCTGTCCATACTGTCCTCTTGCGGTGCAGTTGGCGAACAAGGCCGCGATGGAGAGCGATCTCATAACATCCGAGATGGTGGAGGCGGCCGAATTTCCCCATCTTGCTAACAAATACAAAGTTTTCGCAGTGCCTAAGGTTGTGATAAACGAGGACATCCAGTTTGAAGGGGCCCTTCCTGAGCACGCGTTCGTTGAACAAATCCTGAAGGCTATGGAGGGGGAAAAAGGTGCGGAAGAGGAAAGGATCTATTACTGAGCTCTTTCGCCCTCCGTAAAGCTTATCCTTTATGTGAAGTTATTAACTACCGGTTTTATGTCGATACATCCGATTGAGGAGAGGTATGGCAGCAAGGAGATGCGATCCATTTTTGAGCTTAAAAATAGATTCCAGCGAATGCTCGATGTGGAGGCGGCCCTCGCTAGGGCACTCGCGGCCTCTGGGCTTATTCCAAGAAAAGCAGCCGACCAGATAACAAAAAACGCGTCAATTGAGCGCGTGAAGGTTGAGCGGATTTGTGAGATTGAGAAGGAGGTGGCCCACGAGACTATGGCTTTGGTGCTGGCGTTGGCGGAGGCGAGCGGGAAAGCTGGCAGATTTGTGCACTTCGGGGCCACGAGTAACGACATCCTTGACACGGCCATGGCCTTGCAGATAAGAGATGCACTTTCGATAATTGAGGGGCGATTGAAAAAACTGCTGGGCGTGACCCTCGATCAGGCGTCCAAACATAGGGACACGATAATGGTAGGGAGGACCCACGGGCAGCATGCGCTCCCGACGACATTGGGGTTAAAGTTTGCGGTCTGGGCATGCGAGCTCGGGAGACATCTTGAAAGACTTGAGCAGCTCAAGGTCAGAGTGCTTGTCGGAAAAATGGCCGGGGCGGTTGGCACGGGCGCGGCTTGGGGGAAGAAAGGATTGGAGGTGCAGGAATCTGTCATGAAGGAGCTCGGGCTGGGAAGCGCAACAGCTTCAAATCAAATTCTGCAGCGAGATCGTTTCGCTGAGCTCATCTCTTTCCTCGCGTTGGTCGCGAGCAGCTTGGACAAAATTGCGAGGGAGATAAGAAACCTGCAGCGCACGGAGATAGGTGAGCTGGAGGAACCATTTGGGGAGCGCCAGATCGGGAGCAGCACCATGCCCCATAAGAGGAATCCGATAAGGTGCGAAAAGATCTGCGGGCTGGCTAAGGTGGTGCGCGCCAACGCGCAGGCGGCACTTGAGAACGTGGTAATAGAGCACGAGAGGGACCTCACGAATTCATCATGCGAGAGAGTGCTCCTGCCCGAGTGCTTTTTGTTGATCGACGAAATGCTCAGGACGGCGATAGAAGTTTTGAGCGGGCTGGTGGTGCACCCGGACAAAATGAGGTCCAACCTAGAGATGACTAAAGGGCTAAACATGGCTGAGGCGGTGATGATCGAGTTGACAAAAAGGGGGATGAACCGCCAAGGGGCACATGCCTTGCTGAGGGCGAGCAGCCTGAAGGCGTTGGGGCAAGGTACCTCCCTTTTAGACGCTTTAATAAAAGAGAAAGAGGTGTTGAAATACATTAACGCAAAGGAGCTTGAAGACCTTTTGAACCCCGAGAAGTATTTGGGCAACGCGGCTGAGATAGTTGAAAGGGTGATAAATGAGCTCAGGCCGCTTTGCGCCGGGTAAGCCCAAATTAAAATTTTTCGCATGCGCTTGATGTTTAAACACATAGAAATTGTCGAGCATGGAGACTTGCGCAAAAGTTCCCCTACGAATCGGTTCTCCTTTTCATCTCCGCCATCAGCCTCTTCTTCATCGCATTGAAGAACGCATTGAAATCCTCAGCGACATCTGGGGGAATTAAGCCCTTTCCAATTCCGTATTCATCTAAGTAATAAATCTTCTTCCCCCTTTTTCCGAAGTTGGAGGGTTTCCAGTCGAGCAAATACCCCTTTCTATACGCGCTTACCACTAACTCGAAAACTTTCTTCAATTCATCAAGCGAAGGAAAAGTCAACGGCCTTACGTATGAGTGAAACGTGACAATAACGGCTGACGGTCGCTTTCCCGCTATCGAGGTGATCATGGCCCCGTAATATTCTGGCAAAAAATTTAACTCACCCCTTATTCTCTTGTTGCGCTCGTTAGCAGATGCTGCGTATTCTAAAATTTCCTTTGTCTCGCTCCCCTTTCGCACCCTCGTGATCTTTATCGCCAGATCTTTGAGCCTGTATACCTCCCTGTGAATTCCCCTCCCCACAAGTCTAGGTCTGCCCCTTATGGACAAGATGTCCACGATTTTTTCTTTGCCCAAGGCATCTCCAGAGAAATTTGGTCCACGGGGTTCTAAAAATGCGCCTTGATAACCAGCGTTTTTAACCCTCTTGCATGCTGAGCAGCTTTAGGGTGGCTAAAGCATAAACTTTGGCGGAGGTCATGAGATCCTCGATCGAGACGCATTCATTTTCCACGTGCGCCATTTGCATGTTTCCGGGGCCGTAGCTTATCGTAGGCACCCCCGCGTTGACAAAATACCTCATGTCTAGGCTCCCCATGCACATCGTGACCGAAGGTTTTTTGTTAGTGACCTCAGCCACGCTTTCCACGACTGCCATGCAAAGAGGCGAATCCAAAGAAGTGTAACACGAATCAGTTTCGGTCAAAATCTTCGTCTCAATTTTCAACTCTTCGTCTTGGTCTTGGAGCTTTTGCAGGAGATCGAAAATCTCGCCCTTTACCTCGTCAATGCTCTCCTCGGGGATAAAGCGTCTGTCAACTGTGAAGCTGCACCTCTCAGGGACCGTGTTGACAGAAGTTCCGCCCCTCACGATTCCCCCGAGCATTATGGTTGCCGTGTTTCCTCCTGGCGATGTGGTCTGGAACTTGCTCACTTTTTTCGCCAGCATTGGCTTCAATTCCTCATCGATCGCTCTGGCGATCTTCAGGATTTTCTCAAATGCATTGACGCCCAGCCAAGGTGTTGAGCCGTGGGCGGTCTTTCCTAAGGCAGTTATCTCAAGCCAAAGTGAGCCCTTGTGGGCATTGAAAACATTTTCAACGCCCGAAGGCTCGGCGATGATGCAGTAGTCCGCTTTGACCATTCTCCTTTGATTGATGAACCCAGACCCCGCGAATCCATCCGTCTCCTCATCAGGGGTTAGGGAAAATGATATGGTTCCATTGAAATCTACTTCGGATTCGATCAGAGCTCTAGCGGCGATTATCATCGAGGCTATGCCTCCCTTCATGTCGGACGAGCCGCGCCCGTACAGCTTTCCATCCTTCACCACGGGCTCGAATGGGTCCGTGCTCCAGCTCCCGGTCGCCGGCACGACATCGTAGTGTCCGTTGAAATGTAAGGTTGGACCACTTTCATCAAAAGTGTGAGAGGCTATGAGATTCACCCGAGGTAGACCGCTCCCCTGCGGGGCAAGCTCAGGTAGCTTTTCATTCGGAACTCTAACATATTCTACATTGAGACCTATCTCCTTGAGTTTGCCAGCTAAAAATCGCACACATTCTTCATAATTCAAGCCCGGCGGATTGACAGTTGGGATCGAGATCAAATCCTTGGCCAACGAGATCAGATAATCCTCTAGTGAATCCACCCGCCCCATAATACGTTTCACGTATGTTTGCATTAAGGTCGCCTTTAAACCCCAATCAAACTTTCGCTGGGAGTTTATGAATTTTTGTCGATATCTTTCGAAAGTATGACTTGCCTACGGATTAGCGCGGAACCTAGCAATACGTTGCATTATTTATCTGTTGCTGGGAAAATAAGACGGGGAAAACACGGTTGCCCAAAAAACTGAGGAAGGGCCTGGAAGAATTAATTGAGCGATCTAAGTATGAAAAAAGGGAGGGAAAAATGATCGAGTTGGAGGGTCTGACGAGAAAGTTTGGCGAGCTTATCGCGGTTGACAATCTCACTTTTGCCGTGGGTGAGGGAGAGGTTTTCGGTTTACTTGGGCCGAACGGCGCTGGCAAAACGACAACTGTAAGGATGCTGTGCTGCCTCATAAGACCAACGAGCGGAAAAGCCTTTGTGGGAGGATTCGAAGTTGGAAAGGACTCCCTAAAAATAAGGGAGATAGTCGGACTCCTGCCCGAAAACCCCGGGCTTTACGACGAACTCAGCGCTTACCGCAACCTCGATTTCTTCGCCAAGCTCTACGACGTTCCAGAAAAAAAGCGAAAGGAGAATATTGAATATTTCCTTCGAATGTTAGACCTTTGGAACAGAAAGGATGAACTCGTAGGAACTTTCTCAAAGGGCATGAAGCAAAAGATCGCGATCGCAAGGGCTTTGGTCCACGAGCCGAAAGTCCTTTTCCTCGACGAGCCAACGGCTGGACTCGATCCAGAGGCTGCGATGGTGGTCAGAGAGTTTATACTTGAGCTAAAAAAGGAGAGAAGGACAATCTTCATATGCACCCACAATTTAGATGAGGCTGAAAAGCTATGCGACAGAATCGCCATATTAAATCACAGAGTAGTGGCGATGGGGTCGCCCGCCGAACTTGAGCGGGGCCTCTGGGAGAAGACAACCGTGGTGCACCTCAGAAGCGTTAACGAAAATATATTAAAGGCCATTGAAGGAATCGAGGGTGTGCGCAAGGTCGAAGCTATTGAGAACAAATTGCTTATAAACGTCGACGAACCTGAGATGAGGAACCCGCTGATAGTCAGGGCCATTGTCAACGCTGGTGGAGAAATCGAATTTGTCACCGAGCTTAAGCGAGGCTTGGAAGAAGTCTACATGAGGCTGATCGGTGGGAAGAATGCTTAGGTGGAGGAAAACCTGGGAAATAGCCAAGAAGGATATGGCGAGCATAAGAAGGCACAGATACGTTATTTATTCTTTGCTCGCGATGCCGATCATATTCGCCATCGTCGTCCCCTTCACGTCCATATACCCCATGTTAAGCGTGGGGGAAGTACCATCCACCGAACTTCCGCCCTTCGCCCCGGCCAACGTGCCAGCTAAGCAGGCGATGATCCTCTCCATGGTGAACATGGCGCTACTTATGTTTATGTTCATACCTGCAGCCATCCCTTCGACGATAGCCACTTACACATTCGTAGGAGAAAAGGTCAACAAGCAACTTGAGCCACTTCTGGCAACCCCCACCACCGACTCCGAGCTGCTCATCGGAAAAAGTATAGGGGCTTTTCTGCCGGGGATTGCCGCGACCTTCGCGTCTTTTATAGCATTTGTTTGCTTGGTTGACGCGCTTACTTTCTCGACTTTCAATTTGTTGATATTGCCAAATCCTCTCAGCCTCGTCATCATCTTCATCTTCTCGCCCCTGATCGGCATAATGTCTGTAGAATGGTGCGTCTTCGTCTCCTCCAAGGTTAGCGATGTGAGGGCGGCGATGCAGTTGGGTATAGTCAGCATAGCGCCCGTGTTAGCCCTATACTTCCTTTTCCTCGGAGGAATTCTCACCCTCAGTTTACCGGCCCTAGCAATCTTCGGCGCGATATTAATTTTGGCAACAATTGGCCTTTTCTTTTTGAGCAAGGCCACATTCGAGAGGGAAAATATTCTAACCAAGTGGAAGTAAATTTATAAGCGCTGAGCCCAAAAATCACTTGTTGATATGAAATGACATTAGAAACTTTGGTTTTGGGCTTTTTTGGTGCAATAATCCTGGCGCTGTTTTTGGCATCTTCAATAAAGATAGTCAGGGAATATGAGAGGGCGGTAAAATTCAGGCTAGGAAGGTTCGTGGGTGTTAAGGGCCCTGGGATATCCCTAACTCTCGACGTCCCTAAACAGAGGGTGATAACAAAGGACAACGTGAGTGTGTACGTCGACGCCGTTGTGTACATGAGGGTAATCAACCCGAGCGATGCCGTGTTGAAGGTGGAGCATTATATCATGGCCACGAGTCTGCTGGCTCAGACGACAATAAGAGATGTCATCGGCCAAGTTGAACTTGATGACCTACTTACAAAGCGTGAAGAGTTCAACAAAAGGCTTCAGGGAATTTTGGATGAAGCAACGGATCCTTGGGGGATAAAGGTAAGCGCCGTAACTATAAAGGATGTGAGCCTGCCTGAGGAGATGCTGAGAGCAATGGCAAAGCAAGCCGAAGCCGAGAGGGAGCGCAGAGCTAGAGTGATAATTGCGAAAGGTGAACTTGAGGCGGCGGCGAAGATGTCAGAGGCAGCCAAACTTTATCAAAAGGAACCGGCAAGCTTGAGGTTGAGAGAACTCCAGACGCTTACAGAAATCGCCAGGGAGAAAAATTTGGTAGTTGTGACCCCTTCACAGCTTGGAGCATCAATTGGAGAGGTCGCCTCCTAATGATTATTTCTACCGATGCTTTTATCAATAAGCTGCGACAAAAACTTGAAAAATTACGCCAGAAAGCCGAGTATTACGATGTAGACCACACTAAGCAAAACCACGACAAGCGGTAAAAGATTCTGCATCCGTGTCTCAAATTTTTCCGCGCGTTCCACATTTCCAACCTCAACGTATCTCATGGCCTGCACTGAGACCGCCAAGTTGTAAAGGAAGACCGTATAAACGACAAGCATTACCCTATCGAAGAAGGTTAAGTAGCTCAAAGGTGGAAGCGCCCCAAGCGCGGCCAAATGATATGCAACTGCAGACATTAGGGTAGTGACACAAATGCCTATCCTCTGCCCAAAGTTCTTTACTGAGATGGAAAACGTCAACAGGGATATCAGAGTAATTATAAAAATCGGGAGAAAATTTTTAAATATCACGGAAACTTTTGAACGGTACACAGTTAACCCGAAAACGAATTGAGAGTAATTCTCATCGGGGTAAGTATGTTTCTGCTCGTAGAGGTTGAATCCCTTAACGTTCCACCCAGCTATTGTTAAATTTGGATCTACCCCGCTCTCCTCAAAATCCGGCTCGAAAACCAGTTGAGAGTCGCCACGAGTTTTGTCCTCAAGCTTGACAGCCAAGAAATGCTCATCAAATGGGAATTCCCTAAAATCTAAAGAGCCTATAAAAACACCTTTCACCCTGAGCTCAAGATAATTTTCTCGCCTTGCAACCACATCTATTTTGGAAGGGGTGCCGTTCATAAACTCGATATCCGGCTCCAAATCGTGGTACTTAAACCAGAGATAGAAATCGATGGTAAACGTCCCAGACGAAACATCCACTTTCTCTATTGAATTGATCCAAACGCCGGTCTTAACGACGCTTGGCCCCGCTTCCTGGGCACTCGCTATGCTTACGGCGTGCGCTCCTGTTATGACGCACACGGCAATAAATGCAAAAAGTGCTATAGCTAATCTCTGTCGATTCATATTCTCACTCCACTCGACGTATTTTTTATTAAAGTGAAACAAAAATAATTATAAACCTTGCGCTACGCTACAGCTGCTAACGTGACCAGCATTCAATCAACCTGGCATTCCCCTTACCTTTCGAGAATTGGAGAGTAAAGAATTGACGCTGAGACGAAGCGCAATGTTTATTAACTATAAATCCTTCTTTTTTTAGGTTAGTCTAAATTTTTAGGCTCACCTAAAAAGAGGTTAAAAAAAATGGCGTGCCATCTGGGAAAGTTTAGAAAGGGGGAGTCTACTCCCGCTGAAGATGAATACGTCGAGGCGATCTATGCGCGCCACGAGCGCGGACAGAAGAGAATAAGGGCTGGCGAGATACGTTCAGATCTAAAGGTAAAGGGATCAAGCGTCACCCAGATGCTCAAAAAGCTTGAGAAAAAAGGTCTCGTTCATTACGACCTTTATGGCGGAGTCGAACTGACGAGAAAAGGCAGGTCACACGGCCTGCTGATAAAAAGGAGGCACCGCTTGGCTGAGAGGCTGCTTAAGGATGTCTTAGGATATGATCTAGCCAGCGTCCACGATGAAGCATGCAAGCTTGAGCATGTTTTGAACGACGAGGTGGCCGATAAGATCAGTCGCATCATCGGCGACGTTAAGACATGCCCTCACGGAAACCCGATTCCCAGCAAGCAGGGAGAGGCTGGCAAGCTTGAGGCAGTGAGTTTGATCGACATCGAGGAGGGCGAAGAGTGCACCATACAGGCAATCCCCGAGGACAAGGAGGATGTGCAGCGCTTAATCCCCTTCAACATCCTCCCTGGAGCCTCTGTTAAGGTGGTCGAAAAAACGCCATTTGGAACAATTATGGTCCAGTCCTGCGGTGGCACCCAACTTGCCCTGAGTTCAGATATCGCATCTAAAATTTTGGTGAAACCGCATGGAGAAGAGAAAAGACACGGACATCGTCATGGTTTTGGCTGGAAACTCAAACGTGGGTAAAAGCGCTTTCTTCCACCAGATAACTGGCGCTGACGTTATAGTCTCGAATTTCCCAGGCACAACAGTTGAGCTGGTGGAAGGAAAGGTAGTCTATGACAACTCCACCGTTCGTGTGATCGATCTGCCTGGCACTTATTCTCTGGGGTCGGTGGCGGAGGACGAGTTAGTCGCAAGAAAAATGATCTTGGAGGGAAAGCCTGACGTCATCGTGAACATCGTCGACTCCACAAATTTGGAGAGAAATCTATTCCTCACCCTTCAGCTGATCGGATTGAATTTCCCCATGGTGGTCGTTTTAAACATGTATGACGAGGCGCTAAGAAAAGGTGTGAGGATAGATGCCGCACGTCTGTCTAAAAAACTTGGAGTCCCCGTCGTCCATACGGTTGCGGTTAGGGGGGAGAATGTTCTAAAGGCTTTTGAAACCGCGATCGATGTCGCTAAAAAAAGGGAGCGGCCAAGAAAAATTATCCGAATGGGTAAAGATTTGGAGGACATAATCGCCAAGTTAGCAAAAATAATTGAAAGAAACCTCGCCCGAGATTTTGATATCCCCACACGAGCGCTAGCCATTAGGCTTTTGGAGGGTGACGCCTATTTTATCGACCTTATCTCCTCTAAGAGAGGTGGAGAGAAAGTCCTAAAATCTGCTGAAAAATTTGCACTGGAGATCATGAAAAGGCACGGCGAGGCGGCGGCCCTAAGGATCGCAAGGGAGAGGCACGGAATTGCAAACGTCATTGCAAACGAGGTGTCGAGCTACGCTCTAGCCAAACCTACCGTCACGGACAGGCTGAGCAGGCTTACAACGGAAATCAAAACTGGGGTGCCCATAATGATTGCCGTCTTCGCCGGACTTCTGTTCACCCTGTTGTACGTTGGGGGTTTTTTAGAAGGATTGATCGTCGATAACTACGCCAAATTTGTTTCGCCGGCGCTGAGAGGTTTTTTTGCAAGTATTTCCCCGGAGGAAAGCATTGCGAGAATCCTTGACATTGGGGTAAACATGGGGCTGGAGGGAATTCTGGCGGTGATGTTCCCCTATATCCTAGTTTTCTTCGTCTTGCTGGCCATTCTAGAGGACGTGGGATACCTCCCGAGGATGGCTTTTGTCATGGATTCCGCAATGCACAAAATCGGGCTCCACGGGAGAGCGGTGGTGCCAATGCTCGGGGGCTTTGGTTGCAATGTCCCGGCAATAATGGGGACGAGAGTGCTAACCAGCAAAAGGGAGAGGTTTATCGCGTCTTTTCTGATAACGATGGTTCCGTGCTCTGCAAGAACCGCAGTAATTTTGGGGACAGTAGGATTTTTTATAGGGGTCAAATACGCATTGATGATATACGGGATCATTTTACTCCTCATCTTTATCGTCGGGTGGACTTTGAACAGGATCTTGCCGGGCAGGGTGTCTGGCATGGTTATGGAAATGCCCCCTTTGCGGATGCCTATGGGAAGAGCAATCCTGTTCAAAACCTGGGTGCGAATGAAGTCTTTTATTTATTTCGCGACCCCCTTGCTTCTCCTAGGAAGTCTTTTAATCGCGGTCCTGCAGGTGTCGGGTTTAATTTACGGAATTGTTGCCCCTCTCGCCCCTCTAACGGTGGGTCTACTCGGTTTGCCCCCCTTAACAATAATCCCCCTTTTATACGGGTTTATCAGAAAGGAAGGCGCCCTTGTCCTGCTCACGGCAATATTCGGCAGCTCAGATTTAACCGCTTTTATGAGCCCCATCCAAATTTTCGTTTGTGCGTTGGTGGTGGCAATATACGTTCCGTGCGCGGCGACCATTGCCATACTAGGTAGAGAACTTGGGTGGAAAAACGCAGTTTTGATCTCCGTGTGTACATTTCTGCTTGCCGTGATCCTAGGGGGAGCGGTCTACCACCTGAGCGTCCTCTAGATGCGTCTTAGCGCAAAGGAAACTTTTTTTATCTGATCTACCTTTTTAAAAATGGTTTGATTTGATGGAATTAGATTACAGAGCTCTCGGTTTAATGGTGGGCCTGGAGATCCATCAAGAGCTTGACACTCATAAACTATTCTGCAGATGTCCTTCCGCGCTCACAGATGAAGGGCCAGAACTCCAAGTGATACGAAGGCTGAGGCCAACACAAAGCGAGCTGGGCGAGGTGGACAGGGCGGCCCTAGCGGAGGCGATAAAAGGGAAATCGTTTAGGTACCAAGCTTACTCTGAATTTACATGTCTGGTCGAGCTTGATGAAGAACCCCCCAATCCAGTCAATGAAGAGGCTATCGACATCGCCCTAGAGATCGCTTTGCTTTTAAATGCGAAGCCGGTGGACGAGGCGCATGCGATGCGAAAAATAGTGATAGACGGCAGCAACACGTGCGGCTTCCAGAGGACAATTCTTATAGCAACAGACGGACTCGTGGAGACGGACCAAATTCGCGCCAGGATTCCAACTATCTGCCTCGAGGAAGACGCGGCGAGGAAAGTTGGCGAAAACGCTGGAGTAATAGACTACCGTCTGGATAGGCTGGGAGTACCTCTTGTTGAAATCGCTACAGCCCCGGATTTCTATGACCCCTATACCCCCGCAAAAGCTGCGAGATATATTGGTCAATTGATGCGAGCCACAGGAAAAGTCAAAAGGGGGATAGGGACAATCCGCCAAGATATCAACGTCTCCATCAAGGAGGGGGCGAGGCAGGAGATCAAAGGTATCCAGGAGCTGAGTCTAATTCCAAAAGTTATCGAGCGCGAGGTCCAGAGGCAGATCAAGTTGCTTGAGATAAGCCGAGAGCTAATTAAACGGGGCGCAAAGGAGGTCAAAGAGGGGTTCGTCGATGTCTCCCACATTTTTTTAAACACCAGTTCGTCTATCATTCGCAACGCTCTTTCAAAAGGAGGTGCGGCATTAGCTGTTAAACTGCCAAAATTCGGTGGCCTCTTGAAACTCGAAATACAACCCGGGAGAAGGTTTGGAACCGAGCTTGCGGATCATGCGAAGGTCTACGGGGGAGTTGGTGGGGTCTTCCACACTGACGAGCTACCGGCCTACGGAATTTCCTCCTCTGAAGTCGAGAACATCAGAAGGGTCCTCAGCTCCACCCCAGAAGACGCGGTTGTGATTGTTGCTGATGAAAAAGTAAAGGCCGAAGCTGCTTTAAAGGCCGTGGTCAAAAGAGCCTCCCAAGCCATTTTTGGAGTCCCTGAAGAAACAAGGCGGGCTTTACCGGACGGGAACACGGAATTCACTCGCCCGTTACCCGGAGCTGGGCGGATGTATGTTGAGACTGACATACCTGCTATCGTGATAACTGAGGAAAGATTAGAAAAAATAAGGAAAAAATTGCCCGAGCGCCCGGAACAAAAGCTGAAAAGATTTATCGGGGAATATGGGTTAAGCAAGGAAATTGCCGAAAGAGTCACTTTTTCCGAAAACGTTGACCTGTTTGAAGAAGTTGTCAGGAAATATAAATCGGATCCAACCTTGGTGGCTTCAACCCTGACAGAGACTTTAGTGAGTTTGAGGAGAGACGGGGTTGATGTCGAGAAAATTTCAGACGAAAAAATAGTCAAGCTATTTGAATTGATATCCGAGGGCAAAATTGCGAAGGAGGCTATCCCGGAGATTTTGAGGGTGGTAGCAAAGGGCGTCGATATTCCCGAAGCAATAAAGCAGCTCGGCTTGGAGGCGATTTCAAAGGAGGAACTTTTAAGGCTGATTAGGGAAACCATCCAAATTAACAGGGAACTTGTTTTATCGCGGGGCGATGCTGCAATTGGACCCCTCATGGGGAAGATCATGGACAGGGTGCGCGGGAAGGTCGATGGCAAGATTGTGCACGAAACAATTGAATTGGAATTAAGAAGATTTTTGAAGGAGCAAGGCTGACCGAATTTTAATGCCCTTTTCGCAAGTTCTAGCTCGCCTACAGCTTAATCCTTTGAACATCATGACGCGCATTTTTTTAACTATTAAAGACCAAGAAAGAATGGGGTAAAAAATGAGGAGAAGAAGATATTTCGATATAATGGATTGGATGGCTGACTTGAGCTCCGAGATCAACAGAACCGTGCGAGACGCGTTATACCGGGCGGACCTATATAGGCCAAGTTTTTTTGAGCCATATGTGGACGTACTGGAAACCCCTACAGAGGTCATAGTGAAGGCTGAGCTGCCGGGCGTCCAGAAGAAGGACATCAAGCTAAATGTCTTCGATGATGCATTGGAAATCTCCGCTGAGGCGCATGAGGAAGCAGGCGAGGAGAGGCCTGGGTTTGTGCAGCGAGAGCGCAGGTTCGGTAAGTTCTACCGAACTTTAAATTTACCGGCGAAAGTAAAGGTGGAGGAGACCAAAGCAAAATACTCCAATGGCATCCTTGAGGTCAGGCTTCCGAAAGCTGAAGTGCGAAAGGGCTTTGAGGTAAAAGTCGAGTAGCCCGCGGAATGAATAACCCCCGAAAATTGTATCTTGACGGCTTAGCCATGCATGATTACTGCAGTTACTGAATCTTAATTAGGGGGGGAGAAAAACCAAAAAAGCCCTTTTTTATTATCGCAACCAATTTAATACTAAGCCCCAAATTATTTACATAAAATTTCACAGTGTTTCCATGTGCGGAATCATAGGATGTTTGTTGAGGGGAGGAGATATAGGCTCTATTGTTCACGACGCGCTCAAGCGCCTAGAATACAGGGGTTACGATTCGGTGGGTGAGGCATCGATCTTTGATGGAAAATTGTATGTTAAAAAAGATCATGGAAAAATCGATGATGTTCACAACAGGCTCAACCTCAATGACCTCCCGGGAAGGGTCGCCATAGGCCATGTTCGCTGGGCGACTCACGGTCGACCCTCAAGAGCAAACGCTCACCCACATGTAGATTGCAGGACCAAAATAGCAGTAGTGCATAATGGGATCATTGAAAATTTCTCAAAAATAAAATCCGAACTCTTGCACAAAGGCCACATCTTCTCATCCGAAACCGACACGGAGATAGTGCCTCATCTAATTGAAGAATTTATGAAAAAAGGGTTGAATTTCGCTGACGCCTTCCGGGAATCGATAAAGAAACTTGAGGGATCCTACGCGATCGCAGCCATATGCTCGGACGACGGCGATAAAATCGTTTGTGCAAGAAATGATGCCCCCCTAATCCTTGGGATAGGCGAGAAAGCATTGTTCTGCGCCTCTGACATTCCCGCTTTTTTACCGTTCACAAATAGGGCTGTAATTATTCAGGACGGCGAAATGGTAATTCTATCAGATGGCGGCTTTGAAATAAGAAAAGTTGATAGCTGGGAACTTGTGAAAAGAGGTGTCACAACTATAGACTGGACCCTCGAAATGGCAGAAAAGCAGGGTTTTCCTCACTTTATGTTAAAAGAAATTTTCGAACAACCGCAAGCCATAAAAAATACCCTTCGCGTCTCGCAGGAAGAATTAGATGCCCTCTTAAAGCTATTTTTAAACGCCAAAAGAGTATACCTCGTAGCCTGCGGTACCGCATACCATGCGGCCTTGATCGGAAAGTATGCGCTTGCCAAGCTGGCTGGCGTCCCTGTAGAAGTTGTAATTTCATCTGAATTCCAAGAGAGCTGCATAGCCGATAGCGATACGGTTGTTTTGGCTATCTCTCAATCCGGCGAAACAGCGGACACTCTAAGGGCAGTAAGGGTGGCAAGGGAATTCGGCGCAAAAATTGCCTGCCTTACAAATGTGGTCGCAAGTTCAATAACAAGGGAGAGCGAAATCGTTTGCTATACGCGGGCTGGTCCAGAGATAGGCGTGGCCGCAACCAAAACTTTTGCTGCGCAAGTAGCTTACTTGCTTAAGTTTGCGATTCACCTCGCCAACGCTCAAAAGAAAATTTCGAATGATGAGTACGAGAAACTGCTAAACCAACTAAGCTTTATTTCAGACGCAGTAAAAGAAGCGATACGCAAAAATGATCCCGTTATGAAGAGGCTCGCAAAAAATTACAAAAATTCTCAAAACTTTTACTTCATAGGAAGGGGAATAGGCTATCCTGTTTCTATGGAGGGGGCGCTGAAGCTTAAGGAGATTGCATATGTGCACTCAGAGGCTTATCCTGCAGGTGAATTAAAACACGGCCCACTCGCCCTAATCGAAGAAGGGTCTCCGGTGGTAGCGGTCGTCTCACCCGAAGGTGCACGAACGCGCATGCTCGGGAATATAGAGGAGGTCCGTGCGAGGGGGGCGTCGGTGATGGCGGTTGGGTTTGACGATGACGAGGAGCTCGAAATGCGCGTGAATGAATTCATAACCGTCCCAGTAACTCACGAACTCTTATCACCTCTCGTACTCATTACCCCATTACAACTGCTTGCTTACTATATGGGAGTGGAGCGCAAGCATGACCCCGACAAACCTCGCTCACTTGCCAAAAGCGTGACCGTATTGTAAAATTTCAGATCCCCGTCGTGAAACTCAAAATTTTTAAATTAAATGTTGACGCAAAAGCTATGCCCCAAACAACACAAAGAAAACCGCAGAAAATGATAAGAACAATAATTATTAATTTTAGATGAGTGGTTTCATGAGCCCGCGCTATGGAAAACTGGCAAGTTTGCTGGATAAACAATACCTCCTAATAACTTGGGCGGATATAGCAAAAATGGTGGTCGATCTCGGAAATAAAATCTTATCTCAACCTCCTCGCCCAAATCTAATAATATCTATCGCTAGGGGCGGAGTTACAGTCGGAAACTTAGTCACTGACCACATATTCGGAAAAAGCACTAGCAAGCGAAACTACGAGATTATACCGATAAGATGCCGGACCTGGTGTAATATCGAAAATGGCCGCCCCCCTACCGACGAAGATTTTGAAGTCCTTCAGGGGCTTCCTCAAGGGTATAGAGATTTGAGCGACTATGACGTTTTGGGGATCGACGACGTGCTGGACACGGGGATTACGTGGTATCAATTAAAAAGGAGGATTATAGACCCGGCGAGGCCGAGATCATTCAGAGTAGCATCGTTACATATGAAGGACTGGAGCAAGTTTGAGCCTGACTTTTATCTGGAAAAAGTGCCTCACAAATGGTGGATATTTTACGCTTGGGAACCTGTCGAAGTCACAGAAAGTACTCTAAAAATGCTTTTGGATAGAGGTTATGAGTTCAGTGACGCTGCAAAAATGTTGAGGGAAACTTTTGATTACATATACCGGGAATTCGACAAGACTACAGTAGAGAAAATATTCGAACAGGCGAGGCACCATATTTTGAACGAAACTTGAGTAAGTGGACTAAACCAGCTTTCGCGGAGGCTTCCTGATCCAGCGAAGGGACTTGCCAAGCGACCACTTGGGCAGGGACGCTGATCAGAGGCCCATCTCCGCGGGCGTCAATTCGGGCCGTCCCATCCCTAGAGGAAGTATTCGCGGAGACGCAATACGGTCGCTGTGGTAGCGATCGGCAGAGTTTAAGCCCGCGGTCAGGTCGTCCATACAAGTCTTCGATGAATAAGTGTGGGACTTGTAGCTTAACACTTTATCCATTGTCCTTCGACGATCGCCTTTTTCAGCGAAAATGTCTTCAAAAGGTTCGCCGCATCTCCATTTCATGAGGGGCTTCCCGACGGTAAAGATAAAAATTCATAGCAAATTTCGGCGCGATCGAACCAGAAAAACGTTATTCAAAAGATTTTATGCTTTGCAAGCTCGTCCCTAAATGCTATTAAAACTTCCCGCATCGTGCCCTCATCCGGGGCGTGGACTTCAACGTACCCAGATGGAAAAAGCAGCAAATATGCTCCCCTCTTTAATTCAAATTTTACGATGTTTTGATTTGCTGTTTTGATCCTTTTTGCACGGGTCACGCTTCTCAGGATCGTCTCTAAGTCAACACTTAAATGGAGTTTAGTTTTTGCGCGTATGGAAGTTATTTTTGGGATGTCAAAAATATCGTAGAGCCTTGGCTTGTCCATAACGTGTGAACTTTCACCCATAAAATCCAATCTCTTTTTGGATAGCGTTAAAAATAAAGTTTGGGTTACAACCTAGCCTATGCAGAAAAGGTAAAAATCGTGGACTCTTAATTTTTTACAGGAGGTGATAAGGAATGGAAAAATGGAGATGCACAGTCTGTGGCTATATTTACGACGGAGCAGAACCCCCGGAGAAATGCCCGAATTGTGGAGCCCCAAAGGAAAAATTTGAAAAGCTGCCCCCAGAAAAAGCGCAACTGATAGAGAGGTCTAGATTATCAAATGACCTCCATGTGAAGCTTCAAACCTTGCTAGACGAAGTTATATCAGTTGCGGATAAGGGTGTGGAGGACAACCTAGACCCAAGGTGTCTGGAGATATTTACACAGGCAAGAGATTTTGCAAAATTGGTGAGGCAGAGATCAATAACCGAGGTCCAAACCCACGTGAGCAAAGGAAAATGGGGATAAAAAGTAGTAAAGGCTGAAACATGGAAAAATGGAGATGCACAGTCTGTGGGTACATTTACGACCCTGAAAAAGGAGATCCTGACGGAGGCATAGCGCCAGGGACGCCATTCGAAGCCCTACCTGACGAATGGACATGCCCAGTTTGCGGTGCATTTAAGGATCAATTTGAAAAGCTTTGATGAGTTCTCTCTGAAGATTTAGTTGAAAGTCTGCCTTTAAAGGCCATGTAAATAAACAAACTTTTTATTATTCCATAACCGAATATTGGAGATTTAAATGATAGAAATAAGATTCCACGGACGAGGGGGGCAGGGAGCCGTTACCGCGGCCAGATTGCTTGCAGAGGCCGCTTTTTTGGAGGGTAAATATTGCCAAGCTTTCCCATTCTTCGGGGCAGAGAGAAGGGGCGCACCAGTCGTGGCCTTCGCACGAATAAATGAAAATCCGATTAGAACGCGAACTCAAATTTACGAGCCAGACTATGTTGCAGTCTTAGACCCTACTTTGGTCGAAGCTGTAAACATCACATCCGGACTTAAGCCAAACGGGATGTTAATTCTCA
>Ga0209225_1002035_pt1 | contig 18760 bp, 20 predicted proteins | sample WasSprMetagenome_FD_184732 | JGI IMG/M metagenome (GOLD analysis project Ga0209225, IMG submission 184732) | Sulfidic aquatic microbial communities from Washburn Spring, Yellowstone National Park, USA - WS (SPAdes) (version 3) | ecosystem: Environmental > Aquatic > Thermal springs > Hot (42-90C)...
ACCCTATTAAATCTTCTATTCGTATAGCAATTAAGGTTCACCGTTCTAGTCCTTACTATTACGAATAAAACAGCTATTTTTATTCATATAAGAAGTATTATATGAATGCATTTATCTCTTTTATTCTCAATAATTAGTATTCTATCGATAGATCTTAATTGCTATACGAATAGAAGATTTAAGAGGGGGCTTTTACCTATTACTGAGTAAAATCTATATACTTATTTCCTTTGGTAATTCTAGATGGTTAATAGATTCCAAGGGAGAAGTATTAAGGGGATGGCTAACAGTAAAAGTAAGTAAGGCGGGAAGACTTGGTCTTATGGTTAAAGGTATATTAGAAATGATTACACTTCAGGAGTTTCCAAGAGACTACGGCATTTGTGAGAGAGTTAAGAGTTTAAGAGGTTTTATGACGCTAAAACTACTAGGATCCTTTAAACAGCGTGAAAGGGTTAGGCGTAATGGGACTACCTTTTACTGAATAGAATTATATTCTTAAGAAAGGCTACCGTTACTTAACATGGTCACCATTTTTTATAAGTCCTGCTGATTTTAGGATTCTATAAATTGGATGTATAGAAATATAGATATTATACTCAAATTCAAGTATCTTCTTTATTTTTCTTACTCCATAGTCAGGATATCTGTCTTTAATCGCTATTATAAGAGTTTCAATTTCTTTGGATATAGCTTTAGGATTAGTTTTTGGAGTTTTAGACCTATCATTTAATCCTTCTATACCTCTCTCATAATATCGAGCTTCCCATTTTTTAATAGTTTTTCTAGACACTCCAAACTTTCTTGCTGTTTCAGATACATTCTTACATTCGAAAAGATATTCTAAGATCTTAAGCCTTATCTTAGCTGGATTTTTAGAATCTTTTATTCTTTCAAAATATGTCTCTTCCCTAAAAATAGGGATAGAAACCACCTCTTTTCTATCCGTTACTTCTACCTTCTACTATCTTTTGAGTACTATGTCTAGTAACGCATTTAGACTATTGCTTCTTGAATTCATTATACTATAAAATATCAAATGAGCAATGCATATGTTGAAACTTAGGAGAGGGTCTTTGTAGTATGGAGAGAGATAAGGCTAAACTGTTGGTAACAGTCGCTCAGTTATATTATGAAGAAAGAAGAACTCAAGAAGAGATAGGGAAGATGCTGGGTGTTTCCCGTTTTAAAGTGCAACATCTTCTTCAGGAGGCTAGAGAGGAGGGAATAGCTTCAATAAGAATTACTGATCCATTTTCTACCTGTGTGGAATTAGAGGAGGAATTAGAAGGAAAGTTCGGGTTAGAAAGAGCGATAGTAGTACCTAGCGCGTATTTATCGAAACCTCTAATACTTAGAGAAATGGGGAGATATGGAGCATTATTGTTTAGGGAAATAGTTCAAGATGGTGATATTATTGGGATAGGTTGGGGAACTAGTGTAGCCGAATGCATTAGGCAGTTAAATCCTGATTATAAAAAAGTAATAGTGGTCCCTTTAGGAGGGGGGACTGGACAAATAGATCCTACTTTTCAAGTTAATGAACTTTCTAAAAGTGTAGCAAATAAATTTAAGGCAAAGTGGAATTCTTTAGATATTCCTATATTCGTAGAAAATAAGGATACCAAGAATACTCTATTTAATGAGTCTAAAATAAAAGAAGTTATAGATTTATGGGATAAATTGACGGTAGCACTAGTAGGAATTGGGAATATTCCAGGATTATGGGAAGGCCATTCTCCATTAATTGCTCTTCCTCAAAAAGCAGTCGAAACATTAAAAAAAGAATTGTCTTTATATAGAAGTGTTGGAGATATAGTTCAGAATTACTTTGATATTAATGGTAACATATTGCCTATCTCTGTAAGAGAGAATATCCTTTCCATAGGTATAGAGCAGATTAAGAAGATTAGGAAGGTTATTGCTTTGAGTGGAGGAGAAGATAAAAGAGAAGCGGTCCTTGGAGCATTAAGAGGAGGTTATGTTACCCATTTAGTTACAGATGAATCTGTAACTAAATATTTGATAGAGGCGGATTTTCACTCAGTATCAGAAGAATCTCTATCCTATAAAGAGGTTAAGTAGTAAGAAAGGGTTGAACCTTGACAGCTTAATGAAGTTTGGAGACTAGATAAGATGTTTATCTTATGCTCCTAGAGGATATCGATCACTATATAAGTGATGAAAGGATACGAAAGGAGAGTGGTGCTTGGAGAGAATAATAAAGGAGTTATAAAGTTTTTAAGAGATATCTCAGTCCAGTTAACCCGAAAGGGTAGTTTTATAATAGGGATCCTTTGAAAAAGGGTATAAAGGGGTTCAAATAGTATGGAAAGTAAAGACTGCTATCTAAAGTGTTTTAAGCCATTTTATAAAAATTTGAAAGGAGGAAAGGGTAGCATGAAGAAGTTTTTAAAAGTCTTGTTTTTAGGAGTAGTGGTTTGTAGTTTTATCTTAAGCGGTCTACCTGGAGCTTTTGCCCAGCTAGCTCCTGAGATTCCAAGATCTGAAACTGTGATTGCTGATGTATCTACAAGAGCAGTAGCTCCTGATAATTTTAATGTTTGGGCAGCTACCTGGAGAAACCCAGATCGTGGAATACAACAGCTTATGCTCGAGCCTTTGTGGATGGATGATCCTGCTACGGGTAAAATCATAAATGCATTAGCTAGTGATAAGCCTATCTATAATAAAGACTTTACCAAGATGACTATTAAGTTAAGAAAAGGGATTTACTGGAGTGATGGGGTAGAATTTACAGCAGATGATGTGGTATATACCGTTCAGCTTATAATGAAACATTCAGATTTGAGCTACTATGCACAATTCTCAACCTATGTGGACAAAGTATATAAAGTGGGTAATTATACAGTAGTTTTTGAACTCAAAAAACCTAATACTAGATTCCATACTTATTTTGTAGACAGATGGGGGGCTTGTAGGCCTCTCCCTAAACATGTTTTTGAAAAAGCAAAGGATCCTGTAACATTTGCCTTCAATCCTCCTATAAGTTCAGGTCCATATGTAATGAAAAGTTATGATCCAGGTGGATACTGGACTTTATGGGAAAGGAGAGCTGATTGGGATAAGACTCCTACAGGAAAACTTTATGGGATGCCTCAACCTAAATATGTTCTTTACATATGCATGGGTACGTCGGAAAAAGATGTCCTTGCTATAAATAGTCATCAGATGGATATGGCAGAGCGGATAACTATGGAGGGATTAAGGTCTGTCCTTGCAACTAATAAATATGCGAGATCTTATAGAAAGGATTTCCCATGGGTAATTAATGTGGATCCCTGTATGACAGGAATCACCCTTAATACAGCAAAAGCTCCATTTAACAATAAAGATGTAAGATGGGCCTTAACTCTTTCTATAGATATTGTTGATTATCTGAGTTTAGCCTTTGATGGTGTTGGTACTGTGGGAGTCCTTGCCATACCTCCTACTCCTGTCTATCTAAAATGGTATTATGGTCCAATGGAGAGCTGGATCAAGAACTTTACTATAGATGTAGATGGAAAACCATTTAAAGTATATGACCCCAATGTCCCGATGAGACTGGCAGAATATGCAAAGAGTAGAGGATATAAGGTTCCAACAGAGCCTAAAGAGATCAGGGAGACTTTTGGATATGGATGGTTCAAATATGCCCCAGATGTGGCAGAAAAACTCCTTATAAAGAATGGATTTAAGAGGGATAAGGATGGAAAATGGCTCCTTCCTGATGGTAAGCCTTGGAAGATTACAATATTGACTAGTACCAATCCGGCGCATCCAGCCTTTAGGAATGCCTTTGCCGCCTCTCAAGAGTGGAAGAAATTCGGAATCGATGTAGAGGTAGTAAGCTCTGAGATGCAAGGAACTTTGCAACAGAGAGGAGAATTCGATGCCTCTTCAACCTGGCCTGCTACAGAGCCCTGGGGTGGACACCCTGACCTATATAGAACCTTCAACCCTTGGCGTTCTATATTTGTAAAGCCTATAGGAGAGCAGACTTTTGGCCATGTCTCCAGATGGTCTGATCCAAGAATGGACAAGGTGATAGAGGAGATGGAAAAGATAGGCTGGGATGATCCAAAGACTCGCCAGTTAGGAATAGAAGGCTTAAAGATAGTATTTGAAGAGATGCCAAGTATCCCTACTACCCTCATTCCTAGTATTATTTCTTGGGATGAATACTATTGGACCAATTATCCTGGTGTAGAGAATCCATATTGCTTCCCTATGAATTGTTGGCCAAACCTCAAGTATATGCTCCCATTCTTAAAGCCTACAGGTAGGAAATAACTAAGGAAGCTCCTCCCCCCTAAAAAGGGGGAGGAGAGATTTTAAGGAGGCAAAAGTATAATGGACTTTTTAAAGAGATATTTGCTACCAAGGTTTATGCAATATTTGTTAGTTATAGTTGTAGGAATAACCCTTGTATTTTTGATCCCTAGACTATCTCCTGTAGACCCTGTTCAGCAATTGATTAATACTATAAGGATGCAGGGGTCTTACTTAGACCCACAGGCCGCTGAGAAATTAACAGAGACATTGAAAGAACTCTATGGATTAAAGGGAAGCCTCCTGCAACAGTATCTAGCTTTTTGGAAAAGACTCATAAGAGGTGATTTTGGACCCTCTCTATTTCAATTCCCTATCCCTGTTGTAAGTCTAATTAAGGCCTCTCTACCTTGGACTGCAGGTCTTTTAACTGTTTCTACAGTCTTATCATGGATTATAGGAAACATCCTTGGGGGACTTGCAGGATTCTTCTATCAGAAGAGATGGGCTAAGTTCCTTGAAAACTTCGCAATGGTGATTCGTCCTATCCCATATTATATCTTTTCCCTTATCCTTTTAGTTGTTTTTGCTTATTTACTCAAGTTATTCCCTCTTGGAGGAGGATTTTCTATTGGAATGAGGGTACCATTTAGCTGGAGTTTTGTCCTTGATATCCTAAGGCATGCATTTCTTCCTGCCCTTTCTATGGTGGTTCTTGGTGCAGCAGTCTGGTTACAGACTATGAGACTTATAGTATCAAATGTTATAAGAGAGGATTTTGTGGTCTATGCAAAGAATGGCGGACTGAAAAGAGGAACTATTGCCTTCAAATATGTGATGAGAAATGCAATGCTTCCACAGGTTACTGGACTTGCCCTTTCTATGGGTCAGATCTTTAGCGGGGCATTGATCACTGAGATAGTTTTTTCCTATCCGGGATTAGGAACATTACTCTATAATGCCATAAATACAGGAGACTATAACCTTATTATGGGCATAACTGCCTTATCTATAATAGGCATTTCTACGTTTATACTACTGATAGATCTCCTTTATCCCATTTTTGATCCAAGGGTTAGATATAAATAGAATGGAAAGAGAGGTAATATTATGAATTTATTGAAAGACCTCCTAAGGGATGGTAAATTTAAATTTGGATTCATAACATTATGTATCCTTCTGTTTCTTGTGATTCTTTCTTTCTTCTCCCCCTACAATCCTACCATATGGAATGTTGTACCAAGGGACCTCCCCCCATCTATAAAACACATCTTTGGAACAAATTCGCAGGGTCAGGATATATTCTGGCAGATAACTTTTGCAATTAGAAATTCCCTTATTATAGCCTCTATAGCTGTATTATTCTCTCGAATCATAGCTATCATCATAGGGTTAGTAGCAGGATATAGAGGTGGAAGGATGGATAGGGTTTTAATGTCTATAAATGATAGTTTTTTAGTATTACCATTATTTCCTATCCTTATATTGATATCTACCCTGATAAAGGGAAGATTGAGCTTTGTATCTTTAGGTTTAATCTTAGGGGTATTTGGGTGGTCATGGGATGCTAGGGTTATCAGGTCTCAGATTCTAAGTCTGAGAGAGAGGGAATTTACTTTTACTGCCGTTTTATCTGGTTCTAAGACCCTACACCTGGTATTTAAGGAATACCTCCCCTTTGTTATACCTATAATATTTTCAACGATTATAAATAATATGTCCTGGGCTATAGGAATGGAGATAACACTGGCAATTCTTGGTCTTTCTAACCTTGAGATTCCAACATTGGGGACCATGCTCCATTGGGCTATTAGCTATCAGGCTATGCTTTTGGGATTATGGTGGTGGCTTTTAACCCCTGTAGTAATTTCAGTTTTCTTATTCGTAAGTTTATATCTTCTTTCAGTTAGCATTAGTGAATACCTAGACCCTAGGACCAGAATACAGAGAATTGGAATTGTAAAGGAGTAAAAAGATGACCATCCTTAAGACCGAGAATCTAAAATCTTTCTATATATTAGATATCCTAGGGATAAAGCAGTCAGTTATGGCTGTAAATGATATCAGTATAGAGATCAAAGAAAATGAGATCTATGGAATTGCAGGAGAATCTGGATGCGGAAAGACCACCCTAATAAAGACTATCTATGGAATGATAGAACCACCTTTAAACGTTATGGATGGAAGGGTGCTATATAGTATAGATGGTAAGCTAGTAGATATCTTTTCCCTGGATGAAGAGGAGCTAAGGAGATTAAGGTGGGAATATGTATCATATATTCCTCAAGGTTCTATGAGTGTCTTGAATCCTGTCACAAAGATCTCAGATTCCTTCTGGGATTTTATAAAGGCTCATAGCAACTATAAAGATAAACTAGAGATAGAAGACTCTATCAAGGAACATCTTAATGCCGTTGGACTTCCACTAGAGGTTTTGAATGCCTATCCGCATCAACTCTCTGGTGGGATGCGTCAAAGGGTTACGATTGCCCTGGCTACAATATTAAAGCCAAAGATTATTATTGCTGATGAACCATCTACTGCATTAGATGTTGTAGCTCAGAGAGCTGTCATTCAACTCCTCAAAAATATACAGCAGACTCAGAAAAATACAATCATTATTGTAACCCATGATATGGGTGTCCATGCCAATATCTCTGATAGAATAGCAATGATGTATGCAGGAAAGATAATAGAAGAGGCAAAGACAGAAGAGATATTTGAAAACCCACTCCATCCTTATACCAAATATCTTATCAGGTCACTCCCCAAGATAGGAGATAAGTCTTATAAGGTTAGTGTTCCAGGGTCACCGCCATCTTTAATAAATCCGCCAACAGGATGTAAGTTCCATCCTAGGTGTGATAGCTTTAAACCAGAATGTAAAAAGATAGAACCGCAGTTAATAGAGATTTCAAAAGATCATAAGGTTGCCTGCCTTTTATACTCAAAGGAGATGGGACAATGAAAGAGAACAATGAACTTTTAAGGATAGAGGGATTAACGAAGGTATTTTCATTGGGAAGTGTATTCTCAAGGATAAGGATAGTTGCTGTAAATAATGTTTCCTTTGGTATAAACTCTCCAGAGATATTTACCCTGGCCGGAGAGAGTGGAAGTGGAAAGACTACTGTAGCTAGAATAATTCTTGGGTTTATAGAGCCTACGAGGGGGAGTATCTTTTATAGAGGAAATAAAATCACTAATCTAAAGGATATAGAGGCGAGGAGCCTTTTTAGAAAAGAGGTCCAAGCAATCTTCCAGAACCCATTTGAAACATTTAATCCTTTAAGAAAAGTTAATGAATATCTCTACGAAACCTGCTGGAATTTCAATGTGAGTAGAAATAGAAATGAGATAGATGGAATAATTGATGAAGCTTTAAAAGCGGTAGGACTTTCATTGGAGGAAGTAAGAGATAAATATCCGGGAGAATTTTCAGGTGGCCAGCTGCAGAGGATATCGGTAGCAAGGGCTTTAATAACAAAACCTCAGTTATTAATAGCAGATGAACCTGTATCTATGGTAGATGCATCTTTACGAATGTCTATTATAAACCTCTTTAAAGAATTGAAGGAGAAGAATAATGTAAGTGTAATCTATATTACTCATGACCTCGCGACTGCCTATTATGTAAGTGAGAGGATAGCAATTATGTTCCGTGGGGAAATAGTGGAGACAGGTCCTGTGGAAAAGGTTTTGATGGAGCCTAAACATCCCTATACTATGCTTCTAAAGGAATCCATCCCAGAACCAGATCCAAAGATGAAATGGCAAGAGTCTATTAGACTTACGGCTTCCGAAGAAGAGGAATATCTAAGGAAGGGATGTAAATTTGCAGGAAGATGTCCATATGTAATGGATATCTGTAGAAAGGAAGCTCCTGGTGATACTGTAGTAGACGGGGTGGTAGTAAAATGCTATCTTTATGCTTCAAAATCAGAGAAAACAATCGCCTAACAGGAAGGAGATGATTCTATTATGGGATTTTTACAGGTTAAAGGACCTTACATTATAGATGATACTGGTAAGAAGGTATTCTTGCGAGGTGTATGTTTTGGTGGATGGCTAAATATGGAGAATTTCATCACTGGATATACTGGGGCTGAAAGTAGTGTTAGACAGGCTATAAGGAATGAACTTGGAGAAGAGCGTTATCAGGCATTCTTTACTAGTCTATTAGACTCATTTATAACTGAAGGTGATTTTAAATTTCTATCAGAAATAGGAGCAACTGTTGTAAGGATTCCATTTAACTATAGACACTTTGAAGATGATATGAATCCTGGACACTACAACTCTGTTGGTTTTCACTATCTAGATTATGCCATTGAATGGGGTAAAAAACATAATATTTATATTATCCTAGACCTTCATGCAGCTCCAGGGTGGCAAAATCAGGGGTGGCATTCGGATAATCCATATGGAATATCACTTCTCTGGGGAAATAGAGACTACCAAGAGAGGATAAAAAATTTATGGGTTTACATAGCGGACCACTATAAAGATGAGTCTCAGGTTGCAGGTTATGACCTTCTTAATGAACCTAATGCCCCAAATATGGAGATCTTGAACAGGGTCTATAGAGAATGGACTTCTGCTATAAGAACAGTAGATAAAAGACATATAATCTTTATTGAGGGTAATAGATATGCACAAATCTTTGAAGGTTTAGATGAACCATTTGACGATAATTTAGCATACAGCTCACATAATTATATAACAGCTGCTTATATGGGAAGAAGATATCCTGGTTATTCCAGCGATGTATATGTAGACAAAGGCTGGATAGAAAAAAGCTTCCTTGAAAGAAATAAGTGGATTCTAGAACATAAGAGACCATCTTGGGTAGGTGAATTTGGAGCTCTATTCGATGGACCTATTGATTCTCCAACAGATGCGGATAAGGCTAGACTTATGATATTAAGAGATCAGCTAGAAGTATTCAATAAATACGAACAGCACTGGACTATATGGCCTTATAAAGACATAGGTTTAGAAGGAATTATGGCACCGGTGTCTTCTTGTGAATATATGAAAAGAATAAAACCCATTGTCAGAGTTAAGAAAAAATTGGGGTGTGACCTTGCAGTATCAAGAGGATATGGACTACTATCTGTTGAGGGAGACAGGATTATGAAACTTATAGCTCAGGCTATAATAGAGGAAACAGGTGAATATAGTTTAGACTATGAATCTTTGCTTAAACAGCGAGAGCACACTATTTTAGAAATATTAGGAAACGGACTGGCACCTCTCTATGCGTTACAGTTCGCAGATATGACAGAAAAAGAGATAGTAAAGATGCATTATGAAGCCTTTGAATTTTCAAACTGTGTAAAAAGATCTGAATTAGTAGAGGTTCTAAAGAATGCTATGAAGAAATAAAAGGTGGTGTTCTACTGGAAGGAGGATAGTATCTAGTGGATAGCTTTTGAAGATATGACTAAGGAGTTAAAAGTCCTCTGTGATTATTATGGTATTGAATATATCTTAGCAGATTAATAAAAAGGAGATAAAGTCTATGGAAATAGGAAAAGCTTTAAGGATAAGGAGATTTTTTAGAAGAAAGAAAACAGTTATAATTCCTCTAGATCATGCTTTATACTCAGGTCCTGTCAAGGGGATAGAGGATCCTAGAAAACTAGTAGAAGTAATTTCTCAATCAGAAGCAGATGGTATTCTTATTACACCAGGATCTTTAATAAGGATAAAAGATGTTATTGGGAATTTGTCTGTAGTTCTAAGAATAGATGGAACTCATACTCGACTAGGCTCACATTTAGAAAGAATTGAATTAATCTCTACTGTGGAGACAGCATTGAAACTCGGAGTTGATATGGTCGCTATAAATGTCTTTGTAGGCACAGAAAATGAAGATATTCTCTTAAAAAAATTAGGAATAGTCTCAACAGTCTGCTTAGATTGGGGAATGCCCTTAATGGCAGAAATGATTCCAGCTTCTATCTTATATCATCACTTCGGTAAAAAAAGATAGTAATAATACAGATATTACCGAAGATATCAAACTAGTCGCCCGCCTAGGGGCAGAGATTGGAGCAGATGTAATAAAGACGCATTACACTGGAAGTATAGAAAGTTTTAAAGAAGTAATAGATACAGCCACTGTACCAATAGTAATAGCTGGAGGTCCTAAAGTATCGAGTGACGAGGAATTTATTAAACTAGTAGAAGAAATCTCTATATCTGGTGCAAGTGGTATATGTATAGGAAGAAACATATGGGAAGCCAAAGATCTTAAGAAGATGTTAGATACAGTTTGTACACTAATTCATAGGGAAACAATTGGTAGGAGGTGTTTTCAATGAGAAAACCTTTAGTAGCCCTTACAGTATATACTGTAAGGGATGAGGCGGAGAAGGACTTTATTGGTACTATAAAAAGGATTGCTGAAATAGGTTATGAAGGAATAGAGTTAGGAGATGTCTATGGAACTAAAGCTTCAGAGCTTAAAAGTCTCTTGGATTCTTTAGGTCTGAAGGTGGCTGGAAGGCATATAGGGATAGATATATTAGAAAAAGATCTTGAAACTGCTATAGAATATGATTTAGAGATAGGTAATAAAAATATAGTCTGTCCATTTCTCCCTAAAGAAAGAAGAAGTGATACTTCTAGTTGGAAAAAGGTAGCTGAAGAACTAAATTCTATTGGGGAAAAGTTGAAAAAGTATAACTTGATATTCTCCTATCATAATCATAATTTTGAGTTTGAGAAGTTTGACGGAAAGTACGGTCTTGATATACTTATGGAATCAACAAACCCAGAAAATCTAAAGTGGGAGATCGATGTATTCTGGGCAAAGTACGGAGGAGTAGACCCAGTAGATTTTATAAATAGGTATAGGAACCGTATTCACTTGATCCATCTAAAAGATATGGAATCTGATGGGAAGACTTTTGCTGAAGTGGGAGAAGGGATTATTGATTTCAACTCAGTATTTGAAGTAAGTGAGAGAGGAAAAGTAGAGTGGTATATTGTAGAGCAAGACATCTGTAAAAGGCCTTCATTAGAGAGTGCAAGGATAAGTTTTGAAAATCTAAAGAAGTGGGGAAAAGTTTAAATAACCGTAAAAGGAGGAAGATAGAATGTTTGACCTAAGGTATCAGAAACAGAGAAGAACCAAGGAGGAACTTATTAAGTATCTATATGAGTTTAATCTTGATCTTAAATTTAGTGTAGGCATCTGGTATTTTTCACCAAGTGGAAGTAGATTCCATGAACCATATGGATCTCCAAAAAGTATTGAAGAGCGTTTAGAAATGATTGCTAAAGCTGCTAAATATGGAGTGAAAGGGGTAGAAGCTCATTACCCAAGTGAAGTAAATGAAGAGAACCTTCATCTTTATAAACAGTTAGAGAAGGAAACTGGGATTAAACTTATTAATTCTGGGCCATATACTTTTCACAGTAAAGACTTTGAATTTGGGACTCTCTCTAATCCGATAGAAAGATATCGGAAGAAAGCTAAAGAAGAGCTTATTGGCTGTCTAAAATTGGTAAAAGAGTCTGGTGCTACCCATTGTGGTATATGGCCAGGAATTGATGGATATACTTACTCTTTTGGTACAATCTTCTATCAGATGTGGGATTATTTTGAGGAAACACTAGCTGAAGCTATGGATGAAGTTCCTGGAGTTACAGTAGCTATTGAACCTAAACCTTATGAACCAATACCAAATAACATCTACAGAACTACCTCAGACGGAATCTTAGCAGCTAGAGATGTTGAAGCTCGACTGAAGTCAGAGACTAACAGAAGACTTCTTAAAGAAGGCTATACTTTAGTGGGACTCCAGCCTGAGATAGGTCACATTCTTATGGGATTTGAAGATCCTGCCTATGCTCTTAGTCGTATAGCTAGAGAAGGAAGGCTTGTCCATACTCACTGGAACAGTCAGCCTTTAGGTAACTATGACCAAGATTTAAATGTAGGAGTTTTGGGATGGGAACAAGCTGAAGCTGCTCTGTATGCCTTAAAGATGATAGGCTATCAGGGATATTTTGGGATAGATATCAATCCGGAAAGGATCTCTCCTCTGAAAGCTATTGAAATCAATACGAAAGTATTAAATATAATGAACGAAAGGATAAATAGCCTTCCTCATGAAGAAATAGTAGAGTGTTACTATAATCCAGAAGAACATAGAGGAGACCTCGAGCTAATACTAGCCCAGGCAAGAGGAAAGTAAAGGAGGAGATAATTATGCATATTGGATTTGTTACTCCTTATTTTGAAGAGAGGGTGAAGTTTGCAAAAGAGACGGGCTTTGATTGTTTAGAAATCTTTGTAGATGAGGGAATGCTAGAAGAGAAAAGAATAAAAGAAATTAAAAGAGCTTTTGATAAATACGATGCTAAGGTAAGCACAATAGTGTATTCTGTTAATCGTCTGGATTCTGAGCTTAAGAAAAGAGAAGAAACTAATGATATATTTTGCTGTTTAAGGAGGGCAAAATGAAAGTAAAAGTTGGAGTGATAGGGCTAAATATGGGAAAATCCCATCTAGTTAATTATGCTAAGTGTAAAGACGCAGAGATTATAGCAATCTGTGACATAAATAGAGAGAGGCTAATACATACAAAAGAAGAATTTAATGTTCCTTATGCTTTTGAGGATTATAAAGAGCTATTATCAATGGAAGAGCTTGATGCGGTAAGTATAGCTACCCCTAACTATTTGCACAAACCTATGACTATAGATGCATTAAGAGCAGGAAAGCACGTTCTCTGTGAAAAGCCTATGGCATTAAACGCCCAGGAAGCTAGAGAAATGACAGAAGAGGCAAAGAAATCAAATAAGAAGCTTATGATCCATTTCAATCAGAGATTTTTTCCAGAATGCCGCTTCCTAAAAGAGCGGATTGAGAAGGGGGAACTAGGAGAGATTTATCATGTCAAGACAGGATGGATAAGAAGGGGTTCTTCTGCATTGGGATGGATACCAACTAAATATCCGCTAGGATGGATTCATGAAAAATCTCTCTCAGGAGGAGGAAGTCTTATTGATATAGGTGTTCATGTATTAGACCTAGCTCTGTGGTTTTTAGGGCATCCTAAACCTAAATTGGTATTAGGAAGTACTTATACTAAGTTTGGAGATAAAATAGTTGAAAAACTAAGGTTGACTTTCGATGTTGATGATTTAGCTTCCGCTTATATAAAGTTTGATAATAGCACCAGTCTATTTATAGAAGCAAGCTGGGCATCATACATCCCTGAAGAAATAATCTATACCTTTTTGGTTGGTACAGAAGGGGGAGCAGAAAGGATGTTAAAAGGAGGAAAGTCCTCATTATCCTTCTTTAAGGAGATTAACGGGGTAGATATCGATTTAACTCCTAACCCGAAAACTAAGTATTATGAAAATCCTCAAGAGCATTTTATAAATTGTATCCTCCAAGATAAAGAACCTTTAGCTACAGGAGAGGATGGAGTAAGAGTTATGGAAGTCTTAGATGCCATTTATAAATCGGCAAGCATAGGGAAAGAGGTATACTTATGATTAGTGAGAGAGAAAATTTCTTAAGAACCTTAGAGTTTCGTTATCTGTTAAAAGGTAAAAATTACAGAAGAGAAAATGTAGACTTTGATCACTTTTTCTCTGTCTATAGATAGGAGAGAATACTCCAGTGATATCTGGCATGATGCCCAAAAAAGATTGGAGAGATAGGTAGTAATGCATCTTTTGGCGGTTCTTTCAGGAGTAGCATTTATGCAGTTACCAGCTTTTAGAGGATATATTAGACTTACAGATGTAGAGAAACTTCCTATAATAGAAAGGTTAAGAGAGGAAGGACTGGAAGGAGAAGAAGAAATGACTTTGGTAATTGCTGGAGATTTAAGCGCTCGTAACATAAGGTACAATATAAAGGTTTTAGGAGCAAAAGGGAAGATGTTTTTAACTGGGACATCTGTTTATCATCATCCAGATGGAATTAAATCAGGGATAGATGCTCTTAAACTTGCCATTGAGGCTGTCTATAAGGACATCGTTGAGATTGAGGAGTTAAAAGAATATGCAAAGTCTTTGGAGGAAAGAGGGCTTCCATTATTAAGAGCCCTAGAGGAAAGATGAGTAAAAGATTCGATGTCATTGGAATCGGAGTCTATTCAATCGACTTTTTAGGTATTCTCCCTTCCTTTCCAAAGCCTGACTCAAAGAATAGGATGGTAAGATTTACTCAACAGGGAGGAGGCCTAGTAGCTACCGCTTTAGTAACATTAGCTAGACTTGGAGCAGAGGTTAGCTTTATAGGGAAATTCGGAGATAATGTGTTTTCTCATCTTGCAATCAATGAGTTTATCAAGGAGAAAGTTGATATAAGCGGAATGATTAGAGAAGAAAATGCCGGACCCTATATCGCTTTTATTATAGTAGATGAGGGAAAAGGAGATCGTACAATTTGTTGGACAGATCAACTATTCTCTCCAATTAAAAAAGAAGAGTTATCGAGAGATTTTATTACTTCCTGTCATATCTTACATCTCGATGAACATGTATTATTAGAAACAGCACTCTTAGCAGCAAGCTGGGCTAAAGAGAAAGGGATAAAGACAATGCTTGATGCCGAAGACCCTACAAAGAAAGAACTCCTTCCCCTAATAAAATTGATTGATTTTCTAATTATACCAGAAGATTTCGCCCTTGGTTTTAGTAATGCCGACAATGTAGAAAATGCTATCAATTTTTTCCTTAAGCAAGGTCCCCAAGTAGTAGTTATTACTGAAGGAGAAAGAGGATCTATAACAGCAACAGAGGATAAAAGATTCTTCCAACCTGCTTTTAAAGTAAATGTTATAGATACTACAGGTTGTGGAGATGTTTTCCACGGAGCTTTTATCTATGGACTTCTTAGAAATTGGCCCATAGAGGTAGTGAGTGAATTTGCTAGCGCAGTTGCTGCGATTAAGTGCACCAAGTTGGGGGGAAGGGCAGGATGTCCAAGTTTTGAGAAGGTAAGAGGTTTTCTTCTCTCTTTCGGTTCAGAGAAAATGAAGTTTTTTCTAAAGAGTGAATAGGAGGCTAGTTGGAATGGGGAATCCAAAGCCAGATAAAGAAGAATTTAAACAAGTTATTTTAAGGAAGAAGGTTCCTTCTAGGGTTCATTTTATTGAGCTTCATATTGACACAGAAGTTATTAAATATTTTACAGAAAAATTCAACCGGAACTGGGTAGAACCTTCTCTAGCGAAGGATAGAAGGTCTCAAGAAGAAGCCCTTAAAAATTATATTGAATGTTGGTATCGACTTGGCTATGACTGTCTTCGAGTGACTAGTGATTTTCGGTTTTTGGCAGGATTATCTTTCACTTCCAAAAAAAGGGTAGGAGAAGATACTGCAATACTTTCTAGGGAGAGGAGACATTGGGCAGAGGAAAAAGAAGGTATAATAAGTTCCTGGAAAGATTTCGAAAAGTATAACTGGCCTTCCCCTGAGGGAATGGACCTATGGAGTTACGAATTTATATCTAAGAACTTACCTGAGGGGATGGGAATTCTTGTTTCCCTCTCTCCTGGAGTTTTCGAGGTTCTTTCCAATGAACTATTTGGGATTGAAACCCTTAGTTATCTCTTATACGATGAACCAGATTTAGTTGAAGCAGTGGCAAATAGGGTAGGAGAATTGATCTATGGAGCTTATAAGAAGATTATTGGGTTGGATAATCTAGTTGGATTTTTCCAGGGGGATGATATGGGATTTAAAGGAAGTACACTTATTTCCCCAGAGGCATTAAGGAGATATATTCTGCCCTGGCATAAAAAATTTGCTAAGCTTGCCCATGATAATGGATTAATTTATCTTCTACACAATTGTGGCTACTGTGAATCAATAATGAAAGACCTAATTGAGGATGTAAAGATAGATGGTAAACACTCTTTTGAAGATGAGATAATGCCTGTTACACTATTTAAGGAAAAGTATGGAGATAAAATTGCAGTACTAGGGGGGGTGGATGTAGATAAGCTCTGTCGGTTAGGAGAAGATCAGCTACGACAATATATAAGGGGTATTCTTGATAAATGTATGATAGGTGGTGGTTATGCCTTGGGCTCGGGGAATTCTATTACAAATTATATCCCAATAGAGAACTATCTTGTCATGCTAGATGAGGGGGCTAAATGGAAAGCATAGAAAAGGGTGATATTTAGAAAAGGATCACTTAGCTAAAAACTGAGAAGTTTGTCTAATTAGGAATTTATAACTTTTGGAGGTATACTAGATGGTAAATTTACATGAGATTTCTGAGGCTTTGATTGTAGGGAATGCCAAAAAGGTAAGAAAGCTTGTAGACCAGGCTCTAAAGGAAGGAGTTTCTCCTAAAGAGATCCTAGACAATGCTCTTGTACCAGGAATGAATGTTGTAGGTAAGAAATTTAAGAATAATGAATACTATGTTCCAGAGGTTTTAATAGCTGCCAGGGCTATGCATGCAGGAATGGATCTCATAAAGCCATTACTTACTCAAACGGGAGCATCATATGTAGGTAAAGTAGCTATAGGGACAGTAAGGGGAGACCTGCATGATATTGGTAAGAACCTGGTAGCTATGATGTTAGAAGGTGCAGGTTTTCAGATAGTAGACTTAGGGGTAGATGTACCTCCAGAGAAGTTTGTAGAGGCAGCAAAGAATGAAGGGGTTAATATTGTAGCTATGTCTGCGCTTCTTACTACCACTATGCTTGTTATGAAGGATACGATAAATGCATTGAAGGAAGCAGGGATAAGAGAGAAAGTCAAGGTGATGATTGGAGGAGCACCAGTCACTCAGAGATACGCAGATGAGATTGGTGCAGATGGTTATGCTCCAGATGCAGCAACTGCAGTAGAGAAGGCAAAAGAACTTTTAGATATACATTAGTAACAGTATAAGTTTTGGAATACCTAACAGATATAGAGACACTAAGTAGTATGAGAAGAAAGACCTCAAGGAAAGGACAAAAATAAAAAAGATGTTTAGAGATAAGAAGGATAGATTACAGTTGGATTCACTAATTCTTTTATTTAGTGAGATATTTCATAACAAGGTTGACTTGGATGCAAATGTTACAAGACTCTTACTCTTTCTAAGTACTTTTACATTAAGGATTTCACATATAAAGCTTATATTGCGCAATTTCTATCTACCTAAATAGAGACTATGATACTAATCTTATTTATAGGTATCTATTCTAAGACTAGGAGGTTTATGCTGACAAGAATATTGGCAAGTTCAATGCACATATTAGAGAGGCAAAAAATATGTCGCTAGAAACTTTAATAATCAACCTCAATCCAGCGCTCGATAGGACTGCCATTGTTGAGAAATATAATCCTTATGGCCCCAATAAAGCAAAGAGGATAATAACCCTCCCTGGTGGTAAAGGACAGAATGTTGGCAGAGCATTAAAGAATTTAGGCTATACGAATTTTATTTGTACCGGATTCCTAGGAGGAAATATTGGGGAAAAAATTAAAGAAATGCTAGATCAAGAGGGGATACCCAACGATTTCTTCTGGATAAATGGGGAAACAAGAATAGCATATGCTACCTATGAAGAAACAACTGGAATAGGAATAATTACAAATGAGCCGGGGCCTGAAATAACCATTGAAGAAATTAATAAATTTATAAACTTTATAAAGGCTAAATATCTAACAGTAAAAACTGTTGTCCTTTCAGGTGGAGTTCCCCCTGTCTTCCATTTAGAAAAAATTAATGAATTAATGTGGACCTTTAAAAATAATAATAAGGAATTATTCATAGATACGAGTAACGAACTTCTTAAATCCTGCGTTGAAATAAGTCCCTTTTGTTTAAAAATTAACGAAAATGAACTTGAGGATGCTTTCAAAATAGACATAAATAGACAAGAATCTCTAATAAGCTTTTATCTTTCACTTCATAAACTTGGGACTGAGTGGTTAATTATTACTAGAGGAGAAAAAGGTGCTCTCTTTATATCGGAGGAGGGTATACTCGTAGGAAAGCATAAAAGAATTCACTCCCACTATGCTATCGGCTCAGGCGATGCATTTATGGCAGGAATAATATATGGTAGGGCTAAAAATCTTAATTTTAAAGATATATTAAAACTCGCTATGGCTTGCGGAGGTGCTAATACATTAAAATTTGGGGCATGTATATTTAATATAGACGATGTAGAAAAAATAAAAGATGAAATAATAATCGAGACTGTTAAAATATTTTAGGAGTTATCGGGTCTGTTAAGAACCTCTTGTAACTGATCTGTAATCATTTTTGAATACCCCTAATCATAAGTACTAATCTTCCTGTCTTGCTTACTTTTAACCTCATACTATAAACCTACATTCCGCAGGTATAGTATAATGTATAAAAATTTTTTCTTTCGAGAAAGGATGGAGGATTAGAATTGAAAGTTACTAATAAAAGTATAGAAGATATAGAGATAATTACCAGAAATATAGATCATCTTGGCATAGTTGCTGGAGTCTTTGATGAGCT
>Ga0209225_1002040_pt1 | contig 18732 bp, 21 predicted proteins | sample WasSprMetagenome_FD_184732 | JGI IMG/M metagenome (GOLD analysis project Ga0209225, IMG submission 184732) | Sulfidic aquatic microbial communities from Washburn Spring, Yellowstone National Park, USA - WS (SPAdes) (version 3) | ecosystem: Environmental > Aquatic > Thermal springs > Hot (42-90C)...
AGAAGCCCCCATAGTTTAGCTTGGATAGAACGTTGGCTTGCGGAGCCAATGGCCCAGGTTCAAATCCTGGTGGGGGCGCAAAAAGGATTAATGTTTTCTTTTTTCAAATGAAAGTGCAATAGTAATACTAATAGTGATTATAAAAGCTATCAGTATAGAAGTAAAAACCTCTTTTATTTCGTTAAAAAAGAAAATTAGTGCGGTTATAAATATAACTATCAACTGAAAGCATCGCTCACTAAATTTACCAGTAGTTAGAATTGAATATTTTAATTTGATACTATGCTTGTTCATAGGCCAAAAAAACCAAACACCGCTTGGTGTAAAAAAATCTAATATTATATGGCTAATAAAACCTAGAAAGAATCCTAAAGAATAAAGTAATTCTTTGGTAATGGTATAAATAGTAAAAGTTGCTAGAAATAATACAAATAAATTGTGAAATAACTTTCTATGCCATCTTTTTAAAAGATACAAAGAATCAAAATCTGGAAATATGGCTCCAACAGCAATTAAAAAAGAGATCAAAAAGCTTATATGAAATATGCAATACAATATTACAAAAAGAAATACACCAAAAGCTACATGAGTAGCTCTTTGCGGCATAAATAAATATCGTTTCTTTTGTATATTTTAAAATTTTCTTGAAAAATAAATGCAGAAAACTTTTTAAAATTTATTTTTGATACCTTAGTTCATGAGGAGATTAAAAAATTTAAACTTTGTAGAAATGCAGTTTGTAGATATCTTAGGAAAATTAAGAGAAATCGATATTACCCCAAAAAGATTTGAAGAAAGCTTCATTCAAGGTAAAGTTTTCGACGGTTCTTCGGTTAAAATGGCTCCTATAGAAGAAAGCGATCTGCTTTTAAAACCTATTAAAAAAACTTTTTTTATAATTCCTTGGAATAAAAAAGGTGCAAGGGTACTGTGCGACATCTTTAAAGCAAATAAAAGTATGGAGGAGTACGAACTTAGCCCAAGGTTTATACTTAAAGCACAACTTAAAAAAGCAGAAGAAATGGGTTACAAGTTTTTCACAGCTGTAGAGAACGAATTTTTCTTACTGAAAGATGGAAATTTAATCGATAATGCGGGGTATTTTTATCCAACACCTCTAGATAAAACAAAAAAATTTAGAGAAGAGGTATTAGAAACATTAAAAAAGGTTGGTATAGAAGTTGAATATTTACATCATGAAGTAGCTCCTGGGCAAGTAGAAATTACTTTAAAAGTTGCTGAAGCTTTAGATATGGCTGATAATACAATAACCTTCCGCTACGTAGCTCAAAATCTAGCATCAAAAGATGGAATGGTGTTTACGCTCATCCCAAAATTGAAACCAAACATTAATGGAAGTGGAATGCATATACATCTCAGCTTAGCAAATTTAAGAGGGGAAAATGTATTTTATTCTGAAAATGACGAATTTAAAATATCAAAAATTGCAAAGCATTTTATGGCAGGAATACTTGAACACTTTAAAAGTTTAGCTGGTATAGTTGCACCATCGATAAACTCAAGAAAAAGATTAGTTCCTGGATACGAAGCTCCGATAAATAAAGCCTGGGGACCAAAAAACAGAAGCGCACTTATAAGAATTCCGCCCTTCTTTTCAAAAAATTCTGCAAGGATAGAATTCAGAATGCCTGATTCAACTTGCAATATTTATCTTGCTTTTACAGCACTACTTGCTTGTGGACTTGAAGGTATAGAAAAAGAATTAGATCCTGGCGAACCCTGCTTGGAAAATACTTATGAAAATGGTTCAAAATTCGAAAGCATTCCTGGAAAACAAGAAGAAATAATTGAAGAACTTAAGAAAGATAAAACAATAAAGAAAGCCCTTGGAAAAGCTTTTGATGTGTATATAAAATTGAAAGAAGAAGAACTCAAAGATTTTAAAAAACAAAATCCAAAATGGAACCCTTTTGAAATAACAAACTGGGAACTTGAAAGATATTTGCAATTTTAGCTCTTTAAATAAAACTTCTTAAGAGCAAAATATTAAAAATTTTATTTCAAAAATAAAAGTATGATAAAACAAGTAAAGTGCACCCCTGGAACTTTATGCTTTACTTATCCTCTAGAAAAGAAAAAACTTATTAAAAAAACTTTTTTAAGAAGTGGGGGAATAATCTTAATCTTTTTAATTTTTTCATTTATTTGGTTATCAAACAAATTTAAAATAATCCAACTTCTAGATGTTTTTTCACCAGTGGTTGATATTCTCCTTTATGTTAACATTCTCTTATTGTTGTTGATTGGCATTTCTTTTATTGAAGAGTTGTTGTATTTTAGAAATTACTTTTATGATTTAAAAGAAGGTGGACTTTTAGTTAGTAAAGGAGTAATTAATAAACATGAAGTATTAGTACCTGTTGATAAAATCCAAGACATTTATATTGATCAAGATTTACTTGACAGGATTTTTGGACTTTATGACCTTCATGTTGCAACAGCTGGTTTTGGTTCAAGTGATATTCACATAGATGGCATAAGTTACATGAGTGCCGAAGCTATAAAGGAACTTCTACTTGGAAAAGCTGGAAAAGCGAAAGAAAAAAAGGAAAAGAAAGAATAAAATGACGCTTATCTATGAAATCGCAATAATATTCGCTTGCATTTTAATAGCTTTAGCCCAGATGTTGTTTAAAAAGTTCTTGCCAAAGTTCGAGCTAAAAATACCTTCTATAATTTCTGTGCTTCTTTTACCTCAGATAATTCTTGGGCTTTTTCTTTACTTTATTGCTCTTTTAGTTTATTTGTATTCATTAACAAAACTTCAGGTTAGCTTAGCATACCCTCTTCTTTCATTTTCTTTTATTTTTGTAACATTTTTTTCTTTTGCTTTGCTCAAAGAAAAAGTTACAATAAAAAGAGTTTTTGGGATATTGCTTATAATTATTGGGGTAATTTTGGTGAATCTATGAAAATTAAAATTTTGGGCATTATTCTTTTTTCGGTTTTACTTGGTTCCTTTGCTCAAATATTTTTAAAAATTGGCATTAGCAATTTTACATTTTTAATTCTTGGAATTTTATTCTATGCAATCTCTACAATTTTTTATTTTTATGCTCTATCAAAAGAGGATTTAAGTTGGTGCTATTCTTTTGTTGGATTAAGCTATGTAATTGTAAACCTCCTTTCTTTTGTTTTAATTGACGAGCCTTTCTCAACTTTAAAATTTATTGGAAGCTTAATAATTTCAGTTGGAGTAACGTTTGTGGCTTTAAGCTAATTTTTAAGCTAATACTTTGGATATTTACTTATATCTTCGAGTATATCAACGTAGCTTATAAACATTCTCCTGCAACAATATCTCTTTATTCCAAGGTCGTTTAGAACATCTTCAGGATCTTCATGATTCTGTTTTACTCTCTTTTCAAACTCTTCCCATTTGTCACCAATTACCGCTCCGCAAGTAAAACATCTCACAGGGAACATCATTTTCTCACCTATAACTCTTTTGGAACCTTGCTCTTGCCTTTGGACCTTTAAATTTCTTTGGTTCTACTGTTCTATAATCTCTTATAAGCATATAACGATCATATTTCAAAAATTCTTTTTCTAAACTCTTTTTGAATCCAACAAGAGCCCTTGCAATTGCCATTCTACAAGCTTCTGCCTGTGACATAGGACCTGAACCTTCTACATTTACTTCAATATCAAGATTCTTTGCAAGTTCTTGGGCAGTTTTTGAAATTCTTATTGGTTCTAGTATAATATCTCTTAGGTATTCTGGAGTAAAAGCATCGATAGAAATTTTATTTATTCTTATTCTTCCACTTCCTTCTTTAGCAACAGCTCTTGCAACAGCTTCTTTTCTTTTTCCAACACCAATAAAAACTTTTTTCTTTTTCATTCTTTCACTTTATAACCGAGAAGTTGCGAAAGTTCTCCAACAGTTAAATATTTTTCTTTTAAATCACTTGCTTTTTTGGTATTTAACTCAAATTTCTTATATTCTTTTATATTTATCCCTTTTATATTTTCACCAATAAATACTCTTAATCTTTTATAAGCCTCTTTTCCTGATTTCCTCTTATAAGGAAGCATTCCCCTTATTATTCTTTTTACAAGTAGGTCTGGTCTTCTTGGCCAATATGGGGAATGCTCAGGATTTGCTTTGTCCTTCCAATCCATTTTTTGTTTATATTTTGCATAAATGGTTTCTTTCTTTCCACTTATAACAAGCTTCTCCGCGTTTATTATTACAACATGATTTCCTTTTAGAAGAAGTTTAGCAACTACCGATGCCAACCTTCCTAAAACATATTGTTGATTTCCATCTATTAGATATTTCATGCTATCATTCATTTTTACTTTATATTTTTAAAAAATTGTATTTATATACATTTTCTATTTCAACTTTCTAAAGAATTCTTCAAGTTGTTCTTTTGAAAGAGTATTCAAAATCTCCTCTTTTGTGCTCCATCCTCTCCTGGCTGTGCCTATTCCAAGTCTTATAAAGTGAAGGTGGTCTAATCTATGCGAATCTGTACCAAGAGAAAATTTTGTCACTCCATATCTTCGTGCGAGCATTATATTTTCTGAATTCAAATCCAATCTATCTAGAAAAGAATTTATCTCCATTATTACTCCTTCTTCTTTTGCAACTTCAAAGATTTTTTCCAAATCTATTTCATAAGGTGGTCTTTGATTGAGAAGCTTTCCAGTTGGATGAGCGAGAATTGTAACAAGTTTACTTCTCAATGCTTTTATTACTCTATTTGTCATTTCTTCTTTACTCATAGAAAAATTTGTATGAACAGCTGCGATTACAAAATCCATTTCTTTTGCTGTTTCTTTGGAAATGTCAAGGCTGCCATCTTTCAAAATATCAACTTCCCCACTTTTGAATATTTTTATTCCAACTTCTTTTTCAACTTTTTCTATTTCTTTAAACTGCTTTTTGTATTGCTCATCTGATAATCCGTGAACAATTTTTAGATTGCTGCTATGGTCTGTAATTGCAATATATTCATAACCAAGCTTTTTTGCATATTCTGCAATTTCTTTTATAGAGTTTGCTCCATCACTGTACTTACTGTGAATGTGAAGGTCTCCTTTTATTTCATTGTACTCAACAATTTTTGGAAGTTTGTTTTTTAAAGCAAGATCAACTTCTCCCCTTGCTTCTCTCATTTCGGGTGGGATGTATTGCATACCAAGCTTTCTATATATTTCTTCTTCGCTTTTTCCAGCAACAAGTGTATCATCTTTGAAGAGTCCATACTCATTAAGTTTATAACCTTTTTTTATTGCAATTTTTCTAACTTCAATATTGTGCTCTTTACTTCCAGTAAAGTAAAGCATAGCTGCTCCAAAACTTTTTTCTTCAAAAACTCTAAGGTCACAATCCATTCCAATTTTCAAAACAACACTTGTCTTTGCTGGCCCTTTTGCTATAACCTCTTTTATTTCTGGTAAAGATACAAAGAAATCCATTACTTTCATCGGATCAACACCAGGCTTTATTATCGTTAATATATCAATATCCCCTATTGTTTCTTTCATTCTTCTTATGGAACCAACAATCTCAACTCTTTCAACCAGTCCACTTTTTTCCAGCTTTTTCTTTAGTGTTTCTGCTTCAGGAAGAACAAATCCTAAAAGTTGGCGTTGTGGTGTTTGTTCATAAAGTTCAATACTTTTTTTAATTTTTTCTTCACTTTTTTCTCCAAATCCTGGTAAGTCTCTAATTTTATGCTCTTCTACTGCTTTCTTTAAATCTTCCAAGTTTTTTATTTTCAGAAACTTGTAAAGCTTAACTATTGTTTTTGGCCCCAATCCTTCAATTTTTGAAAAAGAAGCAAAGTCGATTGGATATTTTTGTTTAAGTTCTTCATAATACTTAATCTTTCCTGTTTTCAGATACTCTTCTATTTTTTGTGCGATACTTTCCCCAACCCCTGGAAGTTCTCTTAATCTTCCTTGTTTATAAACTTCTTCAATATCTTCAGAAAGAGTAGCGATTGTAAGAGCTGCTTTTCTATAAGCATTTGGTTTCCATTCAACTCCTTCTGCTTCTAACATAGCAGCAATCTCTTCCAAAATCCTTGCAATCTCAGCATTTTTCATAATTAACTAAATGTATTAGAAGTTTATTTTAATTTTTATCTTATTAGAAGGTTTAAAATCAAAATCGAAAGGTATTTAAATTTATCATACATTATCATACCATGGGAAAAAAGAGAATAACTATAACGATTGATGAAAACCTTCTTAAAAAGATAGACCTTCTAAGCAAAAGTGCAACCATCGGAAAAAATAGGTCAAACGTGATAGAAAACATTTTAATGCAAAATCTAAATAAACCATTAAAAACAGCAATTATTTTGGCTGGAGGAAAAGGAACGAGGCTTAGACCATTAACCTATGAAATACCAAAGCCACTAGTACCTATAAAAGGAAAGCCAATTTTATATCACATTATTAAAGAACTCAAAACAAATGGAATAGAAAATGTAATAATAGCGGCAGGTTACAAAGCAGAGAGTATAATGAAAGCTCTTGGAAATGGTGACAACTTTGGAGTAAATATAACTTATAGTATAGAAAACAAACCTCTAGGAACTGGTGGTGCAGTAAGAAAAGCTTGCGAACTTGTAGATGAGTTCCCTATCCTTGTTGTGAATGGTGACAATTTATTCCACCTAGACATTAATTCCTTTTATGAATTTCATAATTCCTTAAGAGTTTCCTCACATATTCTCGCTACCATTGCACTTACAACTGTCGAAGATACAACTGGCTATGGTGTTGTGGAACTTGAAGGAAATAAAATAAAGAGATTCTATGAAAAGCCAGAAAAGAAACCAAAATCAAAATTGATAAACGCGGGAATTTATATAGCTGAAAAAGAGTTAATAGACCTTATACCAAAGAACAGGTTCTTCTCAACTGAAAAACAACTTTTTGAAAAATTGGCTCAACAAAATATGTTGGCTGGTTATATTTTCAATGGTCCATGGTATCCAACAGACACGTTTGAAAGATATGAACTAGCTATTAAAAAATGGAAGTAATTTTAAAGTGAAATTCAAAAATATTTTCATGAAATTAATAATTTTTGGTCCACCTGGAGCTGGAAAAGGAACTTACGCAAACTTTTTGCAGGAAAGGATGGGAATACAAAAAATTTCAACAGGAGATTTATTAAGAAAAGAAGTAAAGGAAGGAACACAGATTGGGAAAAAAGCTAAAGAATATATGGATAAAGGGCAGTTAGTACCAGATGAGCTTGTAATAGAGGTTCTAAAAAAGGAGCTAGAAAGGATTGGAAAGGATAATTTCATTCTAGATGGATTTCCAAGGACTGTTTCTCAGGCACAAAAACTTGATGAAATGACAAAAATAGATGGGTTAATCTTAATAAGGATTCCTGAAGAGATACTTGTAGAAAAATTAGCAGGTAGAAGAATTTGCTCGAATCCAAATTGTGCTGCAATTTATAACGTTGCAAGCATAGATAAAAAAATTGGGAGAGTACATTACTATCTACCACCAATGCCACCTAAAAAAGAGGGGGTTTGCGATAAATGTGGAAGTCCATTAATTCAAAGAGACGATGATAAACCAGAGGTAATAAAAGAAAGATTAAAAGTTTATAAAAAAGATTCTAGACCTTTACTCTCTTATTATAGAGGAAAAATACCATTTATTATTATTGTTCCAAATAGACCACCTGAAGAGGTAATAGATAGGTTAATTAAAAAGTTAGAAAAATTGAAAGAAAAAAGCTAAAAAATTTAATAAACAATTTAAAAACTTTAATATGAAAAAAGTCCTTATTTTAGGAGCTGGTGGTAGAGATTTCCACAATTTCAATGTACTCTTTCGAGATAATCCAGCGTATGAAGTAGTTGGGTTTACCGCGGCTCAAATTCCATACATAAGCAATAGAATTTATCCTCCAGAACTTTCTGGAAAACTTTACCCAAACGGGATAAAAATTTATGACGAAGAAAAACTTCCAGAACTAATAAAAGTATTAAGAGTTGATGAGTGCATTCTTTCTTATAGCGATCTAAGTTATATTGAAGTGTTCAAAAAAGCTTGCATTGCCAATGAGAACGGTGCTGACTTTGTGTTAGTTGCTCCAAAAGCTACTATGCTTAAGTCAAATAAAAAAGTGATAGCTGTTTGTGCTTCAAGAACTGGTGCCGGAAAGAGTGAGGTATCTAGATATATTACAAAAATTCTAAAGGAAGAAAAAAGAAAATTTGTTGTTGTTAGACATCCGATGCCTTATGGAGACCTAAGAAAACAAATTGTACAAAGGTTTGAGAAGCTTCAGGATCTAGATAAACATAATTGCACAATTGAAGAAAGAGAGGAGTATGAACCGCATATCAAAATTGGGAATGTTGTTTATGCAGGAGTAGATTACGAAAAAATATTAAGAGAAGCTGAAAAAGAGGCTGAGATAATAGTTTGGGATGGTGGAAACAATGATCTTCCATTTTTTGAACCTGACCTTTTGATTACAGTTGTTGACCCAATTAGAAGCGGAAATGAAATAAGCTACTATCCTGGAGAACTTGCTGTAAGAATGGCGGATGTGATTATTGTAAACAAAGTGAATGTGGCTAAAAAGGAAGATGTTGAAAAGGTTATAGCAAATGTAAAAAGTATAAACAAAAATAAAAAAGATGCAAAAATATTCCTTACCGAATCTATTGTAAGTGTTGATAACCCTGGCTTAATCGAAGGAAAAAGAGTGATAGTTGTTGAAGATGGACCAAGTGTTACTCATGGTGAACTTGGTTTTGGAGCAGCAACTGTTGCAGCACAACAATTCAAAGCAAAAGAGATTATTGACCCGAGACCTTTTGCTGTTGGTAGCATAAAAGAGGCTTATAAAAAATACAAACATCTTAAAAATGTCGTACCAGCTCTTGGTTATAGTAAAAAACAAATAACAGAACTTGAAGCTACGTTAAATAAAGCAGATTGTGATTCAATAGTTTCAGCTACGATAGATTTAAGAAGGATACTCAACTTAAATAAACCATTGGCTCAAGTAAGTTTTGAAATAAAAGAGGATGGAAAATTCAAAGAGTATATTAAAGATTTTTTGTCTAATTTACAAAAAAGATTTTAAATTTAACTTTTAAAAACTACTCATGCTAACCATCAGAGTAGCCGGTGCAAATGGAGAAGGAATAGATACAACAGGAATTTTAATCGCAAAAATACTTGCTGAAAACGGTTTTTATATTTTTGGAAATAGAGGCTACCAGTCTATAATAAGAGGCGGACACGTTTGGTATCAAGTGGCTGTTGATACAAAAAAGTTACAAACTTTTGGAGGCAAAGTAGATATACTCGTTGCTTTTAATGAAGATGCAATTAACTACCACAAGGACCTTCTAAAAGAAAACAGTATTTTAATTTACGACCCTAATATAATAAAAAATAAAGTAGAAGTAAAATGCAAAAAGATCGAACTAGAAATGACTAAACTTGCAAGTAAACTAAAAAATCCAAGTTTAATGAAAAACACTGTAGCAATAGGTGCTGTCTTAAAAATTTTAGGAGTAGAAATAGCTCCAGTAAAAGGAATCATTCAAAAAATGTTTGCTGATAAAGGGGAAGAAGTTGTAAATGAAAATATTAAAGCTCTTGAAGAAGGTTATAATGCTGTAAATAAAGTTTTTTCACTTGGCAGTAGTGGAAAAAGAAAAATAGTAATTGATGGAAATACAGCAACAGCTCTTGGTGCAGTTGCCGCTGGTTTAGATTTTTATGCCTCTTATCCAATGACACCCTCTTCAGGAATCCTTCACTTTCTTGCACAAAATCAAGAAAAGTTAAATATTTTTGTTAAACAATTTGAAGATGAAATCGCTGTTGCAAATGCAACAATTGGTGCAGCATATGCTGGAGCAAGAGCAATGTGTGGAACAAGTGGTGGAGGTTTAAGTTTGATGACAGAGGCTACAAGTTTTGCTGGGATGACAGAGATTGGGGTGGTATTTATTGATTCTCAAAGAACAGGACCTAGTACAGGTTTTCCAACAAAAACAGATCAAAGTGACCTTAACTTTGTTTTTGGAATAGGTCAGGGTGATTGGCCAAGAATAATAATCGCACCAACAAGTGTTGAAGAATGTTTTTATGCTGCGGCTGATGCTTTAAACCTTGCTGCAAAGTATCAAACTCCCGTTTTTATTCTTCTTGACCAATATATAAGCGAAAGATTAGAAGGTTTAGATTCGCTTGATTTCGATAAAATAAAAATTGTTGAACCAAAAATTGCAAAAGATCCAAAAAACTTTAAAAGATATGAAGTTACAGATGACGGAGTCTCTCCTGTAGCATTCCCTGGTATGCAAGGCTTTGAGCATACTGCTTCAAGCTATGAGCATGATGAATTTGGAAATAGTGTTGCAGATTTGTATGCTGGATTGCCATATGCAATAAAAAATAGAAAAGAGCAACATGAAAAAAGAATGAAGAAATTGGAAACAATTAAAAAAGATCCTATAATAAAGCTACCCGAGCTTATAGGAAAAAAGGATGCCGAAATAACATTTGTTTGTTGGGGATCAACAAAAGGAGCTGTTGCAGAAGCAATAGAAAGATTAAAAGAGAAGGGAATAAAAGCTAACGCTTATGCTTTTGAATATCTTTGGCCTTTAAAAGATGAAGTAAAGAAACTTCTTAAAAACAAAAAGTTAATAGATGTTGAAGAAAACATTACAGCACAATTTGCCAAGCTTCTAAAAAGAGAATTTGGAATAGAATTCAAAGGATACATTCTTCATTATACTGGTGAGCCAATCACAAGTGATGAAATAATAAAAGAATCTTTTAAGTTTATTGGAAAAAAGAAAAGTTTGGTTGCGAAGTTAAAAGAGGAATTTGGTTTTGTGGAGTGATAAAATGAGTTATGAAAGCAATGTAAAACCTGTTTGGTGTCCAGGTTGTGGGAACTTTGGAGTTTTCACTAGTCTAAAGAAAACTTTTAAAGAGCTTAAAATAGAAAACCACAAAATAGCAATGATCTCGGATATTGGCTGTTCTTCTCAAGAGCCACATTTATTTAGAGTTTATGGGTTGGACTCTTTACATGGAAGAGTTGTTGCTGTAGCAACTGGTACAAAACTTGCAAACTCTGAACTTCTCGTTATTGCTGTTGGTGGTGACGGTGGAATATATGGAGAAGGATTGAACCATCTAATAAATGCTGCTAGAAGAAATGTTGGAGTAAAGGTAATCGCAGTAAATAACGGGCTTTTCAGCTTAACAACTGGACAAGTTGCACCAACAACGCCAAGAGGAATAAAAACAAAAACAACCCCTCTTGGAAATCCTGACCTTCCAATAGCACCAATTCCATTGATGCTTTCAAGTGGAGCAACATTTGTTGCAAGAGGTTTTGCTGGAGATGTTGAACATTTAAGCTATATTTTCAAAGAAGCTTTCAAACATAGAGGTTTTGCTTTAGTTGATGTTCTAAGTCCTTGTGTAACCTTTAACAAGATTCAAACTTATGAATGGTATAGGCAAAGAATCTACAAGCTTGAAGAAAAAAATCATGATAAAAAAGACTTCAATAAAGCATTAGAAAAAGCCTTCGAAGATATAAAAACAAACTACGAAAAAATACCAATTGGAATATTCTATCAAAACGAAGATGAAGAAGCTCTTGAAGAAAAAGATGTTGTTCTAAAGAAAGGTGTGCTAATAAAAAGGAAAAGAATATCAAAAGAAGAGCTAAAGAAGTTTATTGAAGAAGTAGTTTAAACAAATAAATAAAAAAATCAAAATTTATGCAAAGAAATTTTCAAGTTGAGAAACTTCTAAAAATCTTTCGCTTCCGTCTTGCATGTTTTTTAATTTCACAACTCCTTTTTCCTCCTCTTCTTTTCCAATTATGATGCAATATTTAATCTTCTTTTTATTTGCATATTCAAGAGCTTTTATTATTTTTTTATCAAAAGCAATATCACAGAAAATGTTTCTTTTTCTCAATACATTTGCAACCTCTATCGCTTTTTTAACCTGCTCTTTTTGTAAAGGTATTATGTAAACAATCTTTCTCTCTTCCTGTTCTTTTGGAAGAATTGTAAAAATAGCATCGAGTCCAAAGCTCATACCAGTTGCTGGATATTCTGCTTTAGAATCTAAATATTTTTGAATTAAATTATCCCAGCGTCCACCAGCAGCAAGAGCGGAAGAAAAATTTTTAGTATAAACCTCCCATATTAAACCAGTATAATAACCTAAACCTCTTGCAAGAAATGGTGAAAGAATTATTTTCCATTTTTCTTCATTTTGAAAAATTTTTACAAAATAAAAGAATTCTTCAAGCTCTTTTATTCCTTCTTTGGCATTTTCATTGTTTAGTACTTTTTTGAAGTATTCTAGTTTTTCTTCATTGGTTTCTAGTTTTTCACTTTCTTCTATTATTGAAAAAACCTTTTCTATATTCTCTTTTTCAATTTTTTGTTCAAGTTCCTTTTTTACCCCCTCTTTTCCAATCTTGTCTAGCTTATCCATAGAAAGAGCAACACTTACAAATTTTTCTTTTTTTATTCCGCTTTCTTCAAATATACCAAAAAGAAGCTTTCTACTGTTTACCTTTACAAAAACATCAATTCCAAGTTTCGAAAAAACATCAAAAGTTATCGCCATAAATTCTGCATCAGCATAAGCACTTTTTATTCCAATTGTATCAACATCACACTGAGTAAATTCTCTTAATCTTCCTTTTTTTACTGGACCATCTCTGAAAACTTTTCCAATTTCATAACGCTTAAAAGGTAAAGAAATATTTTTATTTTGCGCAAAAGCTTTTGCAAGCTTGAATGTAAGCTCGTAGCGAAGAACAAGGTCTCTATTTCCTTGATCCTTTAACTTGTAAACTTCTTTCATTATTTCTTCTCCCATTCCATATTTTGCTGAGGCGACTTCAAAAAGCTCTAAAATACTCGTTTCCATTGGTTCAAAACCATATTTTTTAAAAGTATCTTCTAAAATTCTAATAATTCTTTCTCTAACAATTTGCTCTTCTGGCAAATAATCCTTAACACCTTTTAAACTTTTCATATTCTCACTAGGGCGGTAGGTGGGAATCGAACCCACTCCTGAGGCTCCACAGGCCCCCACGCTTCCGTTACGCTACTACCGCCACAATTTTTTATTTTGCATTCTACTTTTATTTTTTTATTTTTTAACCTAACAAAATTAGAATAAGAAAAAACCTTAATGAAGTAAATCCCTTTTCATTTCCCTCAGTAATTTTATTGTATTTTACTCTTTTTATTTTTTTCTGCAAAAGTCTAAGTGGATAAAAAGCAGAATAAATTCCAGTCGCCGGGGATGGGATTCGAACCCATACTGCCCCGAAGGGCAACCGGTTCTCGAGACCGGCGCATTACCTGATTCTGCCACCCCGGCTCACATTATTTCGATGTTGTTTGGGTCATAGCCAAGGTTGGTAAGAATCTGTTTTACTCTTACTTTATGCTCTCCCTGAAGCTCGATTCTTCCGTTTTTTGCTGTTCCTCCGCAACCTATTCTTTGCTTCAGATCTTTAACAACTTTCTCTAAGCTTTCTTTGTTTATACCTTCGACTATTGTTACAATCTTTCCAAACTTTCTTGTCTCTGTGAATATTTTAATTTTTTGTTGTTGTGCTTCTTTTTCTAAAATGTCACAAATGCAAAGGTCTTTTGGTAAGCCACATTTTGGACAAATTTCAGTCATTCTTAGGCAACACCTCTTTCATGAAGGATTGTAAGAATCCTAGCTATTGTCCTCCTTGTTTCCCTTAGCTTCGACCCTTTTGCCAACTTTCCAGTAGCCACTCTTTTCCTTTTTTCTATAGCTTCCTCTACTTTCAGTTTATTCAGTTTTTCAAAAAGCTCTTCGTTTTTCATTCCACGCAGCTCTTTTTTTCTAAATATCATTGTTATAATTTATACCTTAGTATTTAAATTTTTTTCTCTAAAAAGCTGATAAAAACATAGCTGAAGCTAACAATAAAAAATGTGGAGAATACTCCTGAAGAGAAAGCACTTATAATTAAGCAAGCGGCCAATAAGCTAATTGAAATTTTATTTTTTGGCAATAGAAGCGAAAATAACAATGCAAGATAAACTATTTGGTTAAAACCATATATCAAAACTAATGAAAGAGCAAGAACTCCATCAATTAATAACCTTTCAGCAATATTCTCTTTTTGTTTCCTTTGTTTAATTAATAGAAAAGCAATCAAAATGAAGCTTATATAAAAAATCAAAAATCCTGAATACTCGATACTTTTTTGTGTACCTAAAAGTTTTACATCATTCAATGGAAGTGTGGAAAGCAGAGTAACAAAAAGTTTCGTTTTATTTATTGCTTCGTTTATTTGTTGTTTTGGATACACTTCAAATATCCCAATAATACTTTTGTTTAAGAATGGTTGGAGCTCTATATTTGGATAATTTATAACTCTTTTTAGCCCAATCGCATCCCAAGCTATTAAGTTTGTACCCATAAACTCCGGTTGCAAGTTTTCTTCTTGTTGAAGTGTTATGTTTAATTTGTTTACTTTGCTTACAAATTCTTGAGGAAGTGGAGAAGAATAAAGTAAAGTATATCCTTTAAAAGATTTAAGTTGCTCCGCAATCAAATCAAGCTGGGAATTGTTTGAGTAGAAAAAGATAGGAATCGAAGAATTTATTAGCGTTGCAGCTTTTTGCATTGCAAGTATTTGGTCTTGAATAAATAATCTTCCTAAGGTATTAACATCAAAAAGGATAACTGTATTATTTGGTCTATCCAAAAATATATAGATGGGTTGTTCAAAACTAAGTTTTTTAAAGGATTCATTTTTTAGAAAAACGAGTATTTCTATTTCTACAGAATTGTTTATTTTTATTGGACCAACAAAATTTGCACCAAGAAGATCTGAGTTATCCAAAACTTTTTTCCCATTTTGTATAACTAAGAATTCGCCTTTTTCAAGAAGAGGATTTATGCTATTTAACATCTCAACATAAAGTAAAGACTTTCCTATATCTGAATGCACTGTTGGTATATAACCGTAAAAAATTTGGCTTCTCTCTTTTATTATTTGTGAAACTAATTGTAAGCTTAATGGATCTTTTACTTGAAGCTCATAAACAAAAATTTTTGTTCTTTCAAAAGCTATGTAAAGGGCAAGTAAAAGCAAAATTGCTAAAATCAAAACAGTCGTTTTTTTCATATTTCCACAAACAATTTTGGAAGCATTGAAATTGTAAAGATTGCAAAAAACTCAAATGATTTAAACCCTAACAAGTAAAATACAATAGAAAACACAGCAAAAGCAAAAAATTCTAATAGCTTAGTATTTTTTTCCTGTTTGAAAAACCCAAAAATAAAAGAAGCCAACAAGGCTAGTACGCTGAATTCGTCAACGCCAATAAAAATGAAAAATGGAAAAACAATAACAAAACTAATTATCGGCAAAATTACAACTTTTCGCTCAAAAACAAAAAACAATAGATAAGATATTAATGTAAAAAGAAAAATTGGAAGAAAAGAAAAATTCTCATCTGATATCTTTATGCTGTTTCCTTTAATATTCTCTTTTTCTAATAGTTTGTTGAAATATTCATTTAAACCATCAATGTTTGTTACATTACAAATTCTCTTAGCTTCTTCAAGCGCTTTTTCATTTTTTGTAATTGAATAATTGTAGTAAAGGATATATGCTTCTGAAAGATTTCGATATTTTAAAACAAAACTTTCATTTAGAAGAGAAGAATCTGAATAACTTCCAAAAGCTCCTTTTTTTACTAGTTTTACTGGCTCAAAAATCAAAAAAAGAAAAAATAAAATAAAGAAAATACCTACTAAAATTATTTTTTTGTTCATAAAAGCTTTCAAAGATGTTTCTTAATAAAACTAACGTGGAGAACTTGTAAACCTCCGTAAATCGCTACGAAAATCGCTCCTAGAATGCATGCAATTGCTACGAAATTTGGCCAACTAAGGATTCCTTGTGAGACATACATCGCTACTACTCCAACTACTAGTAAGTAAATTGAAAGAAGTATGTAACTTACTAATGTAAATGGCTTATATCTATCTTTTAGTTCGACTTCCTTCATTACAAATTCCTCCACTTCTGGTGACACTTTTGCCTTTGGCATATTATCTCACCTGTTTATTCTTTCAAAATGAAATTTTTTAAATCTTTTTCTTTTTTGTCTGATTGGGTAACGTTTGTTCCTATTTCCCAGTAACTGGCCTTGTCTTGTATATACTCCTCTCCTCTTCTAAGTTTTTCAAAAGCATTTCTAAGTTCTTTGCTTAAATAAAATGCATGAGAAGCAAAAGTAAACATATTTCCACTTCTTAAAAGCTCGTAAGCTTCCTCAAAATTTTCAAATTCTTTTTTAAATAAAAGTGCGGAATTGTCTGGTGTTCTATGCTCAAGTATGACTTTTTCGTTTTGTATGTAGATTAAAAAGTTTCCTTTTGGGTCAGCAACAAATTCTTTCATTCTATTAGAGTATTTTTCTAAAACTTTCATAGCCGTTTCAAAATCTGTTTTATAAATATGAGCACTTATACTTATGCTACTAACACTCCCAAGTTTAAAATTTGTTTTTGCTATTTTATTTATTTCACTAACAATGTATTTCGCCAATTCTATTTGGGCTATAAAGTTTATTGGCCATGCTTTGAACATATCATTGCTTCTTATAATGACGGTATGGTTATAAAAATTCTCGGTAATTATTCCCTGGATCGCTATTATACATGGCGGATTCTCACTATTTTGGTCTTTTTCATGGTCCCAACTTACAACAACTGCTCTCCTTGAATATGGTGCATTAGCAAGTTTTTCAATCAAGTATCTTATTTGATTTTTCCCAAATCTATGGGCGAATAGTCTTTCACCATAAGTATATTCGACTTCTTTTGGTTTTTTAGGATTCAAAACCTCTTTTATATGCCTTTCAAAATTTTCTTTTTCAATAAATTCAAAAAATTCTTTTTCAATTTGGTACTCTTTTCCATACAAACCAAGAGTGACTGTAAGGTTTAGATATTCTTTTTGTGGAATTTCATATTCGCTGAATTTTAAACTACCAAATTTCATTATCAAATCTAAAATTTTGACCCAGGCTCTAAATACACTACAATCATCATAAATAGTGTGCCCACTTAAAGGAATAGGATAGCTTTCAATGTTTATTTTTTCTTCGATTTTCAAATCAATTTTTCTTCTCTTTGGTTTTTGTTCTTCGTTAAAATTTTTTTCTATTTCTTTCAAAAGTTTTTTATAATCTCCTGTACGAGCCTCTTCTCTTAAATCAATAAAGTTTACAGAATTAACTATCTCTTTTACTGCTTCTTTATCTAAAAGTAGTATTGGCAACTCTACCTGTTTTTCTCCAAAGAGTTTTAGTACTGTTTCCCCACTTGTTGAAAGATCAGAACCGTAAATAATTAGAGTATCTATTTGTGGATTTTGAGCTAAGGTCTCAAGAAGATAATTTACTCCATGTGAAGTATAAAGTGTGCCTATTATTCCTATTTTTTCTCTCGAGCTATTTGGTAAAGCTTCAAGTACCGATTCTTTCTTACTCCAAAGGGTACAAACTGCTATATTACTTTTTTGATTGATAACTAAGATGTCCTTTTTCATAATTTCACCAAGCTTTACTTCATTAAAAATAAAAAATTTAAAGAATTTTTCTTTTAACAAAAATAGAAGAAAGTTTTATAAAAATTTGGGCCCGCAGGGAATCGAACCCTGAATCTCCACCTTGTGAGAGTGGCGTCTTAACCATTCGACTACGGGCCCTTATTTTCTTATTTTTACTTTTATAGTAAGTTATCTTTATATATTTCTGTTGAGAAAAAATATTATGATTTCTTGTGATGAAATAGGTCCGGAGAAAGTTATCCAACTTTATGACAAAGTCTACAAAGTAAAAAGTTATGTAGTAATTGATAACACAGCTATGGGTCCTGGAAAAGGAGGAATAAGATACGTTAAAGATGTAACTCTAGAGGAAGTTGCAAGACTCGCCAGAGCAATGACTTATAAAAATGCGTTAGCCGAGATTCCTTACGGCGGTGCAAAAGCAGGAATAGCAGCAGATCCTAGCCCACAAAAACCTTTTATAATTAGAAACTTTGCTAGAATGTTAAGAGGGATAATACCAACTTATTACATTCCTGGCCCTGATATGAACACAAATGAAGCGGATATGGCAATAATCGCTGATGAACTTGGACCAACTACAGTAACAAGTAAACCATTAGAATTTGGTGGTTTGCCACATGAACTTGGCTCAACCGGGTATGGTGTAGCGGTGGCTACGGAAATCGCTTGTGAACATCTTGGGTTAAAACCTAGCGATGTAACCGTAGCAATAGAAGGCTTTGGGAATGTTGGGCAGTTTACTATGAAGTTTTTACAAGAAAAAGGTGCAAAGATAATTGCTGTCTCTGATTCGAAAGGGTTAATATATAACAAAGAAGGTATAGACTTTGAAAAGCTTAAAAAAGTCAAAGAAGAAAAGGGAAGTGTTATTTATTATCCTGATGGAGAAAGAATGGAAAATTATAAGCTTTTTGGGATTGAGGCTGATGTTTTAATTCCTGGTGCAAGACCAAATGCGATAAATGAAAACAATTATGAAGATGTTAAAGCAAGCATTTTAGTCGAGGCCGCAAATATACCGGTTAAAGAAGAAATAGAAGAAAAACTTTATGAAAAGGGGTTAC
>Ga0209225_1002041_pt1 | contig 18722 bp, 18 predicted proteins | sample WasSprMetagenome_FD_184732 | JGI IMG/M metagenome (GOLD analysis project Ga0209225, IMG submission 184732) | Sulfidic aquatic microbial communities from Washburn Spring, Yellowstone National Park, USA - WS (SPAdes) (version 3) | ecosystem: Environmental > Aquatic > Thermal springs > Hot (42-90C)...
AAAGAAATAATAAAAATAATAAAAATTGCATATTCTTGGGGAAATAAAGAATCATTAAAATGGATAAAAGATAAAAATTTTATATTTTATTTAGGAATGAAGAATATTTATATTCCAAATATATGGATAATATAATATGAATAAAGATAGAATAATTGGTTTATTAATTTTAATTGGAAGCATTTTAGGAATAATAATATATGCATGGCTTATTTTCTTTATTTCTCCTATAATTGTTATACAAATAACTTTATTCATTGCAGTTTCTGCAATATTAGCAATATTATCATGGATTGGATATACCTTAGCAACTACTCCACCTCCTAAACCAATAGAAGAAATAGAGAAAGAATTAGAAGAAGAAATTAAAACTGAAACAAGTGAAGAAAGCAAAAGAGAAGAAAGAAAATCTTAGAAAACCTATAAATCTCTAACAGGATCGCTAATAGAACTGAAGTTTTAAAATGATAATTCAGAATATAGATTTAGAAGATAAAAAGCAAGTAGAGCTTTAAAGAAAAACAATATTATTCAAATGTTAGTTGAGAAAAAAGCCATACGCATTCATAATTCTAAGAAATACATGGCTTCCAGTAAATGTTTCTAAAGGAATTTGAGTAAGTTAATTGACTTTCAGAAGTAAAAGTTAATGCCTGAGCTTATTTTACATTTTGCAATACCTTTTTCAATTACAGCTCCAATAATTGGAATAAAGAGAGCAATAATAGTAGGAATAATTGGAATGCTCCCAGATATAGATGTACTCTTACATGTTCATAGGTCTATGACTCATTCTTTGATAATCTTAACAATAATTTCTTTAATTCCTTTATATATAGCATTCTTTAAGCTGAAAGAAAAATCACTTGCACTTCTTTCCTTCTTTTCCTTAATGATACATCCAATAATGGACATTTTTCAAACTTATACTCCAATTCTTTATCCAATATCAAATTCTTCTTTTCAAATTAATATAAAAGGAGGCATATTAATTTCAAGATCAATAGTTCCGTATATAGAATCTCAAGTAAGTTCTATTCCAACAAACTTTCAAAAGTTTTTAGTAATGGATGCACCAATATTTACAAGTGAAGGTTTCATAGTTTCTCTTATCTTAATAGTAGCTCCATTTCTCTTTCTTAAGTTTAAGAAAGATTCTTTTAAATTTAAAGATTTTCATAATGTTTCAATCAATAATAATTTAAGAATAGAAATTAATAGCACATCGATTAAAAAGGAAGATTTAACAATAGTTATTCCTACTTTAAATGAAGTTAAAGCGATAGGAAAAGTTATAGATGAATTAAAGAGCGAAGGTTATAATAATATATTAATTGTAGATGGATATTCAAATGATGGAACAATAGAAGTTGTAAGAAGCAAGAATGTAAATATAGTTTTTCAAGAAGGAAAAGGAAAAGCAGATGCAATAAGAACTGGAATAAAACTTGTTAAAACTCCATTTCTAATAATTATGGATGGAGATTATACTTATGATCCTAAAGATATAAAAAAATTCTTAGATTTTTCAGATTATGATGAAGTAATAGGAGTAAGAGAAAGAAAAAACATTCCAAAAATTCATAGATTTGGAAATTGGATAATAACTAAGGTTTTCAATTTACTTTTTGGAACAAGCTTAAGAGATGTATGCTCTGGAATGTACTTGCTTAGAACAGAAGTTGCAAAGGAAATTGGATTTGAAAGCAAAGGGTTTAGTGTAGAAGTTGAAGTTGCTGCTCATGTTGCAACAACAAGCAAAAGGATAAGAGAAGTAGACATAAACTATAGGAAAAGAATAGGTGATCCAAAGCTTAAGAGCCACTATGGATTCTCAATAATATTTAGTGTGATAAGACTTATGTTGAGATACAATCCAGTTTTCTTCATATTTTCAGTAAGCTCAGCTACCTTAGTTCCAGGAGTTGCAATAATAGGATATGTTTTATACGAACTAATTTTTAATGGCATAAAGCATCATATTTGGGCAATAATTGGAATAAGCTTAAGTGGAGTAGGATTTATATCTTTTCTACTTGCAATCCTTGTATTATATTTGAAGAGACTTGAGTATAGAATAATGGAAAGACTGAGGAAGTCTTGTTAGAACTAATAGCACTAATCTTAGCTGGAATACATTTTTGGGTCATTAGCTTACTATTACTATGCGAAAAACAAGATAGTTGCAAAAATGTGGAACATAAAAGTAGATGAAAACTATAGCTGCTATCTGAGAGAGGTCTCTGCATAAGCTTAAAGCTACATGGTTCAAACATTTCATTTGTCATATAATCGTCGTAAACGTTGTAATAAAGCAATGCGCTATTTAATTCACGAATACACTACTAATAGTTCCAAACTATTTACTAAACCCTTCTTCATTATTCCAGCTAGAAACCAGCAAAACGTAAAAGAGAAAATCATAGAATTAGAGAATATGCAAGTGCCCTACATTATTATCTGCGGTGAAAAAGTAAACCATCCAAATGTTGTTTACAGGGAAGCTAGGGGAAAATGGGATGCCATAAACTTTGGTAGCCAATTCGTGCCCAGGGATGCTGAGGTTGTTGTGCTGAATGATGTTGACACGAGGATACACAACTTTGAACATGCTCTCAGTCACTTAAATGGTGAAGTAAATGTCGTTTATTGCAAAGTGAACGTGCATAGGGGTCCCCAGGTCAAGTTTTACAGGATCGCCGATCCCATAAGGAAGAAGTTTCACATATTCGCGAGCGGGGAGCTTATGCTAGTGAGACGGAATGCTTTCAAGCGTATCTTGCCAATACCACCATGCATAGCTGAAGACTCATATATCCTCTTCAAGGCGCTTGAACTTGGATACCGTGCACACTTCTGTACAAAGACGTATGTAACAACCGAGAGGACAACCGACGCTGAAGAGGAGGAAGCCTACAAGGCTAGGACAACACTAGGAATCTACCAAGCACTAAAGTATACTAAACCGCCCCCTTGGATAAGAACATTCTACAAATTCTTGCCCACAGCAGCACTACTGTTAGCTCTAGCAGGAGAAGATGGCAAGGCCTGGATGAGAGGCATCAGAGAAGCAGTAAAGTCTAACGTAATGAAGAGACACTCAACAAAGTTTTAATTCTAAGCGTACTAGTTAGGATTCATCTTGGAAAAATTGCTGATGCTAAAAAGGAAGATTATTCATCATAAGGTATTGCGTAAGTGGTTTTACAGCGAGTTGATTAACGTTTACTATTCAGAATGTAGTTCCATTATTGATATTGGTTGTGGCTTTGGAGACTTTATGATTGCTGCAAAAGGCAAGAATAAGGCAGTTTTGGGCATTGATCTTAATAGATCCTCCCTAATTGCCCTGCGGAGTATCGGGTTTGATGTAATTCAATGTGATGTTTTACATCTTCCTTTTAAAGACAATTCTATTGATGGAGCTTTCTTCTCCCATGTCATAGAGCATATTCCATTTTCAAATACGATAGCTGTATTAAGAGAAATCAAACGCGTAATAAAAAATAAACTTGTAATTGTAACTCCAACTGAACATCGAGACTTTTGGATCCCAGGCCACATCACATCGTATGATAAACAAAAATTGACTCATGTACTTAAAAAAGCCGGTTTTATATCAGCAAATGTTTTTTATGATAAATGCTTTATGCTTAGGTTGCCTAATCGCAAATTCTTTGTAGTCATATTTAACGCGTTACCACTCATTTGGCTCAGAATGAATATGTTAGCAGTTGCCGCTAAAGTTGGACAGTTTAGGTATGCCAAAAGTTAGCGTTATCTCGATTGCAAAGAAGGACTCTGATTTTGAAAGGTTACATAAAGCCTTAGCTAACCAAACCTTTCGTGATTTTGAACTTGTTACGTCAACTAAAGGATCAATACCTGAAGCATGGAATGATGCCATTTCAAGGGCTAAGGGCGAGATTTTGGTGTTCGTTGAATCTGATGCGTTTCCGCTAAGCAATAATTGGCTAGAGGAAATAGTGAAATATGCTAGGAAGAATGCTGTTTTGAAGGGCCTAGAAATCAATCCAACGGACTTGAACCTTTGCAATTTAGTTTGCGACGCCTCCATTTTTAAGAAAGTCAGGTTTGATGAGAGTTTTAAGGTTCGCGAGGATACGGAGCTCTTTGCTCGCTTAAGGAAAATAGGCATTGAAATAAGATTTGTTAACGCCTTTCCGGTCGTTCATGTTCCAACAAGAACATGGAGGAAAACCCTTTCGCGGGCGCTTAGAAGCGGTATGTATTATATGAAAATTATCTACATGCACGGCAGAAAAAACATTGACGACATCAACACTCAAAACTTCCAAAGCAATTACATAAACCCGATAAGCAACAGATTACGCATAATAGTTGAAAATATGCTTGTACTATCAGGTTTGGTTATTGGAGCTATAATCTACATTCCTATCATAATAAAGCGTAAATTAGGTGAAAGAAGGCGGTCTGCGTGAGCATAAATGTTCGCGATAAGTACAGATGGTTATTTAGGGTATTAAAAGAATTTTATTTACAGAACAAATATAGCAATAACCAGGCCGTATTACCTTTACTGATAAAAATACTAGAGTCGGACATCGAGTTTCTTAGGCTTAATAAGCTCTTGGTTGGACTAGCTGAATTATGTTGCTCTCTTTCATATAAATCGAATGTTCTCGACCAGAGATTGCGAAGATATAGGATATACTTTGAGGAGGCAAGAAGAATATCGCGCGCAATGGCGTCGCACGATATCAGATTTGTATTTTTTAAGACGGTTACGGTTTTTCCAAAAGATATCGCTGACCTTGATATCCTAGTCCTTAGTAGAGAGGATCTAGAGAGTGCTGAAAAGGTTCTTACCAAAATCGGTTATAGAAAGAGGAGGGAGGCTTTGGAACAGCATTTGTGGAGTCTTTCTCTAAATGGAGTTATCGTTGATGTTGAGTTGCATGCTAGTGTTGCGGCGGCTAGTTATGAATACTATCCTAAAAGCGTAATCTTCAGGAACGTTGTAGAATTGGATGGCATTAAGACAACTTCGCCATTGGACAGCCTCATGTTAACTGTTGCGCATAGCATAGTAAAGGATCTTTACATAACCTTAGCTGATATCTTAGACTTTGCTTTAACTATCGATAAATACGACATTAAGTTTAACGTGTTAATTCAACACGCAAGAAATTGGGGTTTGCTAACCCCCCTGCTTCTGTATATGTCCTTATTAAGTGAGTTTGATGAAGAAGTGCATAAAAGACTCGGCTCGGTTAATTACAGTTTTAGGCAGAGAGTTTTCACGGCAATAAATTATGAGAAGACTCCCCTAAGACCTGGAATTAACACGTTAATACCATCGTACTTTATGATGACCCTTAATAAGCTACGATATGAATCGTTATCCAGTGTTCTGTCAGAAGTTCTAAGTTTGCTTCAAAGTAAGGGCTTAGACAACCTCATTTATTACATTGTAGGCGCGAAACCCTTAGTGAAGAAATTTTCGGAGTGAAAGGTTGGCCCTAATCATATTTGTTGGTTCTATAGCCTCTGGAAAAACCTCTACAGCAAAAGCTTTAAAGAAAATCCTAAAGGAAAGAGGTTTTATGGCGAAGTATGTTGATATTAACATAAATCATGGCTTTGCCTACCTTCTAACGAGGACCGTAACGTCATTGCTTAAGTATAGGTATATAGGAAATTACTATTTAACAATAAGATTTAATAATGAGGGTTTTTTCTGTAAGTACTTGCATCTTATGCAATTTCTTGACACACTTTACATACCAATTAAATATCTCGTCAGCTTGAAAATTTTCGCACTCTTTAACAAATTTAAAAGGCACCGATATATAGTTCTCCTCGATGAATATTACTTGAATTCTATTGTCGATTATCTATATTTCGCGAGAAGGATTTGCAGGCCAGATCATGGTGTAGGGAGTATATACAAGATTTTTTATAGTCTAGCGTTTCGTGTAGTTTTATCGTCTATCAAGAAGGATAAGACTCTGGTAATACATATGGACAGAATCTTTGATGAGTCTGTTAGGGGTTGGGTGCTTAGGGAGAAAACGCGTTTGGTTGATGTGAACCACATCGCGTTCAGGAATTGTGCGACCAGAATCATGTTAAATATTCTTAAGCAATATGTCGGCGATAATGTGTCATTTAAGAGCTATACGGTTCAAGACTTTGCGGAGACTTCTAAAAACATAACGAAAGATGTTTTAGAGTTTGTGAGTTGAAACCTTGAAGCCTCTAATATTGTTTGCAGGCCCTGAAGGAAGCGGGAAAACAACTTTGGCGCTAAACCTCAGACAGAGATTAGAGAGTAATGGCTGTAGGGTAAAGGTTGTTAGGATACGTGGTACGCATACTTTTGCATACCTGCTAGTTATGTTTCTTAAGAGAGCCTTCAAGTTTCACGGCGAAGAACTACATTATTACAAAGTGTGGATACCAAAGCATTTAGTGAAGTTTTGGCTTTTAATAGAGTTTATATCTGTAACTCCTCTTATTCTTCTTTACTATTACTTATATAGGCTATGCTATGTAGTTATTAGTGAAAGATCCTTAGTGGATTTAATTGTTTGGGTGCTTGGAGGCTTAAAATCAAAAAAAAGCATTATAAGGTCATTTGTTTTCAGAACAATGTTAATTTTAGCGTTAAAGTATAGGCCAATTTATATAACGGCTAATGTGGACATTTTAGTTAAAAGGAAACCTTATGAAAAAGATCTTATCGTTACTCTATTTCCTTATTATGAATTATTTAGAAAAATATTAAACCTTGAATTCGTAGATACATCCAAGTTTACGATAAGTGAGTGTTTAACTTTCTTACATACTTCAGGTATTGATAAATGAAGAACTTTCTTATAATAACGATGCCATTTGATATAGGCATTGGAGGTTTTAGGAGGTCTTATAATGTGCTCCCTCTACTCGCTAAAAGATTGTCTGAAGAGTTTGAGGTAGAAGTTTACATACCTGCCAATGCCATTAGGACTGCAATTAAATTTTACCTTGAGCAGCTCTCAGAAAATGCTACTCTAATTAAGAGAGATCTTGTTGAGGAAGCTTCTCAGAAAGCGCTGAATGATATCAATGACCTTCTAAAGAGGTCGAATTATTCCTTTACATTTAACGAGAAAGTATTCATTGAAGCCTTGAAGATAAATAAGCAGGTAATCCTCCACGAGCTAAAGAACAGTTTAATGAAAAGTGTATTATGGAGCTTTATGGAGTGCTTTAGGCCAACTGCTGTGGAGGTGTTTGAAAGGAATTTTTGCGATAGAGTTAAGAAGTATTTTGCTTCTTACACTTGGGATGTTATTTATTCGATGCATGAAACACCTGATGCCCTAAGGACAGCCATTTATCTTGGAGATAAAAGAAGTTATAGTATCGTGTTACTTCAATTAGATACTGGCTCTAACTTGCCAGAAAAACTTGTCAGCATACAATTATTCAGAGAGCTAGTGAGAAAGACAACTTTAAAGGGCATCCTTACAGTTTCCCCACAACCTATCCTTGAATCACCACACATATTGAGATTCATTAATTTGGATAATATGAAAATCAAAATTCTCTTCCCTGCTTGCGCTATACATGAGCATATATTTAAATATTCCGGTTCTGAGAAGAATCCTTATACTGCCATATATTTCGGCAGAATTAGCGTAGAGAAGGGGATGCTCGATTTACTTAGGGCATGGGGCTACGTGATGGAGAAAGTACATGATGCTAAGCTTTCAATAGTAGGAAGATTCGATAAGGAATATGACAAGAAGAGATTCTTTAAGATGCTAAGGGGCAGTAAAGTTAAAAACATCTCTTATTTGGGTTATGTACCCCAGGACAAATTGTTTGACATAACATCACGGCATTCTTTGCTTATCTATCCATCTTATAGGGACTCTTTTTCATTAGTTGTTTTGGAGGCACTAGCTATGGGACTAAATGTTATAGCATATGACATCCCGGCACTAAGATATTTATACTCATGTAGTTCTTTAGTCAAGCTAGTACCTAAAGGTAATTATACCCTACTTGCTAAAGTTCTTGTTAAAACTTTAAAAGAGCCACCTAAGAAGATAGACAGCTATACTAAGATGCTCCTAAAAGCGCACTCATCCTGGGAAAGCGTTGTGAACGAGGAGTACAATAAAGTTGTGGCACTCATACATTAATGAGCGGTGATTCTGTGCAGCATGATAAAATTGATATTGTAATGCCCACATGGAATTCAAATAAGCCCTTTTTTACACATGTCCTTTTCGCAATAAAAAACTTAGTTCCAGTAAACAAATTGATTGTCGTGGATAGATATTCTCATGACGGAACTTTAGATGTAATTAAGAGTTACTTCCCAGATGCTACGATCATACGTTCAAAGGCTAATTTAGCTTTTGCCCGAATGATTGGCTTAAAACATGCAGAGACGGATATAATAGGCTTCATAGATGATGATGTGATAGTTTCAAGAAATTGGTATACTTTCTTATTCAATTTAATTTCTGCTTCCTCTAAGATCGGCATGATTTACCCATTAACTGGATTTCACCGCCCGTTCTCAAAGAAGTATGAACTTGTAAAAAAGAGGGGGGATGTAACTCTATGGGAAATTGCGTTTAAGGGATTAAGTTCGATACGTGGTCGAACAATAGCTACTATGGTTCGACGGAAGGCCGTTATTGATTGGAGCCCGCCGAAAAGCTTGATGGCATTTGAAGATTATCATTTGACACAACATATCTTACAAAAGGGTTATTTAGTTATTCAAATCAACAAGCCACTAGCACTTCACGCTCCGGGCTTAACAGCAAATTTGAGAAGATTAATAAATAAGACCGCATGGAATGGAGCTGGAATAAGAACCACGAAAGCTATGAAACCATCAGAATTGATTGTGTATTTGTTAGGAAGAACTATTCAAGGATTATTGCCAGGGCAGTATCCGACGCTTAGATATGCTGGATATAAGAATCAAATTATATATATTGCATCACTTTGTGGATACATCATTGGGTATGCTGTACCTCATAAATATTTAATTCCTGAACGATAAAACTAAGAGGAATAATATTTTAAAAATGAGAAAAATCATAAAGATGATAAAGATGATAAAGATACTTAAAAGTGTATATTCATATATAGTAAATCATTTTTTAGGAATTTTAATACGTCAGAGTCCATTAGTTGATATAGCATACCCCATTTTTCATCCAACTCCTTGTATGAGGTGGCGCAGTAAAGTATGGATTATTAGAGGATCGCAGAATGTGTCGCTTATAGCTCCAGCAGGAGTTTTATTTTATGCACTTATCGGTGAAATAAAATCTTTTAGCACTATATTTATGATTGCAAAACCAGGAATGATTTTTCTTGATGTTGGTGCAGGCGTGGGATCATATGCTATTCCACTTGCTAAGAAAGGAATTAAGATATATGCGATAGAGCCTGATGCTCTAAGCATAGCTTTACTTAGAATGAATGCTTACATAAATAATGTAGTTGATAAAGTAAGCACTATGCAAATGCTGGTTTCGCAGACAACTGGTAAGGTAAATTATTGCTACCAACACTTGCTGAAGTCTTGTATATCTCATGTTAAAAAAGTTCTAGTTAAATCGAAACCTTTGGATGATATTATACAAGAGCTAAAGATAAAACCAGATATAATAAAAATAGATGTAGATGGCGGGGAGATTGATGTTATAAAGAGCGGTATTAGTACAATTAAAAATGCTAAGTATATTCTTATTGAAACTCCTTCACGTACATTTCATGAAGTAAACATCTGGATGAAAAAAATGGGAAAAGAGGTTTTTCTTATAGAGCGTATGTATTCAAATAATATTGGGATTTTAAGACTACCGATACAAACTCCAAGCTTCATGGTACTTTATATAGATAAAAGTATCCTCAACTTATAATATGCAAAATCGTAATAAGATCCTTTTGGTTACTCCAACGTACTGGCCTCAAGGTACTGGTGGGTCCTTAGCCACACATTTGATGGTAAAGTTGCTTTCGAAATGTGAAGACCTGCAGTTATCTGTATTGACTGGCACTACAAATCTTGAGACGGTAAGAAAATCCAACGTTAAATACATTGTGGATCCTTTTGTGAGAATAATAGAGAGGAGGCTTCCATCACTATCACTAGTGTTAAAAAGATATGGAAAAATATTGGAGAATCACGACGTCGTATACATCGTATATGCTTATACATTTATTCCTGTCGCAAAAATGCTTAAAAAGAAAGTTATTGTTCATTTACATGATTACAAACCAGTTTCTCCATCTGCAACAATACTATCAACGTGCTTGGAGAATCCAACTCTCAGCAAATTAATTTCTAATAGCTTTAAGACAAAATATTTAGAATATAAAAGTATCAGTCGAGTGCTACTTAACATAGGAGACTCGTTGCATTCACTTCTTATTTCTCAGTGGATACAAGATGCCGATGTAATCATAGCTGTATCAAAAAGACAAGCAGAACTGCTGGCGAAAGTACTACCAGAAATAAAGGGCAGGCTTAAGATAATTTATAACCCTCCCCCACCAATACCCCAAATAAATAAAGAGTTTGCAGACAAGCCGACTTTTATATATTTGGGTGGGGAAAGTTACCTAAAGGGATTTTACATTCTTCTTAAGGCAGTTACAAGGTTTCTTAAGAAAGGAGGTAGGGCTAAATTTATTTTCACAAACAACTATAGCATAGAGTACATTTCTCGCATTACTAGCTTAAATAGATCTTATGAAAACGCAATTCAATTAACTGGAAGAATACCATACATGGAATTAATGCAAATATATCAGAAAGCATGGGCATTAATTTTCCCATCAATATGGGAAGAACCACTACCCTATGCTATCATAGAGTCGTTGATGACTCAAACTATCCCATTGTCTTCAAAAGTGGGTGGAGTATCAGAGCTGGTTGAATCCACTGAACTGGAGAAATTCTTATTTAACCCCGGAAATTCCGAAGAGCTTTATGAAAGACTCCTAACCGTATCAACAATGACTAAGAAAGATGTCTTGTCACTAACACAACACGTAAATAAAGTCTATCATCACTTATCTCATACAATACTAAACAAAGATAATATCATGAAAGCATTCTTACAAATATTATCTTGAAACCTTCAAGATACGTATTGTATATACTAATCTCTTTAATACACATCACCACGCATGCTAGATCGTTCCACAAACGCTTACATAATCCTTTTTAAGAGACTGCTTACCAATGGATAAAACAAAATTTAGGTTAAATTTCCTCCCAATTTTTATAGCAACTCTTACGTTATTTGCCCTTTTCTTTGTATACTTACCTTTTCAGCCAGTCGACGAGTTTTGCTTCACCAACATTAACGCCGCGGAACTTATAATCAATGGAAGAACTCCTGGTGAATTAAGTGTATCTGGTTTCTTTGTCTTGCACTTAATAGAATTTTATCATAGATTTTATCCGCATATGATTTTCGCCGTCCTTTCTACGGTTAGTGGAGTTAAACCTGATGCGCTAATTTTTTGGCCTATACCAATTTTTTTAGCTTTTCTCTCACTATGGCTAATCTTAAAGACGATTAATACTTCAGTTCTCAACAGAACAATTTTCACCTTGTTATTCGCTTCGACCTTATCCATGAACTTCTTCTTTGAATCCTATTATATTTCTTTTGCCTTCTCACTATTCTTTCTGTTTGCCTATTTAATCCTTAAACATCAGAATAACGAGTCTCTCATTACGATAATATTATGGATTCTACTTTTTCTTGCAATTACATTTTCTCACTATACGGCAGCGGTATCCGCAATTATATTAATGTTCCTATGTAGGTTGAGAACCAAAAGATTATGGCTAGTCATCGTTTTTATTGTTACATTCATAAGCCTAGAAGTTATTATCTATACTCAAACTGCTGTACAAATAGCGCTATTTAATGCGGTGCGCACTCCGCCTCAACAAATTCTCTTCGATATACAAACATATTTGAAAAACCTTATATTGGCAACAAGTCAGCCAAGCACTTATGCAGTAATCAACCCTTACTTTAACAATTCTATTATACAGATTACTGGCTCACTTAACCGCCTAGTACTCATAACGTATTTATTTTTAAGCTTCGCAATCATCTATAAATCTAAAAATTTAATTACAATTAAAAAAGACACGCGCTTCTGGTTTATTCTATCCCTATTTGTCGCAGGAATATTCGAGGTTCTAATTTACTTATTCATAGGCTTTGGAGGGATACTGCAACGTATTTTGTCGATAGCTTTATTCATTTTTATGTCATATCTTTGGCCACCCATATTAACTAAAAACAGTCGAAACAAATCGACAATTTGCAAGATTCTAGCTGGAATCACTATTGCTCTGGCGATATGTTTACCAATTCTAAATTTTATGCGTAGTTATACATTTTCTCTAGAATATGGAGCTGATTATAACCACTTTTATCAAAGGACGAATGAGCCAATCCTGTTCTTTCTACTTCACAAGGTAAGCTTAGTTTATACAGATCATTACACTTGCGCGATATTGACATATAAAGCAGTACACATGGACATAAAGCAAAATTTGCAAACAATAATTCTCACAGATGAATTAGCAGAGATAAACACTGGTTACTTCATCTTACCTTACGTAAAAGCTTTGAGAGTTGGTTGGAGGGGGTACATCCTCAGCTCAAACTTCCATTCTATGTTCATTCAAAGAAATATTATTTATAACTCAAGGTTCTTTCTTTGTGGTTATTGACACTTCTTAATTAAGCTAGGTCATGTTTCTCGAAGAATCTATCTATATCAAGATAGTTTTACAAAAAATACTCACATTAAGTAAATTAAGTAATGTATTGGATGTAGGGTCGTCCACTTCTGAATTTAGAACAGTATCTCAGTCCCACATAGACAAAAATATTTTCCAACCATTACGTGAAAAAGGAGTGAAAATTTCACACATGGATCTTAAAAAAGGAACAGGCGTTGACATTGTAGCGGACATATCCAGTGAGAGATTTACTTTGTCTCAAAAATATGACCTTGTTATCTGCACTAATCTACTAGAACACGTTTTAGATTTAAAAACAACTATCTTTAACATTTCCTCGCTTATTCGTGAAGGAGGGTATCTGCTAATAACGGTACCTTTAATATATCCTTACCATCCCGACCCCATTGATAATTTGAGCAGGTTTACCCCTCAAGAATTAAGTAGGCTCTTTTCTTTATTATCATTTCAAAAAATATATGCTACCATAATTTACCCACGATTGCCACTAACAAAATGGGCCCGTGACCTAGCAATGTCATTCTATAAAATTTTCCACAAGAAGAATTGCGCGGCTCTCATATTTAATTTACGATGTTTCTTATCAAAGCCAAAAGTTTCACTAATCATGCTAAAGAAAAGTACTGGTAAGTGATAAAGAAAGTGTATGAGGCAACCTTACAAGAGCAACTCAACAAACATGCTAAAAATCCTAACTAACAAACGCGAAGGCAAACTCCTAACATCAAAACTCACAAGAGAAACACACTAGGATTTAGCACTTGAACATCTTTAAGCTCTTCTATTGTGTGGTGGTTGGCTTTAATGGATAAGCTTCACATTTATGAGAAAAGAATGGACAAGTATGTGAGCTACTTTAAATATTATGTTGGTAACGCAAAGGTAATTTGTGAACGCAGGAAGTGCAGTGCAATGCTCCTCAGCAAGGCTTTGACCTACGAGAAACATCTAGTTATAGCCCTAGGCGTAGAGAAGAAGCTGCTAAAGGAAATTGAAAGCTCGTTATATTGAAAGGATGTGTGCGGATGTCCACCATCTCTTCTTTCATGATGGTTTGGTGAACTGCGCTGTCTTTCTCACCTCTTGAGCATCTTGAAAATCCGGAGAAGTATGTGGAAGAGCTCTACAAAGTAAAGGTATGGTGGTAGCATCCCACGCCATTTATAAGGAGCGAATTTACACACTAAACGAGTACTTTACTATTCAGCAATGGACAACAGAAGAAACTTTTAAGTTTGCTAAAAACTAAGGTGTACTTCTAGTTTAAATCTTGCTATGAAATTAATGAAGTAATCAAGAAAAGATTGGTTGAAGTACCTCTACAAGATACCAGTAGCTACTTGGACTAAGTTGCTAGTTTAAAAAATTGTAAACAATCCTTTAACTAGGTCAACAAGCAAAAATCTAGTAAGTTCTATTAGAAAGTACGCATAGATTAAAATTACTTATCTCAAAACTTATAAGAGAAACTTATTAAGAATTCTATGATTATAAAATTATTGTCATCTTTTATTGCTGTATTGAGAAGAAAGTTTAATTAGCAGGTTTCTTTCTATAGTTCTTTCATCTTCTTTTATAGGTAGAGTTGCTTTTAAGCTCAGCATGCGAATTAAAATTTTATCACTACAAGAGGGGTTATGTAGCCAAAGAGCTATCGAATATCTTGGGTATTAACACAGATTAAGAGACTTAAGCCAAATGCGTTAATTCTAGATGTTGGATGTGCAGAAAGTCTTCTAAGTCATGAGTTAATTGCAAGAGGATTTAGAGTTATAGGCTTAGACATTAGAGATTATCCATTTAAGAATAGAAGGGTGCTATTTGTTAAAAGAAATATACTCGATACGAAACTACCAAACGATATGTTGATGCAATTTTAGTAGTCTCTACTATAGAGCATATTGGTTAAGTACATATGGCCAACTTATCTTAGATGATGAAGGAGATGTGAAAGCTATGAAAGAATTGTACAGAATACTTAAGCCGCAAGGAATCATTATAGTAACAACACCATACATAGGAAATTGCCCATTTAAAGTTAGTAGCTTTGAAAGAAACTATAATAGGCAAAAGTTAAAGAAGCTTATAGAAAACTTCCATATAGTAAGGGAAGATTATTTTTATCCAAGGAAAATTAAAGGAAAGTTTTATTGGGAAAGAATGAGCAGAGAAAGCATCGATCGGGAAAACTTTGTGGAACCTGGTTTAGCTTGTTTAGTGTTACAGAAAAGGAAACATATAAAATCTAAATCTTATTTTTATAATTCTTAATAAAGCTTAAAAGTTTAAATAAATATATAAATTAAGAAAGAATAAAATTGAGCTGGATTCTAGATGAAGAAGTTCTTGCAGTTATTGCTGCTATAGTTATAGTTGCATCTATTTTTGCAATAGTTCAACTCATAAACAGTGGAAGAGTTGTTGAACCATTTTCGGAGCTTGGAATCCTAGGACCGAACATGAAAATTGGAGATTATCCAAAAGAAGTAATTGCAGGCTTTCCATTCAAGCTTTACCTTTACTTAGGAAACCATGAAGGAAAGTCAGTTTACTATAGAATACTCATAAAACTAGGAAACAAAACTTCAATTATAAATGAAACAACTCCATTAAACTCAACTCCAATAATGGAAGTAAGAAGAATACTTACTCATAACTCTACTTGTATTTACCCTCTTGATATAACTTTATACACTCCTGGAATTAATAAAAGATTAATTATTGAAATGTGGGTATACAATGAAACTACTAAGAGCTTCACTTACTATGGAAGATGGAATCAACTTTGGCTTAACATTACTTCTTCAGGTGCTATTGGATATCAAAAGTTTCAAGAAATTCCAAGTGAAATTGATAGCTTACTAACACAAGGTTTTCTAGCAGTAAGAAAAGCAGAAAGTTCAGGGGGTAATATAAGTGAAATGGTTTCATTATTAAATGAAGCTATTGAATATGCTCAAAAAGGAGAATATACTAAAGCTAGTAGTCTAATTAATAAATCAATTTCTTTAGAACAAGAAGTTTCTAGAATTGGAATTGAAAATAGAAATAAACAACTTAATCTTAGCATAATCACATTAAGTGTTATTTTCATTGGAAGCATTAGCTTATATTCTTATTTAAGAAAAGATATTTGGATTCTTTGGTCAAAGCTAAAATCAAGATATATAGTTAAGCTAAATTCAAGAATAAATAAAAGTGAAAACTTAATTCAAAATAAAATTCAAGAATTAATTCATTCAAATAAAAGAATTACAGTAAATGAACTTATTTCAAATAGCAAAAATTTTGGAATAAAGAGCAATGAATCTGCAAAAGAGTTATTCAAAATGATTAAAAATAAATTAGTTATTTTAGAAGATCCATCTCCTCCAAAAAATTTCTCTCATTATATTTTTTCAATTTATAGTTTAGATTTTTGGATTATCTTAGCTCTTCTTTCATTAACAATAATTTCAATATACTTTTCTTCATTTTTATTAATCTTATACTTAAGATATATTCTTGGTTCATTATTCGTTCTTTTTCTTCCAGGCTATTCTTTAATAGAATTTCTATATCCTAAAAAAGAAGAATTAATGCCATTAGAAAGACTTGCACTTTCAATTGGATTAAGCTTAGCTTTAGTTCCATTAATAGGGCTACTTCTAAATTATACTCCTTTTGGAATTAGATTAGATCCTATTGTTTTCTCATTAACATTTTTAACATTCTTTTTTATGCTTATAGCTTCATATAGAAAATATTTATATTTAAAGCTATCAATAGAAAGTAAGAGAATTGAAAATAAGAAAACTAGGAGATTAACATGAATATTTATAGAGGCTTAGGATTATCTTTAGCAATTGCTGGATCTATTCTTACTTTTTTAACTTATTTTTTTATTGGAATAATACCTCTTATTGCAATTTGGATTGGTATTCTAATAATAGGAATTTCAATATTCATTACTCCAGAAGAACAAATAAATAAAAAAGAATTGCTTTCAATAATTGAAGATATGCTTTCAAATTTTTCAATTTTCTTTGAAGCAATTGGAGCTAGTAGTGTAACAACTTATGTAAAATATGAAGATGGTATTTATGCATTTATTTCAGAAAAAACAATAGAAAAGCTACCAAAAGAGCCACCAAAGAATATACTTATTAATTTAGATGGTATTAAAACTTTAGTTCTTCGTTCACCTTTATCAAGCATTTCTAATAAATTTTTAATTGAAGGAAATGATATGAATACAATAGCTTCTTATGTTTTAGTTGATCTACTTGAAATAGCAGATAGTGTTATATGTAATGAAGAAGCAGAAATAATTTCTTGTAACATTAAAAATCCTAGCTTAAGTACTCCAGCTAGACTTGAAAAAACTTTAGGAAGCATATATGCTGCAATATTAGCATCTATTGCAACTTCAATTTATAAATGTCCTATAGTATTGATTGATGAGGAAGAAATAAAAGGAAAAAGAATTATTTTTTTAAGAAAGATTGAAAATGAATAAAAATTATTTAGCAAACACAATTCTTGCAATAATGATAATGCTAACTTCTTCTATTTTTTTACTTCTTGGAGAAAATAGAATAGATGCTTATTTTTCTATGTATACTCTTGAATATTTTATAATTAAAGCTCTTTTTAATCCTCGTCGCCTTTATAAAGATTTCTTAGCTTTTATATTATTAGCAATTTTTTCAATAATTGTTGCTTATAGAATTTATGAAATTTTAAAATGAAGAAAATTTTATTTTTCTTTCTTATATTAATTCTTATCTTTTCAATAACTTTCTCTCTAGCTAATGAAAATTTTCCAAGAAGTATAGATCCTTCTCAAATTAATGAAGAAAATCCTTCAATGGAAATACTTTTATTATATTCTAGTATAGGAAAATTTGCATCAAATTTAGATTTTAAATCAACAATTAATATTTCATTAGCTTTAAAAGAAATCTATATTCCTAAAAACTTACTTTATATATTTCAAAGATTCAATAATTTACTTAATGAAACATTAGATCAAATGAATATAACTAATAATTATATAAAATTAGCTTCAATTTATTTAAATTCTTCAGATTTTAAAAATGCAGAAAATTGTATTTATAATGCTTCTAAAGAAATTTTATTTACAAAAATAAAATACAATGAACTTTATGATGCTTTTTTTGAATTTAGTAGAAGCATGGGAATTTATCATGATAAAATCATTCAAATGCTTAATGATATAGAAATTGGAATAAAGAAACTTGAATTTTCAATAAATGAAATATTGAAAAAAATTGAAAATATTAAGCCAAAAATTATAAATGCTTTCCTTTATATGAATGTAGAACCATTAAGCATAAATTATGGAGAAGAAATTACTATAAATGGTTTTCTTTATGATGAAAATGGAAATATGTTATCTTTTAGAGAAATTGTAATTCATGTTGGTAATAGTAAATATATTATAAAAACAAATTCTTTTGGAAAATATTCTTTTAATTGTAAAATTATTGAATATATTCAAAGAATTCCAGTATATGCAGAATACATTCCAAAGGAAGAAGATTTTGGAAAAATTAGTTATGCAATTTCAAAAATATTTTATGTTAACATTAGCTATATTATTCCAAAAATGAAAATTTCTATTAGTCAAACAAAAGTAAAACCAATGGATAATATTAAAATCTATATTAGTTCATTACCAAATTTAAAAATTAAAATTTCTTTCCTTTCTAATATTATTGAAGGATCTACAAACAATTCTGGTATTTTTTATTATGATTTTACAATTCCTTCAAATATAAATGAAGGAACATATAACATAACTATAAGCAGTTTACCAAAAGGAATAATAGGTCCTTATCAAACTATTTTAGAAATTATAGTTTATAAGCTAGAATTAAATTATAGTATTGATTTTCCTTCTTTAGTAATAACTGGA
>Ga0209225_1002045_pt1 | contig 18698 bp, 19 predicted proteins | sample WasSprMetagenome_FD_184732 | JGI IMG/M metagenome (GOLD analysis project Ga0209225, IMG submission 184732) | Sulfidic aquatic microbial communities from Washburn Spring, Yellowstone National Park, USA - WS (SPAdes) (version 3) | ecosystem: Environmental > Aquatic > Thermal springs > Hot (42-90C)...
CGGGCAGTGATCCTGAGGAGGAAGGATGAGGCTCAAGGAGATTGCGGAGAAGCTGGGGCTTGAGTTCGTGGTGGCGGCTGATAGTGAGGCGGAGGTCGCGGGAGGTTATGTTTCTGACCTCCTTTCCGACGTTCTGGCCCACGCCGAGCGGGGCGAGCTTTGGCTTACCCATCAACGGCACCTCAACGTGGTGGCTGTGGCGAAACTCCGGGAGCTGAGCGGGGTGGTGTTCGTGCGGGGGATCAGGCCTGGCCCGGAGGTGGTCCAGAAGGCCCGCGAGGAGGGACTAAACCTTCTCGTCTCCCCGGCTGATGCCTTCGAAACCGCCGGAAGGCTCCACCGCCTCCTCTTTCCATGAGGTGGTTCCGCGCCGACCTCCACATCCACTCCGCCCTCTCCCCCTGCGGCTCCCTGGCCATGTCCCCCCGGAGGATCGTGGAGGAGGCAAGGAAAGCAGGGCTTTCTCTCATTGCTGTCTGCGACCACAATGCTGGCGAAAACGGGGTCTACGCCCGCCGGCTCGCCCGCGATTCCCCCAGGGTCCTCATGGGAATGGAAATCCAAACGAGCGAGGAGGTGGAGATCCTTGCCCTATTTCCCGATGAGGAGCCCTGCCTAGCCCTGCAGGAGGAGCTTTATGCCCTTCTTCCTCCGATTCCCAACGATCCGGAGCTCTTCGGGGACCAGGTAGTGGTGGACGAGAACGACGAGATCGTGCGCACCGTGGATAAGCTCCTCCTTTCGCCTGTACCCCTTTCCCTGGAGGAGGTAGTGAGGCGGGTGGAGGCCCGCGGAGGATTGGTGATCCCTGCCCATGTGGACCGCGTTCCCGGTGGGCTCCTTGGGGTCCTCGGAATCCTTCCGCCCGGGGAATGGCCAGCGGTGGAAATCTCCCCGTGGGCTGAGCTTTCCGTGGTTCTAGAGCTCTGGCCGGAACTGCGGGGCCGCGTTATCCTTCGTTCCTCGGATGCCCACTATCCCGAGGAGATTGGCCGTGCCTGGACCGACCTCTATCTCCGGGAACCGAGTTTTTCCGAGCTCCTTTTGGCTATTCGGGGAGAGGCCGGCCGGCGGGTCCGGCCAAGCCCACCCCTTAAGGAGGGAAAATGAATGCCGTAAGCGAAAGGGTGAAGGAGATCGTCCGGCCTTACGCCGGCAGACCTTGGGAGCTCATCCAGGCCCTGCACCGGGTGCAAAGCGCCCTCGGCTACGTACCCAAAGAAGCCCAGGAGGTGGTGGCCGAGATCGTCGGCGTCCCGCCTTCCCAGGTGCGGGGAGTCCTCACCTTTTACCACTTCTTCCGGACCCGACCTTCAGGACGCCATACCATCCGGGTTTGCCTCGGTACCGCCTGTCACGTGCGGGGAGGGGAGCGCGTCCTCTCCGCCCTCGAGGAGGAGCTGAAAGTGAAGGTCGGGGAGACCACCGCCGATGGGAAATTCACCCTGGAAGTGGCGCGGTGCTTGGGCTGTTGCGGACTTGCCCCGGTGATGATGATCGACGACGAGGTCTACGGAAAGCTTGATCCCAAAAAAGCGCGCCAGATCGTGCGCAGCCTTCCCTGATGGTGGAGGATTTGGCTTTTCACGTGGCTGATCTTGTGGAGAACGCTTTGCGGGCTGGAGCAAAGCTGGTGTTGGTGGAGCTCGCTCGGGAGGGCGAGGTTTTTCGGATCCGGGTTGAGGACGATGGGGCGGGGATGGCCGAGGAGGAGGTTCGCCGCGCCGGGGATCCGTTTTTCACCACCAAACCTGGCCGGCGGGTTGGGTTGGGGCTAGCGTTTTTGCGCCAGACCGCGGAGGAACTAGGCGGCTCCTTTCAAATTCGTTCTGAGCCGGGAAAGGGAACCATCGTGGAGGCCAAAATTCCCTGGGACCATCCGGATCGTCCGCCCCTGGGCGACCTCTCCGGCACCCTCTTGCCCCTTATCGCCACGAGCCCTGTTGAATTTCGCCTGGTCTTTCGAGATCATCGGTATACATGGACTTTGGACACCCGCGAGCTGAAAAAGGCCTTGGGGCCGGTACCCCTCACCGATCCTGGGGTCCTTTCTTTTTTGAAGCGGGCGATGGGTGAAGCCCTTGCGGCCTTGGGTTGGAAGGAGGAGGGATGAAGCTTGAGGAGCTCCGGAAGATCCGGGAGCGGGCGGAGGCGGAAATGCGCCTTCGGGCCGGCCAGGCCCGGGTGAAAATCGTGGTGGGCATGGGCACTTCCGGCATTGCCGCCGGCGCCCGCCAGGTCCTCCGCGCCATCCTCGATGAGGTGGCCCGGCGGAACCTAAAGGACGTCTTGGTCACCCAAACCGGCGAAAAGGGCCTCTCCGCAAAAGAACCCCTCGTGGAGGTCCATGAGCCCGGAAGGATCACGATCTACGGCGACGTGGACGAGGCCACGGCTCGGAGGATCGTGGTGGAGCACGTCATCCACGGCCGGATCGTGGAGGACCGCCTCGTGGAGCTGCGGGAGGTGCCGAAGTGATCACCCTCACCATCGACGGGATAAAAGTTCAGGCGGAGGAAGGGGAGACGATCCTTCAGGCGGCAAAGCGCGCGGGAATCCGCATCCCCACCCTCTGTTACCTCGAGGGCCTTTCCCCAAGAGGGGCCTGCCGCCTTTGCCTTGTGGAAATACGGAATTGGGGCGGAAGATTGGTCCCCTCCTGCGCCACCCCTGTCCAGGAAGGCCTTGAGGTCGTGGCCAATTCCGAGCGGCTGCGCGAGCTTCGCCGCACGATCCTCGAGATGATCTTTGCCGAGCGGAACCACATCTGCGCCTTCTGCGTCTCCAACGGACATTGTGAGCTACAGAACCTCGCTATGGAGCTCGGGATGGATCACGTGCGTCTTCCCTACCGTTGGCCCCTTTTGCCGGTGGACCTGAGCCACGCGAAATACGGGATTGACCACAACCGCTGCGTACTCTGCGGCCGATGTGTGCGGGCCTGCGCGGAGGTAGAGGGCGCCATGACCTGGGGCTTCTCCGGCCGCGGGATTTTCACCCTGGTGGAGGCGGATTTGGGCGATCCCTGGGGGAAGTCCAAGACCTGCACCGGCTGCGGGAAATGCGTGCAGGCTTGCCCTACGGGCGCCCTCTTTGAGAAGGGCAAAGCCACAAGCGAACAGGTGAAGCGGCCGGAGATCCTCGTGGAGGTCACGGAAAGGAGGCCCCGTGCCTAAGCTTCGCGTGGCCACCGTCTGGTTTTCCGGATGTTCCGGATGCCACATGTCCTTTTTGGATCTGGACGAGCGGCTCTTGGAGTTCGCTGAGCGCGCGGAGCTCGTGTTCTCGCCCATTGTGGACATAAAGGAATTCCCAGAAAACGTGGACGTGGTGCTGATTGAAGGCGCGGTGGGGAACACCGAGCACCTCCGGATGCTTTTGGAGATCCGGAAAAAAGCCAAAATCCTTGTGGCCCTTGGAGATTGCGCCGTGACCGGGAATGTGCCGAGCCTGCGCAATCCCCTTCCCCGCGAGGAGGTCCTGAGGACCGTGTACGCCAAGGAGGACCCGCCGGGGCTTGAGGAAGGAAAAGTTCCGAAGTTTCTCCCTCAGGCTCTTCCTCTACACGCTGTGGTTCCGGTGGACTATTTCTTGCCCGGCTGCCCTCCTCCGGCGGACCGGATTTGGAAGTTCCTCCGGCCCGTTCTCCTTGGGCAGAAGCCCGAACTTTCCGGGCCGGATCTGAAGTTTGGGTGAAGGAGGCGGCGTGCGCGAGTATCGCATTCCCGTGACCCGCATTGAAGGGCATGGCCTCATCACCGTCCACCTGGATAAGGCTGGCCGGGTGAAGGAGGCCCGGTTCCATGTGACCGAGCTGCGCGGCTTTGAGCGGTTCTGCGTGGGCCGGATGCTCTGGGAGATGCCGGCCCTCACCGCCCGCATCTGCGGGATTTGCCCGGTTTCCCACCTCCTTTGCTCGGCCAAGGCCTGCGACGCGATTTTGGCCGTAAGAATCCCTCGGCCTGCGGAAAAGCTCCGTAGGCTCATGAACCTCGGGCAGATCGTGCAATCCCACGCCCTTTCCTTCTTCTACCTCTCCTCGCCCGACCTCGTCTTGGGCTGGGATGCGGATCCCCAAAAGCGCCACATCTTTGGGGTAGCGGCCTTCGACCAAAAACTCGCCCTGGATGGGATTCGCCTGCGGGCCTTCGGCCAGGAAATCATCGAGATCCTCGGCGGGAAAAGGATTCACCCGGCCTGGGCTGTTCCCGGCGGGGTGAATAACCCCCTGACCGAGGAGGGGCGGGACCGCATCGCCGCCAAGCTCCCCGAGGCCCTGCGCATCGCCCAGGATGCCCTTGCCCTCTACGAGAAGAACATGGGCAAATGGGCCGAAGAGATCGAGCATTTTGGGAAATTCCCAAGCCTTTTTATGTCCCTGGTGGACGAGGATGGCTCCTGGGAGCACTACAGCGGCCGCATTCGCTTCGTGGATGCGGAAAGGAGGATCGTGGCCGATGGGCTCGATCCCGTGCGCTACCAGGAATACATCGGCGAAGCGGTGGAGAGCTGGTCCTACCTGAAATTCCCGTACTACAAGCCCTACGGCTACCCGGAGGGGATGTACCGGGTGGGCCCGTTGGCCCGGCTCAACTGCTGCGGGCGCTTTGGCACAAAGCTTGCGGACGAGGCCCTTTCCCGTTTCCGGGCCCAAGCGGGCGGAAAAGCGGTCACCGCTTCCTTCCACTACCACTGGGCTAGGCTCATCGAGATCCTTGGAGCTCTGGAAAAGATCGAGGAGCTCCTTTCTGACCCGGAAATCCTTTCCCCAAGGGTGCGGGCGGAAGCGGGGATCAACGAGCTTGAGGGAGTGGGCGTTCACGAGGCTCCCCGGGGAACCCTCTTCCACCATTACGTCGTGGACGAGACCGGGGTGATCCAGAGGGTGAATTTGATCGTTTCCACCGGCCACAACAACTTGGCCATGAACCGCACGGTGGCCCAAATTGCCGAGCATTGGCTTTCCGGCCGGGAAATCACGGAGGGGCTCCTCAATCGCCTGGAGGGCGGGATCCGCGCCTACGATCCCTGCCTTTCCTGTTCGGTGCACGCGGTGGGCGAGATGCCTCTTCGGGTCGTTCTCCTTGGGCCGGATGGGGAGATCCTCGCGGAAAGGACGCGCGGCGCATGATCCTCGTAATCGGCATTGGTCACCCATTGCGGCGCGATGATGCCGTGGGCCTGTGGATCGCCCAGCACCTGGAGGAACGGGAGGGCGTAAAGGTTCTGGGGGTCCAGGACCTCACTCCGGAGCTCATTGCTCAGGTAGCGGGAGCGGATCTGGTGATTTTTGTGGATGCCCGATGTGGAGCTGGCCCGGTGCGCTGGGAACGGATAAGGCCTGGGCCAACTCCGCCTCTTAGCCATACCCTTACTCCCCAGGGCCTCCTTTCCTGGACAGCTCGCCTGTTTGGCACAGCTCCGGAGGCCTGGCTTGTGACCGTGCCCGCCCGGGATTTCTCCGTGGGCGAGGGCTTGTCCCCTCGTACCCGCTTGGCTGCTGAGGCTCTCCTTCGCCGCCTTGCCGCTTACCTTGGGGGTGAAGAATGAGGCGCCTGCAGGTGCTTTTGTGTTCGGGCTCAGCTTGCCAATCCGCTGGCGCTTTGGAATTGAAACGGGCTTTGGTAGAGGCCATCGCGGACCTTGGCCTCACCGAGGAAATCCAGATCGTGGAAACCGGGTGCATGGGGCCCTGCGAGCTTGGCCCCATCCTCCTCGTTTACCCTGAGGGCACCTATTACGTGCGGGTTAAGCCCGAGGATGCCCGAGAGATAGCGGAGGAGCATTTCCTAAAAGGTCGGCCGGTGCGGCGGCTCCTTTGGACCGGGCCTGGGCCGGAGCCCCGGGTTCTCCCCTTCTTCGCCCGCCAAAAGAAGGTCGTCCTCGAGAACTGCGGCCAAATCGATCCGGAAAAGATCGAGGAATATATCGCCGTGGGCGGCTATGAAGCCCTAGCTAAAGTCCTCACCCAAATGACCCCGGAGGAGGTCATTTCCGAGGTCAGCCGTTCCGGCTTGCGGGGCCGGGGCGGCGCGGGCTTCCCCACGGGCAAAAAATGGCAGGCCGTGCGGGAGGCCAAGGGAAACCCAAAATACGTGATCTGCAACGGCGATGAGGGCGACCCCGGCGCCTTCATGGATCGGGCGATCCTCGAGGGCGATCCCCACAGCGTCCTCGAGGGCATGGCCATCGCTGCCTATGCTGTCGGCGCGGAAAAGGGCTACATCTACGTGCGCGCGGAATACCCATTGGCCGTAAAGCGCCTGGAGGTGGCCATCGCCCAGGCCCGAAAGCTTGGCCTCCTTGGGACGAGGATTTTCGACACGGATTTTTCCTTCGACGTGGAGCTTAGGATCGGCGCTGGGGCCTTCGTGTGCGGCGAGGAAACGGCTCTCATTGCGTCCATTGAGGGGAGGCGGGGCGAGCCCAGGCCCCGGCCGCCCTATCCCGCCACCTCGGGCCTTTTCGGGAAACCGACCCTCATCAATAACGTCGAAACCTTCGCCAACATTCGGCACATCATCCTCAAAGGGGCGGATTGGTTCTCCGGGATGGGCACAGCCACAAGCAAGGGCACGAAAGTTTTTGCCCTTGCCGGGCAGGTGAAGAATACTGGCCTTGTGGAAGTGCCCATAGGGATTACGCTTCGGGAGCTTATTTTCGAGGTTGGGGGAGGGGTTCCCGCGGGCCGGAAATTCAAAGCCGTACAGATCGGCGGCCCCTCCGGCGGATGCCTTCCCGAAAGCCTCCTCGATGTTCCCATTGACTACGAGTCCCTGAAGCAGTACGGGGCCATCATGGGCTCGGGCGGGGTAATCGTCCTCGACGACTCCTCCTGCATGGTCAACGTGGCCAAATTCTTCTTGGAGTTCACCGCGGATGAATCCTGCGGCCAATGCGTCCCTTGCCGGGTGGGGCTGCGCATGATGCTTGGGATTTTGGAGCGGATCGTCCGGGGAGAGGGAACCGAAGAGGACCTCACCCGCCTGGAGGAACTGGGAAAACTCATCCAATCGGCATCTTTGTGTGGGCTTGGCCAAACGGCGCCCAACCCCGTTCTCTCCACCCTCCGCTACTTCCGGGATGAATACCTTGCCCACATCCGGGACAAGGCTTGTCCGGCCGGGGTCTGTCCGGATCTGATCCATTACGAGATCCTTCCCGAGGCTTGCCGGGCTTGTGATCTTTGTCGGCGGGCTTGCCCCACGGGCGCGGCCCAAGGCACTCCCCGCAACCCGCCTTACCGCATCGTCCAAGAGCTCTGCATTCGCTGCGGCGCATGCCTTGAGGCCTGCCCGTTTGGCGCGGTGGTAAAGGTTCCGGGTCGAAAGGGGTGACCGTGGACAAAAAGGCGATCCTTGAGAAATTCCCGCGCTCGCCCGATGTGCTTTTGGCCCTTTTGCACGAGCTTCAGCGGGCCAATCCTCAGAACTTTCTGGCGCCGGAGGATTTGGCCCTCGCCGCGGAATATCTCGGGCTTCCCCTCTCCCGCGTGCGCGATGCCGTCACGTTCTACACCATGTTCAGCCTCCGTCCCCGGGGGAAACATGTGATCCGCGTGTGCGACTCTCCCAATTGCCACCTCTTTGGGGCCTGGTCCGTGGTGGAGGAGCTGAAAAAACTTTTGGGGATCGAAGTCGGGGAGACCACGCCCGATGGCCTTTTCACCCTGGAACTCACGAGCTGTCTTGGTGCCTGTGGGGTGGCTCCCGTGATGATGGTGGATGACGAGGTTTTTGGGAACCTCACGCCCGAGCGGGTGCGGGAGATTTTGGCCCGGCTGAAGGAGGAGGGATGAGGCCTGCGCGCACCCATGTCCTTGTGGCTGTAGATGAAGAAGCCCGCCTGGCCGGGGTGGAGCAAGTCCTTTCCGCCCTCCGGGCAGCCCTGGATCGCCATGGCCTCGCGGAGGAAGTTCAGGTCGTGGAAACCGGAACCTTGGGTGTTTCCGGCCAGGGTGTGGTCTTGGCGGTTTATCCCGACGGAGTTTTCTACGGCCGCGTTCGGCCGGAGGATGTGGACGAGATCGTGGAGGTGCATCTCCTGAAAGGCCGGCCGGTGGAGAGGTTGCGGCTTCCTACGGCGGCGCCGGTAGCCCGGCCCGGCGAAATCCTCGGCCGGCAAACCCGCGTGGTCCTCCGCAACGTGGGCGTGATCGATCCCGAGAATATCGAGGAGTACATCGCTCAAGGCGGCTACGAGGCTTTGGCCAAAGTCCTCTTTGGGATGAAGCCGGAGGAGGTGATCGAGGAGGTCCGGCGCTCGGGGTTGCGCGGCCGCGGCGGCGCAGGTTTTCCTACTGGGCTCAAATGGGCCGCGGTCCGCTCCGCACCCGGCTCCGAAAAATACGTGATCTGCAACGCCGACGAGGGAGAACCCGGAACCTTCAAGGACCGCCTCATCCTTGAAGGCGATCCTCACCGGATCTTGGAGGCCATGATCATCGCCGGCTACGCCGTGGGCGCAAAGCTCGGGATCATCTATGTCCGCGGCGAATACTCCCTTTCCATCCGCCGCCTGACGAAAGCTATCGAACAGGCCCGGATGTATGGGCTTTTGGGCGAAAACATTTTGGAAAGCGGCTTTTCCTTCGATATCGAGGTTCGGCCGGGCGCAGGCGCGTACGTTTGCGGCGAGGAGACGGCCCTCATCGAGTCCTTGGAGGGAAAGCGCGGCTGGCCCAGGATCCGCCCGCCTTATCCCGTCACCTACGGCCTTTGGGGTAAGCCCACGGTGGTGAACAACGTGGAAACGCTGGCCAACGTTCCCGACATCATCCTCCGCGGAGCGAGCTGGTACCGGACCTTGGGCACGCCCACCTGCCCGGGAACCAAGGTCTACACGATCCTTGGGCACGTGCGTTTTCCCGGTTTGGTGGAAGTGGAGATGGGGACGCCTTTGCGGGTTCTCGTCTATGAGCTTGGCGGTGGGATCAGGGATGGCCGGGCCCTCAAGGCCGTGCTCATCGGCGGCGCCGCCGGGGCTTTCCTCACCGCCGAGGATCTCGACGTGTGTCTGGATTTCGACTCCTTGGCGGGAAAAGCCGCGGTCCTCGGCTCCGGAGCAGTCCTCGTTATGGATGAAACCGCCTGCATCGTGGACATGCTCGGGAGCATCCTCCGCTTCTTTCGGCACGAGTCCTGCGGCCAGTGCGTTCCATGTCGAGCTGGAACGGATCTTCTTGTGCGCCTTTGGGAGAGGCTCCGGCAGGGCCAAGCTGACGAGGACGTCCTTGACCAGATGGAGGAGATCGTGGAAGTAATGCGCCAGGCTTCCTTATGTCCGCTTGGGCAATCGTTGGTCTTGCCTGTGCGCTCGGCTTTGGAGAAGTTCCGGGAGGAATTTCTTGTGCATGCGCGGGGCGCTCCCTGCACCTGCTGTCAAGGAGAGGAGCGATGAGGATTACCTTCGCCGGTGCGGCTGGAACGGTGACTGGCTCATGCTTCTTCGTGGAGACCAAAGGCGTGAAATTCCTTGTGGATTGCGGGATGTTCCAGGGTCTTCCGGAGCTTGAGGCCCGGAACGCCGAGCCCTTCCCGTTCGATCCCGCGGAAGTGGATTGGCTAATCCTCACCCATGGCCATTTAGATCACCTTGGACTTGTGCCGCGGCTTGTGCGCGAGGGCTTCCAGGGGAAAGGAATTTGCACGGTGCCCACCAGGGATATTGCCCAAGTCATGCTCATGGATGCGGCCCGGATCCAAGAAGAGGAGGAAGATGGGGCTCTCTACACCGTGGAAGACGCCCTGGAAGCTTTGGATCGCCTGGTTGTCAGTGTGGAGTACGGTGAGGGGATGGAACTCGGGAAAGGGGTGGCGGTTCGATTTCACGATGCTGGCCACATCCTGGGCGCGGCTTTTGTGGAAGTCCAGGCGGAGGGAAAAACCCTGATCTTTTCCGGGGACCTCGGGAACCGAGGAAAGCCGCTGGTGGAGGATCCTTCTTATCCGCCCAAAGCCGATGTGTTGGTGCTGGAATCGACTTATGGGGATCGGCACCATCCGCCGGTGGAGGAGTCGGTGGAGGAATTGCGGCGGGTGATCGTGGAAACCCTAGATGGCGGCGGAAACGTGGTCATCCCCTCTTTTGCCCTTGAGCGCACCCAGGAAGTCCTGTACATCCTCTTTAGGCTCTGGAGGGAGCGGAAAATTCCGCGCACCAAAATCTTCTTGGATTCGCCGCTTGCCACCCAAGCCACAAAAATTTTTGAGCGCTATACTGACCGTTTTCCCGAGCCTGCGCGTAAGCTCTTCCACAAAAAAGAAAACCCCTTCGACTTCGAGCTTCTGGAGTACACCCTCACAAAGGCCGCCTCGAAGAAGATTGCCGAGGAGGAAGGGGTGATCATCATTGCTGGATCGGGGATGTGCACCGGCGGCCGGATTCTCTACCACCTTCGGGCGAACCTTCCCCGGCCGGAGTGCTCCATCGTGTTTGTGGGTTATCAGGCCGAGGGGACGCTTGGCCGGGCCATCTTGGATGGGGCTTCGGTGGTGGAGATCCTGGGGAGCCCGGTTCCGGTGCAGGCAGGAATTTGGCGGATCGAGGGCCTTTCTGCCCACGCGGATCAAGGAATCCTCGTGGATTGGACCATGCATGCTGATCCAAGCCAGGTATTTCTCGTCCACGGTGAGCCTCAGGCCCTGGGCACCTTGGCCTCCCGCCTCACGGACCACGGATACTCCGTGCACATTCCGGTCTGGCGCGAGACCGTTGAGCTGTGAAGGTTGCAGTCTTAGGCAGCCTCAATATGGATTTAGTCACCACCGTGGAAAGGCTTCCCCAGCCTGGGGAAACCGTTCCGGGGCGGAGCTTTGGCCGCTACCCTGGGGGAAAGGGCTTGAACCAGGCAGTGGCCGCAGCCCGCCTGGGCGCCGAAGTTTTGCTCTTCGGCCGGGTGGGAAAAGATCCGTTCGGAACTGAACTCCTTTCCGTGGCCAAAGAAAATGGCGTTGATGTGAGCTTCGTTGAGCCCGTTGATGCCCAAACTGGCACAGCGGCGATCCTCGTGGACCCAAAGGGCGAGAACATGATCGCCTATGCCCCTGGCGCCAATGCCCTGGTGGACGAGGCTTACCTTGGAAAAATCCTTCCGGTTCTCTCCTCGGTGGATGTCCTCCTCATCCAGCTAGAGATCCCTATTTCCACAGTGGGAGCGGTTCTTCGCCGCCTTCCTCCTGAGCGTCCTTTGGTGATTCTCAACCCCTCTCCTGCCCAGGATTTGACTTCCCTTCACCTGGGGCGGGTGGATGTGCTTGTGCCGAACATTCAGGAGTTTCAAGTTCTTACGGGCTGGGGTGGGAGTCCCGAGGAGCTTGAGCGCGTGGGCAAGGTTTTCCTCAGTTTGGGGGTGAAGGCTTTGGTGGTCACCGCTGGCGCGGCCGGTGCGTACCTTGTGGAGCCCGAAGGGTTCGCGCGGTTTCCGGCGTTTCCCGTGGCGGCGGTGGATACCACTGGTGCTGGCGATGCCTTCTGCGCGGGGCTAGCGGTGAAATTGGGCCAAGGCCGAGGCCTTTACGAGGCCATCGGTTTTGCCAATGCTGCCGCAGCCCTTGCCACCACTAAAAAGGGCGCTGTCCCCAGCCTCCCCACTTTGAGCGAGGTCCAGGCCTTTCTCGCCCGCTTCACCGATTGATCCCAGGATGGCCTAAGCCCTTCTTAGGCCTTATCATGAGTGCGTGCGGGGAAGGGGTAGGCTAACTTTTCCTGCGCGGGATAAGGGATGCGAGAGATGGTGGTAGCGGGGATTGCCGTGGATCAGGAAAGCGGGGGCCCTGTGCTTCTTCTCCGGGACCCTGCGGAAAAGGATCGGTTTGTTCCCCTGCGGATCGGCGAGGCTGAAGCGGTCTCCATCATGCTGGGTCTCAGGGGCGAGAGCGCTCCTAGACCCCTCACCCATGATCTTCTCCTTCAGGTCATTTCCGCGCTGGACGCGGCCGTCGAGGAAGTCCGGCTGAACCGGGTGGAAGAAGGGGTTTGCTTCGCTTCCTTATGCCTGCGTCGGGCCTCCGGCGAGAGGGTGGAGGTCGATGCCCGGCCTTCGGATTCCGTGGCCTTGGCTGTCCGTACTGGCTCACCGATCCGAATCGAAGAGGAGGTCTACGCCGAGCTTGTGCAGGAAATCCCGGGCTTTTAGTTATGCTCCTAGCTTTGGATATCGGCAATAGCCTCATCACTTTGGGTTTGCACGATGGCCTATCTTGGCGGGCCAGGTTTCGAATCCGTACGGTTGCGGACAAAACCGCTGATGAGTACGCCACCCTCATCTTCGGCCTCCTGCGTAGCCAGGGGCTGGAGGAGGAGTTTGAGCGGATTGTCCTAGCAAGCGCGGTTCCCCCGCTTGTCCTGGTGTTCAGGGAGCTCGGGGAGAAGTGGTTTGGGGCGGAGGTTTTGGTGGTGGGGCCAGGGGTGCGGACTGGGCTTGTGGTTCGCGCGGACAACCCTGCGGAGGTAGGCCCCGATCTTGTGGCCAATGCGGTCGCGGCCTACGCCAAGTTCGGGACCAACTCTATTGCCGTGGATTTCGGGACGGCCACGAGTTTTGTGGCCGTGGTGGAACCCGGCGTTCTAGCAGGTGTGGCCATTGCCCCGGGCTTACGCACCGGACTTGAGGCTTTAGCGGAACGCACCGCCCAGCTTCCTCACGTCCCCCTTGCCCTTCCCAGCCGGGTCCTGGGGAGGAATACCGTGACCGCAATTCAAGCCGGAACGATTTTTGGTCATGCGGCCCTGGTGGATGGCCTTGTGCGGCGAATGCGGGAGGAGCTGGGTGGGAAAGCCAAAGCCGTGGCTACTGGTGAATGGGCTACCTTACTTTCTCCCCTTCTCTCCGAGGTCGAGGCCGTGGATCCCTGGCTCACCCTGGAGGGCCTTCGCCTCATTTCCACCCGCAACTAAGATTTGCCGCAATTCCCTAGGCGCGCTAAAATCCTAAGCGGAGGTGACACTCCCAAAAGGAGGTGACACTCCGTGCGCAAAATTTTTTTGGCCTTTGTTTTGTTCAGTTTTTTGGGCCTAGGAAGCGAGTTAATCCTCGCGGTCTCCACTGAGCCGCCTTCCTTGGATCCCACCACTAACGCCGCGGCCGTGATCCGCCTCCTTCTCCAGGGAAACCTGTACGAGAACCTAGTGACCGTGGACGAGGAAGGCCACTTCCAGCCGGTCCTTGCCCGAAGCTGGGAGATCTCTGAGGACGGGAAAACCTACACGTTTTACCTGCAAGAGCACGTCGTTTTCCACGACGGGGCGATCTGCGATGCTGAAGCCGTGCGGAAAAGCTTTGTACGCGCCAAAAGTCGGGAACGCGGCCACATCCATCCCGAGTATTTTGAAGGGATCGAGGCTATCGAGGTCCTGGATGATTTAACCGTCCGGTTTGTTTTGGCTAAGCCCGATGCGGCGTTCCTCGCTCTCCTGGCTTTGGGGGATTCAGTGGTGGTGCCGGATCGGGATGATCTTGGGAAAAACCCGGTGGGGACCGGACCATTTCGTTTCGATCGCTGGGATCCCGGATACCAACTGCGCCTCGTTCGCTATGAACGGTACTGGGATCCGAGGAAACCCAAGCTTGAGGCCGTAACTTTCCGGTTCATTGCGGACTCCACAAGCCAGATGGCCTCCCTCCGGGCGGGGGACGTGGATGTCCTTGTCGAGGCCACTCCCGAGCTCGCCCAAAGCCTCAGCAATTCCCCGAATATTCGCATTCTTTCCGCTCCCCAGGATATGGTTCAAATTCTGGCCATCAATAAGACCAGGGCTCCTTTTGATTCCCTTGCGGTCCGGCAGGCTTTGGCCCTGGCTGTGGACCGGGAGGAGCTCATTAAGCTTGTTTCCTTGAACTACGCTTCCCCGGTGGGCAGCCACTTAGCCCCCACTCTTCCCTATTATGCTGACATGACCTGGGTTTACCCTCATGATCCGGAGCGGGCCAAGGCCCTCCTTGCTGAAAGTGGCTATCCCCAAGGGTTTTCCGCAGTGTTAACTCTGCCCGCAAACTACATTTTCCATGTGCGCACTGGCGAAGTTTTGGCCTCCCAGCTTGCCAAAGTTGGGATAAACCTGCGTCTTGAGCTTGTGGACTGGCCCACTTGGCTTGAGCGGGTCTATGGCCAGGCGGATTTTGACCTCACGGTGATCGGCCATGTGGGGCGCCTTGATCCTGCTTGGACCTTATTTTTCTACGGTCCGGACCGCCCCGATTACTATTTCCGCCGGGGCTGGGAAAACCCTGAATTGGATGAGCTTTTGCGCCTGGGCGCGGCAGTTGCGGATCCAAAAATCCGGCAAAGCATCTACACTGTGGCTCAGTACCTCATCGCCCGGGATGTGGTGAACGTCTTTTTGCAAGCTCCCCACAGAATCCTCATTTTCCGCGACGATGTGCAGGGCCTGAAACTCACTCCGCTTTATGTCCTGCCCCTTGGGGAGGTCGAGAAGGGCTAAGGATTGGGCGGAACCGGGGATCCAAAAGATCTCGAAGGAGATCGCCGAGGATATTCAGCCCTAAAACTGCGGAAAAAAGAACCAGTCCCGGGAAAAACGCTGGCCAAAAGGACTGCCCAAGCCAGCTTTGGGCTTCCCAAAGCATCCGCCCCCATGAGGGATTAGGTGGCTGTAGGCCTAGGCCGAGGTAAGAGAGGGAAGCCTCGGCCAAGAGGGTGGTGCCCAGGGCAAAAGTTGCTTGGACCAAAAGAGGGGAGGCGAGGTTGGGGAGAATGTGGCGGAGGAGTACGTGGAACGGACCTGCCCCAGCGGATATGGAAGCCAAGATGAAATCCTGTCTTTTCAGGGATAAGGTGCCGGCATGGGCTAGCCTGAGAAAGTAAGGGAGATTGAATAGGGTAAGGGCCAAAGTCACGCCTGTAAGGCCGCGGCCCAATACCACCGCGAGAACTAAGGCGAGGAGGATGGAGGGGAAAGCGAGGATCCCATTGGAGATCTGTAGGAGGATCGTCTCCAAAATACCCCCGAAATAACCGGCGCCAAGGCCGAGGGCTGTGCCGAGGAGAGAACTAGCTCCAATGCTAAAAGTGGCCACAGCCCAGCTCGCCCGGCCACCCACCATCACCCGCGAAAGCACGTCCCGGCCAAACCAATCGGTCCCAAAGGGATGGGAAAGGGAGGGCGGAGAAAATGGCGAATCCGTCACAGTCGTGGGCGAATAAGGGATCCAGAAAATTCCCAAAATCACAAGGGCAAGACCAGGAATGATCAAAAACGCGGCGAGGATTAAGCGGGTCAAGTCTGGCGGATCCGGGGATCCAAAAGGGCGTAAGAGAGATCCGCGGCGGTGGACACCGCGGCCACCGCTCCTGTCACTAGAACCGAAAGCCCGAGGAGGAGGGGTATATCCCGGCCGAAGGCCGCCTCAATGGCCAATTTTCCCAAACCAGGCAAAGAAAAAACTTGCTCGATCACCAAAGCTCCTCCGAGGAGCCGGGCAAAGGTTAACCCCAACCCGGCGACGAGAGGAATGAGGGCGTTGCTCAGGGCGTGGCGGAAAAGGACCCGTCCCTCGCTAAGCCCTTTGGCCCTGGCCAGGCGCACAAAATCCGCGGAAAGGACATCGGCCATCATGGCCCTAGTCAAGCGGGAAAAATAGGCAATGCGGGGAAGGACGAGAGCAAAGATGGGAAGGATCAGATAGACAAAGCCGTTATCCTTCCATCCGGGGAAACCGCCCGCAGGGAACCAACCTAGCCTCACGGAGAAGAGGCCAATAAGGAGTATTCCTAGCCAAAATTCTGGGATCGCTAAAAAAGTTTGGCTAGAGGTGGAAAGGAGGAGGTCCAGGATGCTTCCTGGCCAGGCGGCGCAGATAACCCCAATGATTACCCCGATCACAAGGGAAAGGAGCGTCACCACTGCGGCGATGGGAAAAGTTACAGCCAAACCGCGGCGAAGGAGTTCGCTCACCGGAAAGGCTGGGTAGCGGAAAGATGTGCCGAGCTCGCCATGGAAGGCGTTCCAAAGCCAGCGGCCGAAGCGTGCTGGCCAAGGTTCATCGAGCCTGAGGGCCTTACGAACGGCCTCGTAGCGTTCAGCGGAAGCTTCCGTTCCGACTACCAGCCGGGCCGCATCGCCAGGAAGGGCTGTGAGGATCAAAGAGACGGCCATGGCCACCCCGAGGACCGTGGCGACCATGGCCGCCAACCGGGTGCAAAGGAAGCGGAGCACCGCAGCGGGGGTCAGTCCCCAGCCACCCCCGCCCCAACTTTCCCCTTAATTGCCGCCTGAGCCGCAGCCAGCCTCGCCACCGGGATCCGCCAAGGTGAAGCGGAAACGTAATCGAGCCCGATTTCATGGCAGAAGTGGACCGAGCGGGATTCTCCGCCGTGCTCGCCGCAGATCCCCACGGAAAGGTCCGGCCTGGTCTTGCGGCCCTTCTCCACGGCGATGCGCATGAGCTCGCCCACCCCGTTCCGATCGATGGTCTCAAACGGATCCTCCGGGAGGATCCGGCGCTCAAGATACTCCCGGATGAATTTGCCCGCGTCATCGCGGGAGTAACCGAAGGTCATTTGGGTGAGGTCGTTCGTGCCAAACGAGAAGAATTCGGCCTCGCGGGCGATCTCGTCGGCGGTAATGGCAGCCCTAGGCACCTCCACCATCGTCCCCACCTTGAAGTGGATCTCCACGCCCTCCTCGGCCATCACTTTCCGGGCAATTTCCACTACCCGCTCCCGCATGATCCTCATTTCGTTTACGTGGCCCACAAGAGGGATCATCACCTCGGGCTTCGGGTTTAGCCCTTCCTTCTTGAGCTTTGCCGCGGCCCGGAAGATCGCCTCCACCTGCATGTCGTAAAGATCCGGGTGGGTGATACCCAGCCTTACCCCGCGGTGCCCAAGCATGGGGTTGAATTCCTGGAAGGACTCAATGTAGGCCTTGAGCTCCTCGAACTTCATCCCCAGCCGCTCCGCGAGGGACCGGATGTCCTTCTCCTCTTTGGGGAGGAACTCGTGCATGGGCGGGTCCAAAAGCCGGATGATGACCGGCTTCCCATCCATGACCCGGAGGATCCCTTCAAAGTCGGAGACTTGCATTTTCGCAAGTTCTTGGAGCGCCCGTTTTCGCGCCTCAGGGCTGGGAGCGACGAGGGCTTCCTGCATGAAGGGGATGCGGCCTTCGCCGAAGAACATGTGCTCGGTGCGGCAAAGGCCGATTCCTTCGGCGCCGAAAGCCAGGGCAATCGCGGCCTGATCGGGCTGATCCGCGTTGGCCCGGACCCCAAGCTTCCGCCGCGCATCCGCCCAGGACATGAGCTTCGCAAAGAGCCGGTAGATCGGGGCCTCTTCGGGCCGAAGGGTTTTTGTGATGAGGACCTGGACTACTTCGCTAGGCTGGGGGGGAATTTTTCCAAGGAGGACTTCGCCGGTGGTGCCATCGATAGAGAGCCAATCACCTTCGCGCAAGACTTCCCCGGCCACCCGGAGCTCGCGCTTTCCGTAGTCGATCTGGAGAGCCTCGCAGCCCACCACTGCCACTTTTCCGATTTGGCGGGCCACCACTGCAGCATGGGAGGTGAGTCCGCCGCGGGCGGTGAGGACCCCCTGGGCTGCGGCCATGCCCCGGATGTCGTCCGGCGAAGTCTCATGCCGCACGAGAATCACCGGCCCTTCTTTCGCCATTTCCTCGGCTTTGGCCGCGGAAAGAGCAATCCTTCCGGAAGCCGCGCCCGGCCCAGCTGCCAGCCCCCGGGCCAAAACTTTCGCCCGGGCCTTGGCCTTGGGATCGAAAATGGGCTGAAGGAGCTGGGAAAGCTGCTCCGCCGGATCGATGCGCAAAATAGCTTCATCCTCGGTGATGAGGCCCTCCTCCGCCATCTCCACCGCGATCCTCACCGCAGCGAAACCCGTGCGCTTTCCCGAGCGGGTCTGCAAAATGTAGAGCTTCCCTTCCTCGATGGTGAACTCCACATCCTGCATATCCCGGTAGTGCCGCTCCAAAAGGTCGCGGATCCTAAGGAGTTCCCGGTAGACCTCGGGCATGGCCTCTTCGAGGGAAATTTGGGAGGGATCGGTTTTGGCGCTCTTGGAAATCGGGTTTGGGGTGCGGATCCCGGCCACCACATCCTCGCCTTGGGCGTTGAGGAGGAATTCCCCATAGAGCCGGTTTTCGCCGGTGGCGGGATCCCGGGTGAAGCAGACGCCTGTGCCCGAGCGGTTCCCGAGGTTCCCGAAAACCATGGCCTGGACGTTGACAGCTGTGCCCATCTCCTCGGGAATGCGGTAAAGCCGGCGATAGACCTTGGCCCGCTCGTTCATCCATGAGCGCACCACCGCTTCGATTGCGCCCCAAAGCTGCTCCCAAGGATCCTGGGGGAAGTTTTTTCCCGCCCGGCGGATGATGTCCTTATAGCGGGCCACAAGCTCGCGGAAATCCTCGGCGGTGAGGTCAAGATCTGAGGAGGCTTTCCTTTCGCGCTTCAGCTCCTCCATTGCCTCGCCGAAGGGATCAACCTCGTCCTTGATCCCCAAAACCACCGAGCCGTACATGGAAAGGAGCCGGCGGTAGGCATCGTAGGCAAACCGGGGAGAAGTGCGGGAGGCCAAGCCTTCCACGGATTTGTCGTTTAGGCCCAAATTGAGGATGGTGTCCATCATTCCCGGCATGGAGACGGGCGCACCGGAGCGCACGGAGACCAAAAGGGGATTCTCCGGATCCCCGAATTTGCGGCCTGTGGCCTCCTCCAAAAA
>Ga0209225_1002047_pt1 | contig 18687 bp, 13 predicted proteins | sample WasSprMetagenome_FD_184732 | JGI IMG/M metagenome (GOLD analysis project Ga0209225, IMG submission 184732) | Sulfidic aquatic microbial communities from Washburn Spring, Yellowstone National Park, USA - WS (SPAdes) (version 3) | ecosystem: Environmental > Aquatic > Thermal springs > Hot (42-90C)...
AAATTATTGATCCCTTTAGAGGAAGGGTTTTAGGAAAAGTTGAAAGTGTAGTAATCTTTCCTGCAAGTCATTATGTTACCTCAGAAGATAGACTTAGATGGGCAATAGAGGAAATTAAAAAAGAACTAAAAGAAAGAGTGGAATATTTTAAGAGCAAAGGGCTTTATCTTTTTGCCGAAAGAATTGAAAAAAGAACCCTTTATGATTTAGAACTTTTAAGTGAAATAGGTTATTGTAAAGGGATTGAAAACTATAGTAGATATTTAGATGGAAGAAAACCAGGAGAACCTCCTTATACACTTTTAGATTACTTTCCGGATGATTTTCTCCTTTTTATAGATGAAAGCCATATCACCATTCCTCAATTAAGAGGAATGTATAGGGGTGATAGAAGTAGAAAAGAAACCTTGGTAGAATATGGTTTTAGACTTCCATCTGCTTTAGATAACAGACCCCTTACTTTTGAAGAATTTGAAGAAAGGGTAAATCAGGTAATTTATGTTTCAGCTACTCCAGCAGAATATGAAATAGAAAAAGCAGAAGGAAGAGTTATAGAACAGATTATAAGACCAACAGGTCTTCTTGACCCTAAAGTAGAAGTAAAACCCTCGGAAAATCAGGTTGAGGATCTATTTTTTGAAATTAAAAAAAGAATAGAGGAAAAAGAAAGGGTTTTAGTTTGTACTCTTACTAAAAGACTTGCAGAAGAATTGACAGATTATTATAAGGAACTTGGGATAAAGGCGTGCTATATGCACTCAGATTTAAAAACCTTAGAGAGAGCAAGAATTATAAGAGATTTAAGAAAGGGAGTTTATGATGTTTTAATAGGGATAAATCTTTTGAGAGAGGGGCTTGATCTTCCTGAAGTTTCGTTAATTGCTATACTTGATGCTGACAAAGAGGGCTTTTTAAGATCTGAAAGAAGTCTTATACAGATGATGGGAAGAGCTTCAAGAAATATTAATGGAAAGGCTATTTTATATGCTCAAACTATAACCCCAGCTATTAAAACTGCTATTGAAGAAACAGAAAGAAGAAGGAAAATTCAAGAAGAATACAATAAAAAACATGGAATAACCCCTAAAAGTATAGTAAAATCTTTAGATGATCCACTTATGAGAATGGTTGAAGCTGATTTTGTAGATCTGGAAAAAATTGTAGAACCTATTGAAACCTTTGAAAGTTTAGAAACTTTGAGAGCAGAGATTGAAAGGGTTGAAAAGGAGATGAAAGAAGCAGCTAAAAATTATGAATTTGAAAGAGCTGCTATTTTAAGAGACAAACTCTTTTCTTTAAAACAACTTGCCTTACAATGGAGTTAATTTTTAATCTATGCCGAGACTTCCTAAAACCAATCCAAGAGCTTCCGCCTTAAAAATTCTTATTCGCTGGGAAAAAGGAAAACCTCTTTTAGATGAAATACTCTCTCAAGTTCTTACTAAAAGTGTACTTCCTGATGAAAGAGATAGAGCGCTTGTGGGCGAGCTTGTAAATGGAGTAGTAAGGCATCTTTATTATATAGATTTTATTATTTCCCGTGTATCTTTACATCCCTTAGAAAAAATGGATGCAGAAGTAAGAAATATTTTACGTCTTTCTACCTATCAAATAATTTATACCAGAATACCAGAAAGGGTTGCTATTGCAGAGGCTTTAAAGATTCTTTCTCATAGAAAAAGAGGAGCTTGGATAAAGGGGCTTGTTAATGCAATCTTACATAGAATTGCGGAAAACAAAGATAATCTTCCCCAACCCCCAGATTTTAACCCTCTTTTTTATTTATCTATAAAATATTCCTTTCCTGAATGGATAGTAAAAAGATGGCTTAATAGATTTGGTTTTGAAGAAACAGAAAAACTACTTTTAGCAAGCAATGAACGTCCTCCTTTAGTTATTAGAGTTAATATTTTAAAAGTAAGTAGAGATAATTTTTTAAACTTTTTAAAGAAAGAGGAAGTTCCCAAAGCTAAAGCTTGTCCTTATAGTCCAGCAGGAATTATCTTAGATGGTTTTAGAGGTAAAGTCACAGAATTAAAGGCTTACCATTTTGGCTGGATAAGTGTTCAAGATTCAGCAAGTCAATTGGTTACTTTTCTTTTAAATCCTAAACCTGGAGAAAAAATTCTTGATGCCTGTGCAGGAGTGGGAGGAAAAACAACCCATATAGCTGAACTTATGCAAAATAGAGGAACTATATGGGCTTTTGACCTTTATTCTTGGAGACTTGAAAAACTTAAAGAAAATTTCCAAAGACTTGGACTTAAAGAACCTAAAGTTTTTCAAGGAGATGTGATTGAAGAACTTCCTAAATTAAATGCTCCTCTTTTTGATCGTATTCTTATTGATGCCCCTTGTACTGGAACAGGGGTTATCAGAAAACATCCTGATATAAAATGGGCAAGAAAAGAAGAAGATTTTATAAATATTCCCGAAAAACAACTAAAGCTTCTTGAAAGGCTTTCCCCTTTTCTTAAACCTAAAGGTATTATAGTTTATGCAACCTGCAGCCTTGAGCCAGAAGAAAATGAAAAAGTTATAGAAAAATTTTTAAAGAATCATCCAGAATTTGAAATAGAAAATCCTTTAAATGTGCTTGAAAAAACTTGTGGTTCCTCAGTAAATGAGCTTATAGAAAATAATCTCTATTTAAAAACCTATCCCCATAAACATAATATGGATGGCTTTTTTGCTGTAAGATTAAGAAAAGTTTTTTAACTAAAATCTATTTCTAAGTAATTATTTTTTATGCGGGCACCTTTTATTTCTTTATTTAATAAAACTCTGGGAAGAAAAAAATGTTTTTTAAAATTCCCAATTTTAATAATCAAATCTTCTTCCTTTTGATAAACTTCTAATTTCTCTTCTGAAGGCTCTTTTAATATTATTTTTAAAATGTAATTCCCGTTTTTCTCAAAGATTTCAAAGGGTTTATCTTTAAAAAAGACCTCTGCTGGATTTTTATCTTGATAAATTTTCTTTCCAAATTCTTTCAATTTTTCATATCCCAAGACTTCTTCATAAACTTGGGGAATTATAAAAATTGGAGTTGGCTCAAAGCTTTTTACTATCCTCTCAATATACTTTTTTTGAATCTCATAAAAGGGACTTTCTTTCTCAGCTACTCGATTAATAAAAATTGCATCAACTGGAAAACCAAAAAGATGAAGATAAGTAAAGGCTTTTTCTGTTTCTTTTATTACCATTTTCTCAGGATTAACTACCAATCTTACTGAGGAGATTTCCTGATTTTGTAAAAGATAGTAAAGATTATAAACCTGCCTAAAAAGTTCTTCCAATGCATCGTAAGTTTCTTCCTCAGGAAGAGGAATATCAGTTACTATTTTAGCTGCTGGTCTTATAAATCTCATAAGTTTTCTTTGTAAAGGTAAAATTTTAGTTACCCACCAGCTTGCTGCATCAGGAAGACTTAAAAATCTTAAAGTTTCTCCAGTGGGTGCTGAATCAACAATTATTATTTCATATTTCCCTTCTTCTACATGTTTATTTATCCATAAAAAGGAGGAAACTTCTTCCATCCCAGGTAAAACTGACATTTCTTCAGCTAAAACCTCTTCAATTCCCTGCCATTTAAGAAGATTTTTTAAATACTCCTTTAAAACTCCCCAGAATTTTTCAATGGAATAATAAACATCTATTTCTTGGGCATAAAAATTTTTAAATATTTCCTTAGGCTCAGGACCTACATCTACTTCTAAAACATCTGAAAGTGAATGAGCAGGATCAACTGAAACTACAAGAACCTTTTTACCAAGTTCTGAAAGATAAGCTCCTGTTGATGCTGAAAGAGTAGTTTTGCCTACCCCTCCTTTTCCTGTAAAAAGAATAATCCTCATTCAATTCTTAAGCCTCAGCTTTTTCAACTTTTACTTTTTTAATTTCCTTTTTCGGTTTTTCCAATTCTTCAATCCTTTTTTCTATAATACTTTTTAAAGCAAGTAACATCTCTTTTCTTGCATTTTTAACGTGCTTTTTAGTTTCTTCAGGAACAAAGGAAAACGCTTCTTCTATAAAAGCATCCCAAGCTTGAGCTAAATGTTCCATCCATTTATATTTCATTTTATTTTTCACCTCCTTTTAAATAGTAGCCGGCGATGGGATTCGAACCCATGGCCTGCTGATTACGAATCAGCTGCTCTACCCCTGAGCTACGCCGGCTTAAATAAATTATAAATTCTTATTTTAAAATTTTCAAATGTATGGGCTTTAATTTAGATTTATGCTGAAAGATATTTTTCTTTTATTCTTTTAATTACTATATGAGATGAATTGAAGGCTTTCATTATGCTTCCCTGTTTTAAAGCTATATCTCCAACTAAAAAAACCTTGGGCAAATTGGTCTCAAAAAATTCATCTATTAGGGGATTCCCTTTTTCATCAAAATTAATTCCTATTCTTCTTAAAAAACTCTCTGGGGTTGTTCCTCCTAAACAATAATAAATTAAATCATAAAAATCTTCCTTTCCATCTTTAAAATAAACCTTTACTTTTTCATTATAGGGTTCTATTTTTTCTATATCTGTTGCCATAAGAAATTTTAATTTACCTTGTTTTTCTTTTTCTTCTAAATTTTTTAAATTAATCTCATTTATTCTAAAAAATTGAGGTCTCCTATAAGAAAGATAAACATCGTTTACTTCACAGAGACAACAAGCAACCTCTGCTGCGGTGTTTCCTCCACCAACCACTAAAATTTTTTTATTTTCTGGTATCTCAAGAGGGGGCTCTAAAAATACTTTATCTTTTAATTCCTCAGGAATAGGATATGATGGTTTATTAGGTTTCCCAAAAATACCAATAGCTATAATTACAAACTCAGCTAAATATTCTGGCTTATCTTTTACAAAAATTTCGTATCCTTCATCTGTTTTTCTTATTTCTGTAACCTCTGAATTTAACCTTATATCTAATTTCCATTTATTAATCCAGTCTTCTATCCTTTTAAGAAACTCTTCTTTAGTTTCGGTTTCAAAGGAGCATATTCCAATAGGTTTTATATCTTTTTCTCTATAATTGGCATCTACTCTTTTACCAGGCTTATAAAATTTTACTATGGTATTACAAATAAATTCTCCTTTTTCTAAAACTACAACAGGTTCTATGTTATTTGCCTTTGCTTCTATGGCTGATGCAATCCCAGCAGGTCCTGCTCCTATGATAGCAATTTTAACTTTTTCCATTTTTAAAAATCTTTCAATTTAGATTGTAAAAAAATTAAACACCTATCTCTATAAGGACAAAAACCTTGAAAATGTTTACATCCCTCTTCTATATTTACATATTCTTTGAACTTTTCACACCAAATTTTTTTATTCTCCCCTTTTTCTTTTTTATTTTTATATTCTCTCATTTTTATTCTTAAATCTCAAGCCAAGATTCAGAAAATATAGTTTCTCCTGTTAAAACTTTTACAGTTTTATATATTTCAAGTTCTTTAGAAGAAAGTAACTTTGTATCTATTTTTTCTCCATCCATTATTTTATGAACTAAGGAAACCCATTCAGGATGTTTACCCTTCGCAATTTCTACTAATTCTTTATCATATATATCAAGTATTGCACTGTAAAGATTATATTTCATAAGCATCATAAGCATTACTCTATTTAGATAAGGTCTTAAATGGGAGGCTACACCATTTGAAACATTTGAAAGACCTACAATTGTTTTAACTCCTGGTGTAATTTCTTGAAGTATAGAAAGAAAATTAAGTACTTCTCTAATTTGTTGTGGATCAAGGGTTATAGGGGTAAGAACTGGATCTACCCAGATTTTTTCATTAGGTATACCGTATTCATTAAGCTTATTTACAAGATCTACTGCAAGATCAGCTCTTTCATTAGCATCTCTAAGAAGCCCTTTTTCTCCCCAAAGAAGTGCTACTACATCACAATCAAATTCAGCAGCAAAAGGAGCAAGTTTATCAATTCTATCTTTATGTATAGTAATTGAATTTATAAGTGCCTTTGAGGGTTGTTTGGAAGCTTTTAATCCTGAAATCATAGCTTCTGGATTTGTAGTATCAAGAGAAATAGGAATATCTACCACCTCTTCTACAATTTTAACTATCCAAGGTGCAAGCTCTAAAGCATCCTTTTTTGCAGGACCAATATTTAGATCTAAATAATCTGCTCCTAACTTAACTCCATCCTTAGCCATTTGTTGAATAGGTTGGGGATTGCGCTCTTTTATAGCTTTACCTATCCTTTTTGACATTATATTAATATTTTCAGCAATACAAATTACTTTATAACCACCTTCTTCTTTTTCAGGTTTTTCTTCTTCTGTTATCGCTTTTTCTTCCTTTAAAATTTCTATTTTTTCAAATGTCTTTTTCTCTTCTTTTATTCCCCTCTTCTCAGAAACTTTTTCCCCTTTTTTTAATTCTTCTTTTAATTCTTCATAAAATTTTTTAAAAAAAGAAGGAATTCCGCTTGCCTCTCTTGGCCCAACAATAATTTCCCAGTCAGGAAGTTCATCCTCAAGCTCTCCCTTTATTCCTGCTAAATACCCAGGAATTATGAGATTTCTATGTTTAACTTTTTCTTCAATACCACATTTTTTAACAAAAGGAGCAATAGTGTCAGCACCAAATTTACCTGCTGCCCAGGCTGTAAGAACTGATAAACCCTCTGTATCCTTTATAAGAAGCCAAGTAGGAACCCTACTTGATTCTATTTCTCCACTTACAATAAAATAGGTAAGAGCAAAATTGCAAGTTATAGCTACAAGCGAATTTTCATCGGGACCATTAATAGGATAAATCCCTTCTTCAACAACCATAGGCTTTTGTGGGTCTGTATAAATGTTCATTCTTTCTATTAAAAGATTAAATAAAGCTTCTGGTTTAAGATCTGAAAGAATAATAATACTTCCATATTTGCAGATTATCATACTTGCAATAAGAACTTCTAATAAGTAGGAATCTGTATATCGATAAGGAAAAGTAATAACAGGAAATCCTAAGGGTTTAAATCTACTTTTAATAGCTGATTTTCTTATAATTACTAAATCTTCAAATAGCTCTCTCAGTACCTGAGAACCTGGATCAAGAACTAATTCTTTTAAACCTTTTTTTAAAGCCCTCTCAGAAAGACTACAAACTTCATCTAAGGATTCTCCCATTATAGTAAGAGGAATTTTTGTGGAAAGGGAAAGATTGGCAAAATCTTCAAAATTTTGAGAATTTGCACCGTAAATCAAGGGTTTAAAATTATTACATATTTCTATTGCTTTTTTTAGGGTTCCCACATTTGAAGAAGCTAAAACTAAAGCTACCCAAGGAAGTTCGTTTCTCACTTTTTTAACCATTTCTATAAATCTTTCTTCAGAGCCTTCATCTTGCAAAAACAGAGTGTCTAATCTTAAAGTAATTCCTACCCTTGTCCACTGAAGCTTTTTATACAATTCTATTCTTCTTAAAATTTCCCCATCTTCCATATGGGTAGAAATAAAAGTTCCTATAAGAGGAGGATTTTCAAAGCGTTTGTCATGTCTAAATAAAACACTTTCCCCACCCAAGAAATAGGTATAACTGTCTCCTCCGATTTCTACTTTTCTAATAGGAGGTGCTAAAGCTTCAGCTATTTCTTCTTTAATCTTTGGATCAATATAGGGGCAAGCATCTATATCTGCTTGACCAGAAGCTACTTTCATAGCAAAGGCCATACAGGTAGAAAACCCACATTCTTTACAATTTGTTTTGGGTAAATATTTTAGTATTTGGATTCCTGTGAGTGCCACTTTAATTCTCCTTTTTTATGAAATTTAGGTAAGGGGAGGTAGCCTTAAAACTGGGTGATTCACTTTTTTTACCCAATTAATAAGCTCTTCTTCTGTATTGACTACACTTTCATCTGCTATTTTTTCAAGAAAATCAGGAACTCCTAATTCTTCTGCTCTTTTTTGAAGTCTTTCTTTTAGCTCTTCTTTAAGCATTTTAGGCATCCAAACAATTCTTAAAAACCCATCTTCTGCAGAGATAAATTTTTTAGAAGTAATATACTGTTTAGAAATACCTAAAAACCCTGGGGTAACTTGCCCTCCTCCTATCATCCCCGCAAGGGTAGAGAATTTAAGTCCTATTGGAGTTTCCTTATTAAACTCTCTATTTACTATAATAATTCCATTTACTGATGCAGAAATTGCTGCAATAGCCTCCATACAACCGCATACAGTCATTGGATCATTCATAATACTATATAAACTTACCCTTTCTACTTTGCCCTTTGAGGCTTTTTTAACAAATTCATTTACTTCCTTAAATTTCCCCAATTTTAAATCTATAACTTCTCCTTTTAAAATGGGCTGATTTGGACCAGCTGGATTAATTTGATAATAAGCTTTTCCATCAAGCCAGCTATATGCACCGCAAGGACCTCCTCTTTCAGGAGTAATCACACAGACATGGGTAGGTGCAAAACTCTGACAAAGGGTGCAGGAATAAAATTCTTCCACATTTTCATCTACCATACCAGCAAGCCTTGCATCTCTTTTTTCATATATACTCTTTGCCTTTTCTATTAATTTTCTTACCATTTCTTCATCTGTAAAAATTTCTACTTCACATTTATCTACAATACTGCTAAATTCCTGTTTTATTCTATTATACAAAATTTCTCCTATATGCTTTAAAAGAAATCCCCTTTCTACTGCCTGTTTACTAATTCTTATCCATACTATATTTCTTTGTCCTATATGCATAATACCCTGGGCATAATTGATAAAATAATGAATTTGTCTTTCCATAATAGGTTCAAAATCTTCTTGCATATTAGTGCCAGCTACTTTTATTACAATAGCAAGCGGAAGTCTATAAGGCGGACCTTTTTTATCTATTTTGGGAAGATCGGAAATTTCTGGTCCTATAACCCTTATTTCTCCATCTTTAACTTCCTCAAAAGGTAAAGATATTAATAACTCTAAGGCAGGGGTTTTCCCTCCTCCACATTCTAAATAAAGATCTTCTTTTCTTACTCTTTCTCCTTCAAAAGCAGGTGCATAAGAAACTGGAATGTTAAGTTTTATTTGGGTAACTTTCAATCCTCTTACTTCTAAAGCTTTTTCTATTAATTCTTGAGAGGTAACCTCCGGAATAGAGGCTTTATAAAGTTCTTGATTTTCCGTTATTACCTGGAAATAGCAATGAGTGGGTTTAGAAACTAAGGCTTCATAAATACAAATCCCAGGGATTTTTATTTCAGGTACAGTCCAATCACAAATAATAGGAACCCCCCAATTTAAAGCTCCTAAACCATTAGCTACCCATTCTTCTGTAGGTGGACCAAAGGCTATTACAAAGGCAAAAGTTTTATACTTATTAAAAAGCAAATTGTTTATATAATCTCCTGGTTTTACTCCACCAAAAGACATGGCAACTCTACAGGCAAAACCAATAGCAAAAACTACACTGGTATAATCAGGACCAAAAGGCACCAATCTTACTGGCCAGCCAAGTTGTAATCCCGCCTCTTTTAAAAGATAGGGCATATAAATACCATTTGTTTGTTCATGCATGAATACATAAATTCCTTTTTCAAGAAGGTCTTGAACTATATTTTTAGCTGTTTCTTTATCTGGAGGTGAACCAAGTAAAACTGCAAATCCAGGAGAGCTCCCATCAACAAATTCTACACCTCTTTTTCTGAAAATAACATCATCTGCTGCACCAAGCCAAACATTATCTTCTGTAGGTTCCTCTGTTTTTGTATATAAATTAGGATCTTCTAAATATTTTATAGCCTCAATCACTTCTTCTGCAAAAAGGGTTGCCATTCCTGCATCAAGTGCTGAACCTAAATAAAGAAGATTATTTTCATATAAAGATAAATCAGGTAAAAGCTTTTTTGCCTCCTGTAAAACTTCTTCACAATCCCCAAGTCTTTTAACAGGATATCCTAATATGGCATAAATAATAGGTAAATAATAGGCTGTGTTAGGGAATCCTATTTCAACTTCTTTCCCAAATTTTTTAACCGTGCTTTCATATCTTTCCCAAGCTTTTTCTAAAATTTTATATGCTCCTTTAATAGCTAAATCAAAAATTATTTTTGACATATAATTATCACCTCTTTAGCTCATACTTAAAATATTAAAAAAGGATTTACAAATTTCTATAGCCTTTGGATGTCTCATTATTAATAAATCACCTCCTGCTAAAGCTAATACTACAGCTGTAATTGCCTCCATTAATATACCTCTTCCTTCTTGATCTCCAAAAATTTCATCTTTAGGAAGTTGAGCTTCTTTTGTGCCCCAAACTTCTCTTCCAATAGCACAAACAAAAGGAGACTGTAAAGCTATATCTTTATAATAGAGTGCAGCAATTCTTATCCTTTCCATAACAGAATAGGCATATTCAATCCCATATCCCAAAGCACCTATTGAGGGATCTATAATTATCTTATCTAAGGTTACTCCCATATTTTCAAGAAGTATATTAAGTTGTTTTGCTAAATTTACATCTATAGGAGTTGAAGCAATAACCGGCAAATTATAACCCATAGCAATAGCTCCTAAGGTTCTGTAATTAGTATCCAAAACAGGACCTATAACTGCACCCCTTTCTCCTATCAATTCTGCAACTTCTTTTAAAATTTCCACATCCTTTTCTGAATTTCCAGAACCCCAAATAATAAGTGGCACATCTATGGCATCTCTTACTTTTTTTACTACTTTTTTGGCATGATTTACATCAAGATCTAAATAATTAGGATCTGTTCCCTGTAAATAAAGGCAAATTGCTTCTGCTTTATAAAATTCAACACACTTTTTTGCCCACAAAGCTGGATCATGAAAAACATCAGAAAAATATTTAGCTAAACTTTGGGGCCAGTCTTCTGGTTTAACATCTAAAATTTCCATAGCAATTTTTATTTCATTTTCCATAGAACCCTCAAAAAAATAAAAGGGCAAAATGTTTTCCCCACCTAATTTTATAGCTTTCTCTCCTTCCCCAATTACAACCTCTCTTATTTTTTCTGTAGAAATATCTTTATATAAATCTTCAGGAATATTTTTTGCTCTCTCTGATAAAGGTCTATATTTAGTTTTAATTTCAATCTTAGGAACTGCAATTTCTTTTTCAGGCTTTACAATTACTGGTCCTTCCTCTTCTTCTTTTTTCTCTATTATTAAGGTTTTTTTACCAAAAATTTCAGTTTCAAGCTTTTCTATCCCTTCCTCTAAATTCTTAATTCCTTCACTAATACTTTTTAAACCTAATCTCAAATCTGACAAAATATCTATAAAGGTTTTTAAAAGTTCTTTTTCATCTTGCATTCTTTCCCCCAATATTTATAATCCCGGTCTGGGATAAAGTTTTGCCCTTTTAATTATTTCAGGAATAATATATTCCCAACCCACTGCCATTATATGAACTCCCTTAACACCTGAGATTTCTCTAACCCTTTCTATAATTTCTACTGCAATATTTATCCCTTCTTCTTTTTCGTCTCTTACAGATTCCATCCTTTTTATTAATTCATCTGGAACTTCAATCCCAGGCACTTTATTTTCCTTTATAAACTTAAGTATTTTTGAAGATTTAGGTGGCATTACACCAGCAAGGATATAAACCTTTTCTAAAATACCCAATTCTTCACATAAATTTAAAAATTTTTTAAATCTTTCTAAATTATAAACTATTTGAGTTTGAATAAATTTTGCTCCTGCTTTTATTTTTTTTGCCAATCTTATGGGTCTAAATTCTAAAGGATCTGCAAAAGGATTTTCTACTGCCCCAATAAAAAAGCAGGGGGTTTTCCCTTTTATTTCATCTCCATTAAAAAATTTTCCTTCATTTAGAGTTTTTACTAAACTTAAGAGATGAATTGAATCTAAATCAAAAACAGGCTTTGCTTGTGGATGATTACCTAAACTTATATGATCTCCGGTTAAACATAAAACATTCCTTATTCCCAGGGCATAAGCTCCTAAAAGATCAGATTGAATAGCTATTCTATTTCTATCTCTACAGGTAATATGCATAATAGGTTCTATACCTTCTTTTATCAAAATAACTGCTCCTGCAAGGCTTGACATTTTTACAGTTGCTCTTGGGTTATCTGTAATATTTATTGCATCTACATATCCTTTAAACCACTTTGCCTTTTCTTTTATTAACTCAGGGTCTGCATTTTTAGGAGGTTCAATTTCAGCTGTAACTGCAAATTCTCCTGATTCAAGAACTTTTTGAAGATTGGTCTTATTTTCCAATTTTTTACTCCTCTCTTAGCTCCCTTACACCTTCACCACCAGCTGGTCTCCAATCTTTTGCTTCCCAAATTTCCATTAAATTTTCTAATTTACCTCTGTTTTTAAGTCTCATTACTATTTTATACCATACACAGGGTAAAGTTTTTTTTACTTCACATATACCATTTTTAACACCTCCACAAGGACCATTAAGCAAATTTTTAGGGCATCTGGTAATTGGACAAAGACCTGCTGTATATCCGATTATACAATCCCCACAGGCTCTACATTTTTCAACCCAGTATCCTTCTTTTATCTTTGCTCCCAAAAATAAGGTGTTAACTCCTGGATATACTTCCATTTTAGGGTATAAATCTGCTATTAAGTTTACTCCTATCCCACAACCTAAACTTATTATTGCTGAAACTTTTTCCTTAAAATCCTCAAGAGGCTTAAGTGCGGATGGATCACATTGCTTGGTTAGGATTTTTTTTAATATTTTTACTGGTTTCCCAAGTTTTTCTCTTTCCTCTTTTATTTTTTCTGCAAACCTTTTTACTTCTTTTCCAACACCAGTTGAACATCCATAATTACATTCATTACATCCAAGCACAAGAATTTTATCATAGCTTTCTATATATTGCAAAATTTCATCTAAGGGCTTAATTTTTGTTATTATCATTTCTCTTCAAAACCTCCTAATTTATGCATAGAGGGAATGTATATTTTTTCATCAAGAACTCTTCTCATAGCCATATCATAGAGTATTCTTGGTTTAGGTTTATCAATACCAAGCTCCTTTCTTTTTTGCCAAATTCTATCTATTACCATATTTACAAAATCACTTGCTTTAGATGCTATTTTAAAAGCTCCTCCAAAATAATTTTCCATCTCATTAAATAGAAAATAGGCAGTTTTTTTACTTCCTATAAATGGAAAATCTAATCCAAAAATAACCTGTATTCCGCTTGCGGAAAAATACATTCCTAAGGATATTGCTTTTTTGTTTATCCACTGAGGATTACATACTACAATAGGTAAATCACTTATATCTTTTCCTAACCCCCCAGTATTAATTATTTCTATTAAGGTTTGAAGAATTCTTGAGTTATCTACCAAAGAACCCATATGTAAAACAGGCGGACAGCCTATCCCTTCTATAACTTCTCTTAATCCCTCTCCTGCCAATTTTGTTGCTTCCTCTGTTAATAGACCTGCCATTCCTAATTTTATGGCTGAACAACCTGTAGTTAAAACTAATATATTATTAGCTATAAGTTCCTTGGTAAGTTCTACTTCAACATTTTCTTTTATTCCAGAATAATCATCTCCTGTTATAACCGCTATTCCTAAAATTTTGCCATTAATTAGGTTTTCATTTAAAAGCTCTAAACTTGCTCTAAATCTACCACCCATAATATACATGAGTGCTTCCAAACTAAAACCTGATATCACTTCTACACTATTATCGGGAATATATATTTCTGAATTTTTTCTTTCTTTATATTTTGAAAGGGCAATTTTTAAAATTTCTTTTGCACTTTCTAAGGGATAATTTTTATTAAACTCAACATAGATAACTCCTTCCATCATGGAAAGAGGATTAGTAGTAATAATTGCTGTATGAAATTGATTAGCTATTTGAACTATATTTGGTGCTACACAGTCTCCATCTAATACTATTGCTTCTATAGCTCCAGTTGCTATAACTGCTTCTTGATGAATAAATGTTCCTAAAGCTGGAATTCCTCTTCTCATAAGAAGTTCATTACCTGTATCACAAAGACCTACAAGGTTAATCCCTTTAGCTCCAATTTCTTTAGTAAGCTCAATTATTTCTGAATCAAAAGAAGCCTCTCTTAATAAATCTGCCATTATGGGGTCTTGTCCATGAACTATAACATTTACCATATCCTTAAAAATTACTTTTTCTCCAATATTAACAAAAGATTTAATAGGTTTGGGAGTACCAAAAAGAATATCCTGTAATTCAGTTGCTATTAATGAACTCCCCCAACCATCAGAAAGAGAACACCTTACTGCAGAAAGTAGTATATTTTTATAATAATGATCAACCCCCATGGAGGTTCTATAAATTAGCTCTAAAATTTCTCTCTCCATACCCCTTGGTATAACCTTATATTTCCTCCATTTTTCAATTAAATTTTGTGGAGCCCTGTGGATTGACATTAATTCTCCTTCTTGTTGGGAAAACATTTGAAATATCCTTTTGGCAACTTCATTAAGAATCTTTTCTTCTTGAAGCTCTAAGTTAATTCCTAAGTTGTAAGCAAACAATTGGAGTTTCTTTTTATCTCTTATTTGAAAAGGTATCTCCTTTGTAGCAATCCCTTTAAAAATTTCTGCTATTTTTCTTGCTTGTTCTAAATTTTTAGCTGCACCTTCTCCAACTAATCTTGCGAAATTTTTTGCAGAAATCACACTTGCATCTGCTCCACAAATTCCTTTTGATTCTTCTTTATCTTCAACTATTTCACAGGGACCAAAATTACAAAGTGTACAATGGATTACCTCTTTTTTAATCTTGGTAGGTTTTCTTTCTTCTATTCTCTTAGGAATAGTGTAAAGGGCTGGCTTTTCTTTATGGATTTTTTCGTAAATTTTTTCTAAGGTTTTATTTGAAAGTTCAAAAGTTATTTCCTCCAGAGGTCTTTCATAAATTTTTTCTAAAATTTCTATTTTTTCAGGTTCCTTTTCCCTTTCAATCTTTTCTACTTTTATCTCTACTTTTTTAACCTCTTTAGTAAGTCCTAAAATCTTTTCTTCCAATTTTTTGACCCCACTTTCTAAAAGCTCCATTCCTAATTTTAAAGCCTTTATACCTGTTTTAAGATTTAAAAATGTTTCCCTAAGTTTTTCTTCTGAAGATTTTTCTGACATTTTAAACCTCTGCTTTTTAAAATTAAAACTTTATTCTATTTCATTTGGGAGACCATTCCACATTTTAGCAGATTCTAAAGTATTTTTCATTAGCATAGTAACTGTCATTGGACCAACTCCACCTGGAACAGGAGTAATTGCCCCTGCTTTTTGTTTTACATTTTCAAAATCAACATCTCCACAAAGAATTGCTTTTCCTTCAGGTGTTATCCCAATTCTATTTATTCCTACATCAATTACTACAGCACCTTCTTTTATCATATCTGCAGTAATAAATTTTGGTTTCCCTATAGCAACAATCAAAATATCTGCTCTTTTGGTATGAAAAGCTATATCCCAAGTTCCTGTATGACATACTGTAACAGTTGCATTTCCTATAGGTTTTCTTTTTTGCATAAGAAGGTTAGCAATAGGCTTCCCAACAATATTACTTCTCCCTAAAACAACTACTTCTGCCCCTTCAACTGGACAACCAATTTTTTCTAAAAGTACAAGTATTCCATAGGGAGTACAAGGCAAAAAACAAGGTTCTCCCATAACCATTTTACCTACATTAATTGGATGAAAACCATCTACATCCTTTTTAGGGTCTATAGCGTTTATAATCTTTCTTTCATTTATATGTTTTGGTAAAGGAAGTTGAACTAATATACCATGAACTTTGGGATCTTTATTATATTTTTCAATTAGTTTTAATAATTCATTTTCTGAAACATTTTCTGGAAGCTTTTCTTCAACAGAATAAAACCCAAGACTTTGAGAGACTTTTTGTTTCCCCTTAACATAAGAAATAGAAGCAGGATCTTCTCCTACTAAGATAGTAACTAATCCAGGAACAATATTATATTTTTCTTTTAGTTCCTGAACTTCCCTTTTTATACTTTCTCTTATTTCTTGGGCTATAGCTTTGCCATCTATTATTTTGGCTGACATTTTAACTCCTAAAATTAGAATAAGCCCTTTACCTTCCCTGTATTTATATCAACATCAATTCTTCTATAAGCTGGATCTGAACCGGTTCCAGGCATAAGTTTTATCTCCCCTGCAACAGGCACTATAAAGCCAGAACCTTTATATATAAGAATGTCTCTAATTCTTAGATTCCATCCCTTGGGGACTCCCTTTTTACCTGGATCATCAGAAAGGGAAAGATGGGTTTTTGCCATACATATAGGTAATTTCTTTGCTTCTTCATTAGATTCTATTAATTTAATTTTTTCCTCTGCAGAAGAGAAATAAATAACTCCATCTGCTTTATAAATCTCTTTTGCTATTTTTTCAATTCTCTCTTTAACTGGTTCGTTTAAATCATAAAGATACCTAAAATCGTTTTTTTCTTCACAGGCTTCAATAACTGCATCTGCAAGTTCTAAAGCTCCTTCTCCACCTTTTAACCAATGATCAGATATAGAAACCCTTACTTTTGCATTTTCACATATATTTTTAACAAGGGTTAGTTCATTTTTAGTATCTGTATAAAATCTATTAATACATACTACCGGAATAGCACCACTTTTCTTTACGATCTCTATACAATGCAAAAGATTTTCGCACCCCCTTTCTACCCAAGAAAGGTTTTCCTCATAATATTCTTTTGGGATAGGAGCCCCGGGTTTAAGCTCAGGTGCTCCTCCGTGATATTTAAGTGCTTTTATGGTTGCTACTATTACTGCTACATTAGGATAAAGTCCAGAGATTCTACATTTAACATTCCAAAATTTTTCAAAACCTATATCTACAGCGAATCCAGATTCAGTAATTACATAATCTGCAAGTCTTGAAGCGATATAGTCAGCTATAATAGAAGATTGTCCTAAAGCGATATTACCAAAAGGGGAGGTATGAACCAAAATAGGATTCCCTTCTATAGTTTGTACAAGATTGGGATTAAGGGCATCAACCAGTAAAGCTGTCATAGCTCCTGCAACTTCTAAATCCTCTGTAGTAATTGGGTTGCCGCGTTTATCAAAGGCAACTACAATTTTCCCTATTCTTTCTCTTAAATCTTTCAAATCTTTAGCCACTGCTAATATAGCCATTACTTCTGAAGCTCCAGAAATATAAAATTTGCTTTCCATTGGATATCCATCCATTTTACCACCAAGTCCAATAACAATATTTCTTAATGCTTGGGCACAAAAATCCATTACCCATCCCATTTCCACTCTTTTTGGATCAATATTTAGCCTTCTTAACCCCTTTTTGATTAAAATTTCATCCTCATAATTTGTTTCGTGTTGCATCCTTGCTGTAAGAGCAACCATAGCAAGATTGTGAGCATTCATCACTGCATTTATATCTCCTGTAAGCCCTAAGGAAATTTTATCTAAGGGAATAATTTGAGAAAGTCCTCCACCTCCTGCACTTCCTTTAATATTAAAAACAGGTCCGCTTGAGGGTTGTCTTATAGTACCTATAACTTTTTTACCTCTTTTTCCAAAACCCTGAACTAAACCAATTAAGGTAGTAGTTTTCCCTTCCCCTAAGGGAGTTGGAGTTATAGCGGTAACATTTATATATTTCCCATTAGATTTATCTTTAAATCTTTCCAAAACCTTTTTATAATCAATTTTACCTATATAATGCCCATAAGGTATAAGTTCTTCTTTTATTAAACCTAATTCCTCAGCTAATTCATATAGAGTTTTCATATTTTTTTCTGCTTCATAAGCTATTTCCCAGTCTTTCATTTTTGTAGGATCAAGTCTTATTTTTGTTTTAGCTCCCATTTCCAAGAATCCTTTATAATAATTTCAAGGGAATTATATTTAGGTTCCCATTTTAATATTTCTTTAATCTTTGTATTATCAGCAATTAAAATAGGTGGGTCTCCTGCTCTTCTTTTGGTTTCTATCACCTTAAAATCAATTCCTGTTACTTTCTTAACTACAGAAATTACTTCTCTTACTGAAAATCCCCTTCCATAACCACAATTTAAAACTATACTTTCACCTTTAGAAAGAAGATACTCTAAAGCTAAAAGGTGAGCAGTTGCTAAATCCATTACATGAATATAATCTCTTATGCAAGTTCCATCGGGTGTAGGATAATCGGTCCCATAGATTTCTAAATAGGGAATTTCCCCTTTGGCTACTTTTAAAGCCCTTATTATTAAATGAGTAGGTTGTTTGTAATTAGGACCTAATTCTCCTTCTGGATCAGCTCCAGCTACATTAAAATATCTTAGAGAAATATAATTTATCTCTCCAACTTTCGCCATATCCCTTAAAATTTTTTCTATCATAGCTTTAGTTTCTCCGTAGGGATTAATAGGTTTAAGCTCAGCTGTTTCTGGGACAGGAATAATCTCAGGAACACCATATACAGCTGCTGAAGAAGAAAAAAGAAAATTTTTAATTCCAGCCTTTTTCATAGCTGAAAGTAGCTTGATTGTATTTCCCACATTATTTTCATAATACAAAAAGGGCTTTTCTATGCTTTCAGGGACACTTATAAAACTTGCAAAATGTAAAACTATATCTGGTTTTTCTTTTTTAATTATTTCTAAAAGCTTTTCTTCTTCTCTTAAATCTAATTTATAAAATTTCCCGTAAATTTTTTGTGGTTGAGAAG
>Ga0209225_1002059_pt1 | contig 18608 bp, 32 predicted proteins | sample WasSprMetagenome_FD_184732 | JGI IMG/M metagenome (GOLD analysis project Ga0209225, IMG submission 184732) | Sulfidic aquatic microbial communities from Washburn Spring, Yellowstone National Park, USA - WS (SPAdes) (version 3) | ecosystem: Environmental > Aquatic > Thermal springs > Hot (42-90C)...
ACAGAATTTAATGCCGTCTATGAACTTGATTAGGTTGTAGTAGTCGCATAGGCCCCTCACGGACATTAGGACAAGGGTCAGCTGGACCAATTGCTCCGGCACCACCTTGGCGATATACATGACCTGTTTGCGGCCGTTGCTCACCCTGTAGTAGAACCGCCCAGCCACGACGGCCACGGTCCCGCTATATATCGACCCGTCGGCCTTGGCCTTGAACCTTATGGCCACCCCGTTGTCGTAGAAGAACCTGGCCAGCACCATGTCCGACATTGAGTCCAGGATTTCCACCCGCCAGGCCCTAGTCATGGTCCTCCCTGGCCGCCCTGTCGACTACGCCCTGGATAGTGGCTATGGCGTCGTCCAGGACCTTCTTGAAGCTCACTAGGCTATCAACTACGCCCTTTAGGACCTGGGCTTCTTGGTCGGCCGGCACCATGTGGGTCGCGCCATGCCAGTGCCTTACCACGAGATAGCCGCCCACGTGGACCCTTAGCGCGCCTTCCTCCCCGCACTTGGGGCACTTGACCGTGACCCCGGTGTTTCTGAATACGGTGTTCAGTTCGCGGGGGTAGACCCCGTGGACTTTTGGTTTGGCCATGGGTTATGGAAATTCCGGTAAATTTAAACTTATCGGTCCCGTAATTTACGACGGGTGTAATGAACTACGGCTTTCAACCATGTAGGGTACCGCCCAGCTTTCAACTATCAACGCCGAAAGCCCGAGGAAAACCCGGAAAGCCGAAATATGTATTTTACATATCGGAATTTTATCACGTTCTGTAATTTACGGAACGTGGTAGGAATCAATCTTACGGATCGAGGTAAAAATCCCAGCCTCAAAGAGGCCGGCCAAGTCCCGAAATTGAAAGGCATTAAATTCCTAGGTGTCGGCATATTGCAGCTATTTCTATTTGTAAAGGGCTTACGCCTTGCCGGATAGGCGGAGGCCTAAAGGGGGCGGGTTCTCTACGGGCAGGTCTGTAACTTACCTCGATCCGTAATTTACAGAACGTGGTAAAAAATGGGTGGGTTAGGCCCGCCTATTCCTCAAAGAGTTCACCGGCACCCGCCACCAATAGGCCAAGGAGCGCGGCCTCGTTGGGGTTGATATAGCCAAGGAGGCCGACTATCGCCAGCACCACCGCTATGCCCCAAGTCAGCTTATGGACGCTCCGAGACATACTAGAAAATTGATAGGTAGAAAAAATATTCGCCTACGGGTTATAGGTTATCTGCACCGGGCCGTTTTGCACTGGAAAGGCGTAGGCCTCCATTGGCAACGCGACGCCCAGCACCATGGGGTTTAGGCCCGGCCCGTATATGGTAGAGGCCGCCCCAGCCGGCACGGACACGGCCGTCGTGCTTGCGGTCACGTTAGCCACTTGCGTAAATGACTGGGTCCAGCCCACCGTGCCGGTCACAGTAATTACAGGCGTATAGCCCGAGGTCGATATGCTAGTGAACTCGTTAGCGCCTCCCACACTAGGCGTAGGGCCACAACCGAAACTTGATAGCGATATCTTGCCCGTGGGGGCACCGGCTATGGGCGCGGCAAGGTATAGGTACCACGTAAAGCCGTTGGGCGTAGTCACCTTGCCTATGTAGTAGTATTCCACCTCCAGCCCGTAGGTAACGCCGAATTGCGTCCCCTTAAGAACCCAGCCTAGCGCGATATATCCGGGCGCCCCCGTGGGGTTCACGGCCAAGGTCACCGACGTCCCGTTTATCGTGACGCATATGGTGTTGGTGCCGTACATGCCAGCCAGCTGGCTCTCGTTATAGGCCATGGCAAGGAGCATGGGGAGGCTATACACGATATTGTCATAGGTATTGGCGGCTTGTGAGCCCACATAGCCCGAGAATTTGGATTCCGACACTATAAACCACGGTATGTAGGACGTGTTGTTCACCGCTATCGTGGCCACCCTAGCGCCCAGCTGGCTCACTGTGGCCAAGGACTTGCCGTCCACCACCCTGTTGAACTCCGTGCCGTAGATAAAGTATGTCTGGGGCGTCACCAGGTTTATGGTCGTGTTAGTGGCCGACGTCCATATGGGAGGCGCACTAGTGTTCACCGTGTAGTTTATGTAGATGACCACCGCGGCTAGGAATACGGCCGCGATTATTAGCGGTACAGGGAATTTCCGCATATAGAAAATAGACGGGGATTATTAATTTGGCTTACCGGAAAAAATCACGGGTTATAGTTTATCATTACCGGGCCGTTATTAACGGGAAAAGCGTATGACTCTAGCGGCATGGCGATACCAATGACCATACCGTCGGGCCCGTATATGGTAGAGGCCGCCCCAGCCGGCACGGACACGGCCGTCGTGCTTGCGGTCACGTTAGCCACTTGGACAAAGGTATATGGGTATCTCCATGCGCCAGTACCTATAGGCGACATGGATATCTGTGCCAAATAGCCCGAGGTGCCCCAGCCCGTCAGCTCACCGTAGTCGTTAAGTGAGCTGGTGGCGACACAGCCGAAATTTGATAGCACGATCTTGCCCGTCGCGGCTCCGGCCACGGGGGCCGCAAGGTATAGGTACCACGTAAAGCCGTTGGGCGTCACGACCTTTCCTATATAGGAATATTCCACCTCAGCACCTATGGCAAGGCCACTAGATGAACTCAGTTTCCAGCCTAGCGCGATATATCCGGGCGCCCCCGTGGGGTTCACCTGGAGGGTCACCGAGGACTTATTCATGGTCACACAGACTGGGTTAGTGCCGTACTTGCTGGCCAGCTGGCTCTCGTTATAGGCCATGGCAAGGAGCATGGGGATATCCCACGTCACCGCCCCCTCACTTATGCCACTGGACGTATACACAGTACCGGATATTCGGGACTCGCTTACAATAAACCATGGGACACCGTTAGTATTGTTTATGGCTATCGTGGCCACCCTAGAGCCCAGTACGGACACGACGGCCCCCGACTTGCCGTCCACCACCCTGTTGAACTCCGTGCCGTAGATAAAGTATGTCTGGGGCGTCACAAAGACTAGCGTGGTGTTAGTGGCCGACGTCCATATGGGAGGCGCACTAGTGTTCACCACGAACGCCAGATATATCCCCACCGCGGCTAGGAATACGGCCGCTATCACCAATGGTATGGGTATCTTACGCATGTAGAAAATAGACGGGGATTATTAATTTGGCGCGCCCACTATATAGGCGCTAGACGTGGTGTAGTACCACGGGTGTAGGATTATCGTGCCCCAGGAATAGGAATAGACCTCCTTATAGCCTAGCGACGTGCCGGCTCCCACGGACACGTACCCGGTCTTGACCAAGGAGGACGTGCCCGAGGACCACGAGGCTAGGGGGCACACGTAATTGGCGTCCCTTGCCTGGATAACGGCCGTGCCTGCCGTGCTGAAGGGGGACATTGAGCATATGGTAGAGGCCGGTGTCTGTGCCTGGGAGGCCAGGATAAAGAAGTACTCAGACCCGGACGTCGCAACAAGGACGTAGGGCCATATGATATAGCCCGCCGTGCCTCCGGAGGTGGTGGCCGTGCCGTACACCAGCACCACGTTGCCGGTGTTCATCTTGTAGACGTATACGCCGGACTTGGGGGTCAAGGCCGTCGCGTTGGGCATGCTAGGGAAATTGATAATCGTGAGGCCTATGTCGCACCCTCCGGCCGGGCACGAATACCAAGTGTCGGAGGACCCATAGCCTATGCCGGTCACCGTGTACACCTGTGTGACGTTGGCCGTGACTATGTACATGGGTGGAAAGGTGTCGTAGGGGCTGGAGCCCGACACGGTGACGATATAGTTTGTGCCATTCCACTTGACATATGTGGGGTCGTAGGACAGTATGGTCTGTATAGTTATGGTTATGTATATGGTCACGGCCGACAGGAATACGGCCGCCATCAGCAACGGTATGGGTATCTTACGCATGAAAGAAATAGGCCCGATTAAAAAATGGTTTATTTGAGGCCAAAGCGGGGGTCCAGGCTGGCCAGCCTCCGGTCCCACGCGCGACAGTCCACGGACTTGCCGACCATGGCCAGGTACTCGGGTATGGCGTCGCGGCTTAGGTGCACCAGCCTCTTTTTGCCCACACGCACCGTGAACGGCCTCAGGAATTCCTGGACCAGGGACACCAGGATCTGGCTTGCGACAAGCCTTTTGTTCACCTTGCGGAGGATATAGTTCACCTTCTTGGTGTCCACGGGCATGAGGACCCCATTGCCGCGGGAATAGAGAGCCAGCAGTTTGAGCGCCATACACGGCAGGTATTCATAGGGCACCGTGGACACCCTTACGACCTTATGAACCGCCTCGTTGGCGGTCATAGCCTGACCACTCCGTCGTTGTCCCAAGCCATGTAGTTTAGATACTTAGAGGCGCACCCCCAGCACAGGGCCCCCTCTATGCCCTCGCAAGTGTCCCACACGACGGCATGGGTCGCGCCCTCTATGGCCCGGCCGCACTTGGCGCACTTGGGCCTACGCCTAGACCTTATCAGGTCCTCCACCACCCTGGCGTACATGACCGCGGTGTTCGGGTCGCCTATGTAGTAGAGCGTCCGGCCCGCCCTTAGGTATCCGCCCACGTCGCACTTCTTGGCCTTGGCTTTGGTTACCATGTTATGCATAGGTAATAAAAAACACCTACCATTTAAATTATGGCCGTGAGGATAGAGGCGGCCTTTAAGTAGATGACCACGGCCGCGGCCGATATCCCTATGAAGTACATGCCGCGGTGGGCGTACCTCCGGCTTGAAAGCAAGGCATAGCCCACGGTCCACAGGACGGGCACCACGTAGGGCACGAGTATAAGGGCCGCTATGTCCATGGCCATGTCTATGACGGGAATAGAGTGGGGCCTCAGCAATATGGCCGAGAATAGGGAGGCCAGGCCGTAGAGTATCAGGTTCACATTGAGGAATATCAAGCCGGTTATGGCCATGCCTATAAGGAGGCCAAGCCACAGGGCCGCGGCCGCGGCTATCACCGTAATGGCAACGGCTATGGGGGCCGCTATGACAATGCCTCCGAAATAGGGCGCCAGGACGGCCCCGACCCCCTCCGGCACGGCCTTAATGAATAGGGACGTGGCCGCCTCGGTGGCCTCATAAACCAGCCTCGATAGCCTCGCGAATATCATGATAAAGGCGGTGATTAGAAAGCCGATAATGCCGGCAATAAAGGACACGAATATGCCGGCAAGGCCCATAATGGCGCCCAATGCAAGCCCGAAAGCAAAGAACTTTATGACGGTGTCCACCAGGGTGCTGATAAAGGGCCCCAATATGGCGCTAAAGCCCTCTATGAATAGCTTGGGGACGTCCACGAAATAGGCTATGGCCGTGAATATCGAGGCCCCGGCCGCGAATAGGACTCCGTCAAATAGCCGCTCCCTAGCTAGCTTTATGGTCACGGCCGCTAATGCTATTGCCTGGATAATGAATAGCTTTGGCGACGGCCCCAAGTACATGGACATGGCTCCGTAGACTAGGGCAGGCAGGAAAATGGCCAGGATTAAAAGGGCGGAATATTCGGCTAGGTCCGGTACGAAAGAGCTCATGCCACGAACAACAGTGCCGCGGCCCACATAGAGGCCCCCACCAAGTGCTTGCGCGACAGTATCGCCATGGCCAATTCCACGAGGGCCATGACCGCGCCCAGCTGGACCAGGACCGAGGGCTGGATAGGCAGTAGGTAGAGGACGGGCGCGACCTCGGCAAGGGCCTCCAGGTTGCCCCTAATGGCCCTGCCCAAGGGGTAGAGCAAGGCTAGGCCCAGGGCAAGCTTGAGGAATTCCGGCATGGGGGCTATCAGGGCCGACAGGACCGCGTTGGCCAGGTAGACATAGCCTATAGCGATAATCGGGTTTTCCTCGGCAAGCCCCAATATGCGGCTGGACAGGACCATGTAGGCGAATAGGGCGCCAAAGCCCGCGACGCCCAGCACCACGTCCCCCACCGTGGCCAATGCGGCAAAGAAGGGCTGGATAATCTGGTAGGACAGGGCGCCTAGGGCTTGGGCGGCAACGGAGTTATTAGAGGCCCACACGAGGGCCACCGACAGTAGGGTCACGACGGCCCTTTCAACTACCCTTTCCTCTACGTGCGTTATTATCCATAGGGCCATTGCCGCTATGAATAGGCCCGAGAATAGGGCGTATGTGGACGCGCTAACTCCGGCAAGGGCCAAGGCCCCCGACACGAATATCTCTATGAGTATGTATACCAGCATGTTGCGGCTCCCCATTAGGGCCACCAATATCAAGGCGGCTAGCGACCCGAGCGCCAATGGGATTATCATAGACCCCAGTACGGCCCGAATTTATATTGCTTGCCTTAAAGGCGGGAGCCCTTTACAAATAGCATATGCAGCTATACGCCGACACCTAGGAATTTAATGCCTTTCAATTGGGGGACTTGGCCGCCTATCCGGACCCGGCCAATCTTACCTCGATCCGTAAATTATGCGGAGCGGCAAACCGAGGTCCCCCAAGGGGCCGGTTCTCTACGGGCAGGTCTGTAATTTACTCCGGTCGTAATTTACAGAACGTGGTAGGAATCAATCTTACGGATCGAGGTAAAATTAGGCTATTTCCACGTGCTGGGTCGGGACGTGGACCCGGACCCTTACGCCGCACCCTCCATAGACGGTCAAGACGCCCCTTTCGATATCGACCTGGATCACGTCGGCCCTGAACACGAATACGCCCAGCCTGGCCAGGTAGGCCTTGACCCTATGCATGGCCTCGGAATAGCGGCCTTGAGCCAGCATGTTGTAGACCTCGTTTAGGTCTATGGCGGCTAGCTTGTCGGCCGTCACGAACTCGGTCCCGTACTCCCCCTTCTTAGCGGACATACTTGCGACATATTTCCTTGGCGGTTTTTATGTCTACCATATACACGTGGCCCCTTTTATTGTCAAAAAACATGTGCAAAATTGCCGGCTGAAACCGCCTCATGAGGCGCCTTAGGCCTTGGGCGGTTACGCCTCCCACGACTATAGGCGTATCGTATTCCATGAACACCCTCACCTTGTGGGGGTAGATGTAGGCCACCGACCCCTTGTGGGCGCATATGAACCGGCACAGTATCGACATATTCAATTTCCGTTTAGCCAATTTAGGCATAGGTCAATTTGAATATGGCTATTTAAATCCTACCTTCTGGATAGCGTCCTGGCTAGGCCGGCTAGCGTGGGGTCTCCGGTGGCCTTGGCCAGGTAGTAGACGTTGAAATAGGCCGCCCTCGGGCTCTTTCCCTCGGACCTCGCTATCTCCCTCACGGCCTCAGCCGCCTCGTTGGGCGTTATGACTCCGTGCTCCAGGTTGTAGGCCACGTTGAACACCTGCATAATGGCGTCGGGCGATAGCGATAGGTAGTAGTCCGAGGCCCGCCTAAGGTCCTGGTATTGGTCCCACATGAGGGCGTTGATAAGGTCATAGAATTCATCGGAGCCGTAGGCGCGTAGGTACTCCCAAGCCCCCTTGATAAGGGAGGCCGCGGCCGCCCTGTCTATCGGGACGCGCTCCTGGGTCACCTCGTGGTACATGGCCATGCCGACGGCCCTGTCCAGGTCCTCCGACACCACCTCCCCATGGGTCCTGATATCCCTGGCCCGTTGGATCACCGTAAAGAACGATATGCCCTTATCCACGTCGGTCCCGGGCCTCTCCCACTCGGAGAGCGTATCCTTGACAAAGTCCCAGGCACCCGTCCACTTATCCGGGCTTTCCAATTCCTCGGGGTCCCACTCCAGGAATCCCTCTAATTGCTCTACCTCGGTCATGGCACTAGCGAGGCCACCTTATCGATTAGGGGGTCCTTGACCACGGCCAGGGTTTCCTCGCAAGGCAACGGGGTCACCCTCACGACCCCGGCATAGGGCACCCTATGCCTCAGCCTTATGTGGCGCCTATCGGTGTAGGGCCGTGCGTAGTTCAGAGCCCTGTGCTTGGCCATGGGAGGCCCGGCTATGAGGTGCACGTGGGGCGTCCCGTCGCACGAGATATAGAGGCGGTAATAGAGGACCTCCAGCCGGCTGAGCATGTCGTGGGGCAGGTCGATATAGCGGTCGGCCTCTACGGTCACGAGATAGCCCCTGTCGGTCTCCCACGATAGGCCGGCCACTAGGGGGCCGTACCGGCCTACGCCCTTGACAAATTTCCGGTAGACCTTGGCGTAGTAGGTAACGCCCTCGTGCCTAATGGGCACGAACATGCCGAAATTGCGCCTAGACCTGTATATCCCCAGTATCATGGCAAGCCGAATAGCTCCCTTGCCATGAACGCGAATACGCCTATCGCTATGGCGGCTATGGCGGCCCATATCCCCGCGAATATCAGCATTAGCGACAAGCCTCCGTCTATCTGGGCTAGGGCGGCCCCCACGTATATGAGGGCCAGCCCCACCAGGAATAGGGCAAAAAGAGCGTGTTTTACCGAATCCCCCCCTCCCTCCCCCGTCATGCTCATGTGGAATAACCTACCTTAAAAATACCTATGCCGAAATAGTTAGGGGGAGGGAAAAACTAGGTGGTTATCTTGACCGACGTGCCGTTGGTGATCACGTAGTAGTAGTATTCGGCCACAATGCCGTTGCCTAGGTTCGCGTACCTGCCCACCCCAGCCCCGAAATTCTGTCCGGTACCCATGTATATGGCGGGAATATAGAAAGTGCCCGTGGCAGTATATAGCGTGGCCCCGGTCGCGTTCACCGCTATGCCCGTGACGTATGTCACGTTGTAGGTCCCTATCTGTGCGGGACATGCCCCTTGGCCCCACACGGGCGTCCAAAGCCCGCTATTGTTGTAGAGTTGATAGCCAATGTAGTACTGGTTGTAGGCCACGGCCGCGCACTTGGCGGTGGCCGTGCTGAATAGCAGGACGTTGCCGGCCGTGATATTCACCAGGGTATTGCCGTATATCGACACCACAGGGAGGACCAAATACCTCATGGTGCCGTTGACGTAGGCATGGCCCTGGGTGGTGGCGTTGACCGCTATCCAGCCGCCTCCGAGGCTTATGGGCGTCCCTTGATATGTGACTATAGGGGACATGGCCACATTTAGCATTACGGTCACGGCCGCTATGGCTATGGCGGCAAACACTAGCGGTACGGGGACTTTCCGCATGTCATGCCGTAGGTCCCTATATATTAATATTGACCGCTATTCCGGGCCTATCTTACCACGTTTCGTAAATTACTCCGGTCGTAAATCAAAACGGCAAGTGGACGCCTATTAGGGGCGCCACCAGCCTAATCACTCCGTATATCAGAATAAGGAGGCCCACGGCCTCGACAACCCTCTTACCCACGAAAGCCACGACGGCTCCGACCAATATAAGGGCTAGGGGGTTTGCCGACATGATCCAGGCGAATATCTGCCTTACCACCTCTATGAGGCTCTGCCACGTGGTGGGGTCCGTCAAGTATGTGAGCGGATCCATGGGGATAGAAGGGGACTAAAAAATAAGGTTATATCAGCCGAAAGTCGCTATGGACGTCGCGAGGTTGGCGGGCCACGAGACCTTCCACTTGTCAAAGTTAAAGTCCGCGTAGGCCCCGGCTTGCCTCACACAGTTCTCCAGGCTCCCAAAGACGCTATTAAATGTCTGGGGGTCGGATCTCTGGAGGGCAAGGCATACGCCTATGGCATAGCGCCTCTTGTACTTCTCCTCAGCCGCCTCTACGTAGGGAGTGCCGGTGACCGCGTCGGGGTAACTACCTATCTCAAAGCGGCCAGCTAGCGCCGGGCTAACCATTAATTTTTCCGACATGACTCTAGGGTTGCCACCGCTATTTATATCTTTCTACCATACCCTCCTGAACTTGTATACCAGCCGTATAGGAATCGCCACCAGCATGAGGACCACCGTGACATAGCCCGGAATATAGGCCACGACCCTCTCGGTACACGTCACGTTGCTGGCCCTCACGGCCACTATAGATGGGAATAGGAGGGCCTTGAAATAGTTCACCACGTCGGCCACCGGGTCCCCCGTGACCACGTAGTAGTTGAACACCATATAGCCCGAGTCAAAGTAGTGGATAGTGGGTATCTGGATATCGAGGACGCCGAATAGGCGGCCGTGCTGGTAGTAGAGGCTCCAGCCTTGGCATCTATCCGTGGGGGTCAGGAACACAATAGAAAGGGGAGGCATATAGGGCATGTCGGAGGGGGTCAGGATTATCCCCGCGGGCGCGGGTATGCCGAGGAATAGGGCCAATTGCACCCACGAGGCCCCTATGACGGCCCCGAGGTAAAAAAGGACAATGGCCTTCTTAAGCCAGTCCATTACCTTAGGGTGGCAAGCCTGGCGACCAATGCCGTGCCCTTGTCGCACATTGTATAGGCCCTGCCGTCCTTGTGGATCTCAATGGCGCATACCTTCTCCATATCGACATATTTCCTCAGGTCCTTGGGTTCGCACTCTACGGATATGTCTCCGTTGGGCATTGGGGTCACCACACAGTATAGCGGCCTAGTGCTTGATTTCAATATGTCAAGCATGTCCTAGATCACGAGGGGATATTTATAGTCACCACGCACCCAGACCCGGCAATCAGCAGTTCTCCATATTGCACGTTGAACACACATGAGCCTTGGATTCCGGCTATCTGGAATCTGCCGGCAAGCCAGCCGGGCGCGGCCACCACGACGGTCGGGTATTGGTACTGGATCACTCCGCAAGCCCTTACCCCGTCCACCGATATCATGGTGGAATTACATATGTATTGCTGGGCCGGAGGTGCCGGGCCCGAGGGTGCTGAGGCCGGAGGTGCCGAGGTGGCGGTCTGAGGCGGCCCCACGACCACGACCTTGGGCTTGGGAGGGTTCATGAGGTAGTAGACCGCTATTGCTATCATGAGTATAGCCAATGCCAAAGCTATGGCTCTCATGGCCGGAAAAAGGAGGCCGTTTTATATGGCTATTTACAGGGTATCTCCGTGTAGTTGCCGAAAATCGTGCCGTTGACCATGGCGTTGCCCCTAATCAGCACCGCGACGTGGTTGCCTGGGAGGTTGAAAGCCTGCATGTCCCCATGGACCCACCATATGTGGCCGTCTAGGACCACGTACTGTCCGGCTAAACACACGGGCTGGCTCACGGTCAGCTGGTTGTTCTGTATGCCGACGTAGGCCGCGGCCATGGCCAAGAAGGCCGCGGCCACCGCAAATACCAGCCTATGCATGTTTAAACGGCTTAGCTATCAAATATAATGTTATCGCGGCCATAATGACCAAGGGCCATAGCGTAATGGGGGCCTCCACCAATAGCGAAAGCACCGCGTTGTAGGTCGCATGGCCTATGAGGGACCCTATTATGCCGCCCCGCTCATAGGTGTCCCAAAGCCACCGGGCGCCTATCTGTATGTAGGACACGGCCCCTATGGCTCCCAGCACCCCCAGCACCAGGTACCTGGACGGAAAGTGCAATATGACCCAAAATGCGTTTCCCATTGGTCCCACGGCCCTCGATATGAATTCCTCCCAGCCTATGGCCCCAAGCCACCATAGGGGCGACGCGTCGGGCCCAATTCCGAGGTATTGCCCAAGCATGGGCGTCGCAAGGAGGGAGGCTATGGGCCTCACGTCAAAGCCCAGACCCACCATGGATAGGGCTAGGCCTATGCCCCCTACGGCCATGTACAACCTGTAGAGCCACGGGCCCCTCCGTATGGCCTCATATAGCAGGATTAGGGGCGCTATCAATACCCCCACGGCTAGGCCGGCAAGCCTTAGTGGGTAGACCAATGTGGGGCCGGGCCTCGTGGCCAGGCTGGGCCTCTTAGCGGCCACCACGAGGGCTATCACGACGGCCGCGAATATCACCAGCTGGTAGACGCTAATGGCCGCGGCAAACACCATGAGGACGTAGAGCAATATCAATAGGGGGTTTTCCAATTGGCCCCAGTACTGGAATATGGCGTATGCAAAGCCGGCATACATTAGGGCCGCGACTAGGCCTATCGGTGTAGGGTTTAGCGCGAATACGGCCAGCCCCGAGGCTATCGCGACGGTAGAGGCGGCCGCTCTGAACAGGTCCTTTAATTGCATAGAGGAATAGAGCTCAGTATATTTATATCCGCGCCACTATCCGCACATGGCATACCACTACCACACTAGATCGCGCGAAAAGGCGGCCATGGCCGTCGTTGCGTTCATAATCATAGCGGTCTTGGGGTACATAATATGGCTCTACATGACAGGCAAGGCGGGGGCCCCTGGTGCTGGCCCTAGCCCCAGCCCTACCACCACCACGACTAGCGCCCCCGTGAGCACCCTTCAGCCTAAGAGCGGGCCGCCTAATCCGGCCTCCCTCGTGTACGTGCCCGATTATGTGACGTGCGGCTCCAGCTCATGCACCTATAGCGCCCAGGGATTCGGGTCGCTCTACGACATAATCGCCTATGGCGGCAAGGTGAACACGGCCAATATAACCTACGGCAACGCCTACGTGGTGGTCAACGGCTATCAGCTCTACCTATTCGGCATAGCGACCACCACGCCCACGCTCAATTTCACCGACACGTCGGGCACCGTGTATGTATGGGGCAACGCGACGGCCGGCTATGGCTATATACTCTACAAACCTGCCCAAGCCGCGGTCCTGCTGACGGCCTACACCTACAACGTCACGGGCTTGCTCTACTACGTCTACGTGCCCGCGTCCGCGGACAACGGCATGCCTATATCGGGCGCGACCTACAGGATATACGTGGTCCACGGCACGGCCTACGTCAACGGCAACCCGGTGACCATATCCCTAGGGTCGTGGTCCTCGCCTCCCTCCGGAATCCTGCCGGCTTGGGGCATATACACAAGCCAGCCCGGGACATACCAGTTCACGGTCCAGCCCTAAACACTTTACTTTTTTCTATAGCTGCAACCCCTATACACTCCCCTTTTCGGCATGCTTTTGGGTTGACATACCTAAAGGGTATTTCCTACCACGTTTCGTAAATTACAGAACGTGGTAAAATTGGTGCCCCGGGAATTTTACGGATCGAGGTAAGATTAGGGAGGTGCCGGTTGCGGCCGGCCTCCGCCCCTCTCCCTTTCGGCCCTAAGGACCCTTTCCGCGGTCTCTAGGGGCCTAAAGTATTGCTGGAATATGCTTTCTATTGTGGTTGCTTGATCCGCGAAAGCACTGACCAGCTGGCTCCTTAGGGCCTCTACGGTTTTCTCATAGCCGCTAATGACGGCCCTCACGACCTTGACCACGTCCAGAGCCCCCTCTATGTTGTTGCTGATTACGGCCCGGGCCCACTTGACGTATAGGTCGTTGGGGAGGTATATGGCAAGCTTGGCCCGTGTCTGTAGGTCCACAATGGTCCCGACGGCCACCATGAATCCGACGGGCGGGCACGTGTAGGGCACCAGCCCCTCTAGCGGCTTGAACCCTCCGCCTATGGATATGCCGTAGGTGTTGGTCCTCACGTCATAGAGGACCTCGTGTATTTCCTGGCCCTCTAGCGTGAGCAATATGAGGCGGCACGATATGAGCCTCACGGTGTCCGGCAGTAGATAGCCCTCGGCTATGTAGTCCTTGCCGAAAGGCCTAAAGAGCCGGATAAGCTCTCCGTATGAGGCCGGGGTCAAGGGTATGCACCGGGTCCCTATGTCAAAGCCGAGCCACTCCGAGAGTGCCGAGGACGGACAGAGCTCCTTTTCGGTTATCCTTAGGGGTTTCAATTGCCTCGATAAGTAATCCAGCAACTTGAACATGGCCGGGTCCAAGCCGACCTTATAAAAAGCTATGTTATGCCGAACTTGCTATCGTGATTAGGGCAAAGTCCAGCACCTCGATTATCGAGGGAGGCGCGACGCACATGTTGCCCGGGCAATTAAAGTTGAAATTGGCGTAGGCGTACACCATGGCGTCCCCTGTCTGCCGGGCGTACATGAGCAAGGCAAGCTTTATCCTCGTGAGGCAATCGGCAAGGTCTGAGCTGAACACGTAGTAGTTGCCTAGAGGCTTTAAGGCGTCCCGGACCCGCCTCACGATATCGGCCATGCTATCGGCCTTGCACGGAATCATGCCTTGGCCAGTTTGTCCATTATCTTCTTGGCGTCCTCCTTGCTTACCACTCCCTTGCGCACCAATTCCTCTATGATTTTTTGCATGCAATCGCAATTCATAGGCCCTCTACGCTAACCGCGTCCTCGGGCATGCACTCAATTGCCAGGGTCTTGAAAGTCGACAGGACCAATTGCATGACCGCGTCGGCATTGTAGATATCGGGGGTCTGAACCCTATAGCGCCACAGGACCCGGCCGTCCTTGCACCTCACGAGGAAAGTGGGGGTAGAGGCCATGAGGACCAAGCCGTTGGGGCCTAGGACCCACTCCCCCATGTCCTCCAGCCTCATGTGGTCCGGAGGCACTATGGTCAAGACGCTCTTAGAGGCGTAATACCTCACGGTCTTGCTCTTAAAGAGCATCTTGCATGCCGGGCAGTGAGGGGAGGCCACCAGGACCAATTCGGCATACTTCAGAGCTTGGGTGGTGCCCTTTAGGCTGGTGGTGTCGCTCTCGGAGGGGTTATACTCCCTTGCTTTCCTACGAGGCATTAATACCAGCAATATATGCCAATATATGGATACTCGCATAATATGGGCCGAATTCGTTATGGGGCTTGCGGCCATAGGCCTAACTTTCACCAGCTCCCCATGGGTGGGGATAGCCATGTGGCTCATTATCCTCGCGTCGGCCTCATACGCCACCGAGATAACCATAGCCCTCTACGACGTGAGGGTATGGTACAACGTCATGGTGGTCTCCGCCCTTGCGGCCATGCCCCAGGCTATTAGCGCCGTGGCCCTCGCATTGGGAGGCAACGTAGAGGCGGCATGGATAGACACCATACTCAGCACCGTAGTGGACGCCGTATTTGTCACGGCCCTCGTGAGGCCCTACGCCCCGGGCTCCCCCTACATTAGGCGCCTATTGCCGTCCCTCATATTGTGGTCCGCGGCCGCCTTGACCGTGGACATATACGCCAGGTCCGGCATACAATCCTCCTTTATCACCACCATGCTAGTGATAGCGGGCTATATCGCCCTGCCCGCCCTAATAGTGCTGAACCTGGGGGAGGTGGTGGGAGGCCGGCCGCCCCTCTCGGTCATAGGGACGGCCCTGCTGAACACCCTAGGCATGGCCTACGGCACATACTACCTAATACAGAATATTTACGCCCTCACGGCCACGGAGGTGGGGCTTGGCCTCACGTCGGCCTTCTTGACCGCCTTGCCGGACCTGGTGGCCGCCCTCATGATTAGGGCCATCTACGCCAAGATAGTGGGCTCCGAATCTGACGCCGAGGCCGTCGCGACAATGCTTGCGTCGGCCGTCCACGACCAAGTATCCGTCCCGGCCGTGATCCTACTCCTTGTGGCCGGAGCCGGCTCTACCTACCCCTCGCTCCTTAACCTATTCGCTATAGCGGTCAAGTTCACCCTACTCTCGCGACGCTATTACTATCTTGTGGGCCTACCCGCGTCGTTGGCTTTGGTTGTATTCCTAACTCTAGGGCACGGGCTTTAATGAGGGGGAGGGCGTCGCACGGCACATATATGAGCTTGTCGGACTTAAAGGCCCCCTCTACGCCGAATATGGTCCTCAGCACCTCTAGGTATAGCGAGGCGTCCCTGAGCTTTCTAAGTCTCACGTAGAGGCGGCCGTTGATCTCGTGCCGCCTCATTTTGTCGCAATCGAGGGAGGCCAATTCCTCTATGATCTTTCCGAAAGCCTCAGCAAGTAGGGAGGACATGGAAAGCCATAACAATTCCCTATTTAGAGTTATTTCACGGGGGCATTTTTACCTCGATCCGTAAATTACTCACCTGCCCGTAGAATTCCGGCCCCCTTTAGAGCCTCGGAGGTATCCTCGGAGGGCCGCCCTTTACATAAGAAAGCGCAGCTATACGCCTACACATGGGAATTTAATGGCTTTCAATTGGGGGATTTCCTCGGCCGCCCAGCCCCCGCCATTTTTACCTCGATCTGTAAAATTGAATTCTACCACGTTTCGTAAATTACGTCCGGAGTAAATTACGTGGACCTGTAAAAAACCTATAGGATCCCTCCCTCGTAGAACCGGAGCACCACAACCCTATCGTTGCCCTCCCCCTTTTCCTCGTTAGGGAATAGCGGCCGGCATACCACCATCTTTACGCCGTGGTCGTTCACCGACTCCTTGCAAACCCACTTCATGGCCTAATTGCCGGCCGGGTTTATAACCTCGTGGCCGTTGGTAGGCACGGCCGGACCCTTGTCGCTATAGGGCCTCAGCACCTCGATTATGTCATCTATCCTGGAGCACGGCACCATGAACACGTTGCCCTGGGACCTGTAGGGTATGTTTAGGCGCTCCAGGTAGAACCGCACTTGCATGACCCCGTATTTCTGACGGGCCGTGCCGAAGCTCACGGAATACTCCGAGTCCGAGGCCGACAGTGACCGCGACACGGTGACCGACACCACGTCCCCCACGGAGGGGTGGGGGATATACCTCACGTCAAAGGAGGCCCAATAGTCGTTCTCGATCACCTTGACGCCGCGCCCCCGACAGTCGTTGGCCCTAATCCTGGCCAGGCGGTAGTAGAGCCACCTATAGAAGTAGACCATTGGGTCCATGTTGTCCAGCACGATCTTGGCCGGTTCATCTATCTGGTTCTTTACGTCGGTCGCGTCGGCCCTCAGCCCTCCCATGTACGAGAATAGGGTGGTGGGGACGCCTAGGAATAGGGGAGACAGTATGAACCATGCCGGCTCTATGTCGGCCTTTATGGACACTGGGAGGCCCACCGTCGCCTTGACCTTATCGACGTCCACGAGGATAACCCTGTCCGATATGCTTGTCAGGGATATCTGTGGATTATTGGTCGCCATGGCTAGCGTGCCCCTTAGTGGGAAAGAGGTCACCTTTAGGTCGGTGACCCGGACCCTGGGTATCTCGTTGCGGTCGAAATAGGCCACTATCAGGGTGTAGTCGAAAGGCGTATTGACCGACTCAGCCACGTCGTCCGCTATGACGTGGTGGCCCACCAGCAAATTCCTCACCGCGGCCGTGGTGGGGGAGGACACTTGGACCGTGTTGTTAGGCCATAGGGGCCTTATTGCTTGGAGCAGGGAGGTCTTGCCGGACCTCATGCGGCCTAGGACTATAGGGACGTACCTCTTTTGGAATACAGGATTTATGTAGGGAAGTATGGCCAGGGCGGTTAGGGAGGTCCCGTAGGTGGTCACCATGGCGGCCGCGGCCCTGCGGACCTCCCTCGGATTTTCCAAGGGCGTCGTGGGAGGACAGTAGAGCGAGGCATAGCGGCTTGGGGAGTAGTAGGTGCCTCCCACGGCCGCATACGACCCCAATGATATGGTCCATTGGCTTATGTCCACGGTCATGACCACGGGGGTGTTGTCGCACCATGCCGGAATAATCACGGTGTTGCCGGCCACCTTGGCCGCGCTAATTTCCACGGCATTGGCCACGGGGGTCTTGGCCAAGAAGGTGAACACCCAAACCAGTTCGTTGTTGTTCATGCGGCACTTGTATTTCCGACGGCCCTCGGTCTTGACCACGACCCACGACGCCAGGTTTATGTCCCACGACTTCTTGACCTCCCCCTCCTTGGTGTCCGCGAATATAAAGTCCCCGTCCATGGTGTATGTAATGTTGCCGCGGGCGTACTCCCTTGCCAGGTCCCCTATGCACTTGAACATTATTGCCTGCCATGCCTCGGGACTTACGCGGCCCCCGTCTATCCGGTCTACATTACCTATGCTCATAGTAGGTAGATAGTCCCGGTTTATATCCATGACCGGCAAAATCCACGGGAGCCACCTTTAAATACCCGGGACAACCTAACTACCAATGCATATTGACCTTAGAGGCGTCGGCATTAAGCATGGCGCGGCCGCAAGTGCGGCCATAGCTGAGTTTGCCGACGCCTCTAAGGTCGGTGGGTCTCGGGGGCACCGGGTGGTGCCCCATCTCTTTACTTTTATGGGCGTAAGGTTTGACCGCTATTTTCCGCTTTTGCCCACGCTATTGTAGTCGCTGAGCAATTCGGTTTTTTGTCCGGGAAATTCTGTTTTACACAGTTGTAAAGCGACGCTTACTGTTAACTACTGTTGTCAAGGGGACAATAGGGGAGAATAGAACCAGTCATTTTACAGTTTACACCGGCCGCCGAGGGCCTATAATATTCTTTTTTTCTAATATAGCGGGGGTAGGTCGTAAGAGTTCAATTCTCGGGTGTTAATTGGGTCGTGTTATCTGGACATATCCAGGACTTCCCTGGACAAAAATACAAATAGGCTCGGCGCGCTTTCAAGAACCTTTCTACCTAAGCATATATGTAAACCCAAATTCTGGGTCGGTGTAAAGGAGGCCCCTCCGACATGATTCAAATTCTCAAATTACAATTCGGCACAATAGCCGAAAAATAGGGGACTCGGGGAGGGCCCGGTACCCCCGCCTTTCTTATCTTTATATACAGAGCTGAAAGCCGTACCAATATATGGGGTCCTGAAAGCCGAGGGACCCGAAAGCCGAGGGAGCTTAATGCTGGTGGAGGTGAAAGCCGAGGGACCCGAAAGCCGAGATAGCTGAATGCT
>Ga0209225_1002069_pt1 | contig 18541 bp, 16 predicted proteins | sample WasSprMetagenome_FD_184732 | JGI IMG/M metagenome (GOLD analysis project Ga0209225, IMG submission 184732) | Sulfidic aquatic microbial communities from Washburn Spring, Yellowstone National Park, USA - WS (SPAdes) (version 3) | ecosystem: Environmental > Aquatic > Thermal springs > Hot (42-90C)...
ATCGGATTTATCTAAAGCCCAAAGAACCCATATCTTTGAATCTAACCTTGCGCAATCCTTTCAAAGTGGCTAAACGCTTTAATTTAGTCCTACAAGCGCCGCCGAATTATCAAGTTTCTCCCAAGGAGATTAGCCTAACCTTAAATAGCGGGGAAAGAAAAGCGATAAGAATAAAGATTGAGGCTAATGAGAAGGCGGAAAAGAAAGAGATGCTTTTGATTAAGGATAGGATAAGCGGAATCGAGAAAGAGGTGGAAATGGAGCTTTTGAAGTTAGATGAGATAGGCTTTGAGGATTTATTTAAAGATTTAAGCGTCTGGGAGAAATGGCCAGGAAGTGGAGCCAAGATTTATAAATCCCCTAATGGAGCGATTATAGAATGTCCCAAGGGCTTGCCCTTCTCCGCTGTTGAACGAGAGGTCAGAGTCGATTTGGATAGATATCCCATCCTCCTGATAAAAGTCAATTCCTGCGATGGGTTGTGGGCTCTGAAGGTTCGTCCCGTTGATGATATAAGAGATATATGTTTGATATTGGATACAGCGAGGACGGGAGTATTTGAATGCGATATTCAGAAAACAACGGGCTGGGGAGGGCGGAAGAACTTCAAGATTATCATTTTCGCCGTTGGTGAGGGCAGAAAGTTAGAAGTTGAGTGGATTAGACTGGTGTCTAAAGATTAAGAAGAGGGGGGCGGGAAGCTCCGCTTCCCGCCCCCTTTTATTCTCTTAACCCTCCTTGGGAGCCGATTGCGCCGCGGGTATCATCTTTATGCTCTTCGCAGATAAAATTGTATAGCTGACCTCTCCCTCCACCAGCTTGACCTTTATCTCGTTTCTATCCTCCGCATTTTCCGTCAAAACACCGAACTGCCAGCGGTCTATCTTCCACTCGGGATTCGTCATCTTCCAACCGTTCGGCAACACTACCTCTATATCCTTCTTCAGTGGAGCTCCATCCTTTAGGATTGATACCTCCAATATCTTCTCAACGCCGTCTCTCACTATTGGCTCACCGTTATAATGGAGAACGACATCAATATCGCCAACCTTCTCAACAGCGGAATGGACATCAAAGCAAAGTAGCTTCATCGGCTTCTCGTTGCGAAAGAGAATGGAAAGAAGATTGGGAGGGGTTTCGTTCTCATCGCCAATCTCGGATACTTGAGAGTTCTCCTTCAAGAATTTCTCTCCCACCTTTACGGTTCTTTCAGCCAGCTCCTCCACTGTCTTGGGGTGGTTGAACTGACCCGTTAGGGGAACGAGGATTATCTCTTTGCCCACCGGCTTGAGCCATTCCTCGGGGATTCCCGCCGTTCCATTGAGAATGCCCAAAAGAGAACCTAATGTAGCACCAGTGCAGTCGGTATCATAACCACAGTTCACCGCCTTACATAACTTATCGCCGTAGTCCTTGCCATAAAGCCAGCCGAGGATTATGAAGCCGTGATTGGGAATCGCGTTGCAGGGCTGATGATGACCGAATAGCGTAACGATATGCTCCCTCGCAGCATCCCACTTCATCCCGCTTTTATAACACCAAACCGCTTCCTTGATGACGCGATAAATGTTTGAGGAAGTGGGAATCATAGATAGCCCGATATCAATAAGTGTTTCGGGGTCTTTGATCACGAAGGCAGCGCTTTCAACCGCCGCCCAGAACATCTCACCATATTGCCCCTCTCCTCCAGCGTGGTCCAAGCAGGAATCCATCCAAGCCATAGATGCGGCGAGTTGAGGGTCGCCGGGAGCTACGCAGGCCCAAATCTCTGAGCGGATGGGAGAGCCCATCTCGTCAACGAAATAGTTCTGGAATGTCCCGGAGATGGGAGGGCGCAATCCCCTCTGCAGATTGTAAAGGCAGAACGAATACTCCGCATACCAATGGTTTGATAGATACTTCAACCAATGCTCAACGAAATGGGAAAACTCAACCTTCACTCCCTTGTCCTCCAACATCTTCAACCAGACGAGCTGGAAGTCAAGGTCATCATTGGGAAGAGGCTTATCAGGGACGGGGTCGAAATAGGAGAGGCAGTGCACGAATTTCTGCCCCTCATAAGGCGTTCCCAAAGTCCCTCCGATGTTCTTGCCTAACCAGCAGGCAAGCACCTTGTCGTAATACTCTGAGCGAGAAAGCTTGATCTTCATACAAAAACCTCCCTTCAATTAAAATGTTTTATATATAATGCCCAATTGATATACTTTGTCAACGGAATTCTTCACTTCTCAACATCCTTGAATACGGGATGTTCGTAGGGACCCAAGCCCAAATCCTGGGGAATGAGGTCTATGTGCTCCTTGGGAGCATCGCTGAATGCTTCCCTTATCGCATCAAGATAGCCGAAGCCATAATGTCTATGTGGCATAACATAGTGCCCTTCACCGAACTCATTCCAGTTATCAATCAGAATTATCTTGCTACCCAGTTGAGAGTATGGAAGAGTCTTGATGAATTCCTTCGCCTTTAAACAGAGGGTCTTAAAATCTTTGGGAGGCAATTTCCAGATGCTTCCCTCGTCCTTCCATCCCGTCCATCCCATTGAGACTGTTACGATCTCCGGTATGATTCCCATATCTCTCGTCTTCGTCCAATATTCAATCTGCTTTTGAATCGCTACATCGGGCGTGGGATTCCCCGCCACAGGCCATACATAGGCGCTGGTATAATCCAAGCCCATATCGCGCATCAATTTGAGATGATTTGGGTCCAATCCCCTATATTCCCCAATTATTATCAACCCATCAAATCCCGCTTCCTTGCACTTCTCCCTCATCTTATCCAGAGCTCTCCTCACATTCTCTACGCTCCCCAAATCGTCAATGAGGAATTCGGGACGATAAATTACGAGGAGAGGCTTATTTTCAATCTTCAAATAGCTCGGATGCTTGAAGAAGGTTTCAATCCAATAGGGAAGGAGATTATTGAGGAGGTCGTTTTCATCGGAGACACCTGCAATTCCCCTTGCTTGATTTTCCCACATTATCGCGAACTTAATGAAGGGAAGAAATTTTGCCTTATACAATGCCTCGGTTATTGGTCTTTCATAGATGGTTTGGATGGGCGACTTTCCCTGATTCGTCCTATACCAGCAGAAGATGAAGAATTGAATTCCGTGCTCAACAGCCCATTTTATCTCCCAATCCTTAACCTCGGGATTGAGCTCATCGTAAAAGCCCAAAACGGGAACCCTCCAGAGGTCCCGCAAGACAGTTTTCCAAAGCTCGGGATTTTCCCATAGGGGGCAATTCCAGGCGCCTATAAGGACATCCGTCTTCACTGGCTGAGGCTCCGGAATATAGGAGGCTTTGCGAATCTCAACAGGAGGCGTGAAATAAATTTTATAAGAGGCTGTTTCCTCCTCACCGTTGGGAATGGAAACGACAAGCTTCAATTCCCCCTCTAAAGACTTCTCCGCCTCAACTTCCCAAGATAATCTCTTCCTCTCTCCCGGCTCAACCTCCACTTCCTGCCTATCCTCGCCCAAAACCCTCACCCCTTTGCAAGGTATTAACCTTGCCTGAACCTTTCCCTTGCCTCCCTTGTTCTTTATGAATGCGAGGATTTTCACTGGCCGCTTCGCCCTGTTCACGCCCAAATCCGAGAAGAAGTATTCTATCTCTATTTGAGGAGGAGTTGATTTAGCATCTTTTATTTGAAAATTTCTTAGTTTGCCTGAGGACTTCTCATCCGAAGGGAAAATACAAAGCGCCAAGAGCTCTCCCTTCCATTCTTTGTAATCGGAAAGCTTAATGCAATATGTGTGGAATTTGCCATCGGATTTCAAGGGAAAGCTCACCATCCTTGAACCCTCCGTCGTTTTGAAAAATACCCTACCCTCTTTCCCCTTTGAAATGGACATATTCAGGACGAGAAAATCCTTTCCCTCAACTGGCATCCTCAAAGAGTTATTCACTATAGCCGATTCCTCCCCTTTAATTTCAAAACTCAAAACTCCGTCTTTGTCAGACATCTTTGCCATTTCAACTCCATTCCATCCCATATAATTTCCCTCCCGAGAATTGAGGAGCAAATATTTCTCCTCAAAATAGGAATTATATAGAGACCTTATCTCCTCATCGCTCAACGCTCTTTTATATATCCTCAACTCGTCTATCTTGCCGATGAAATCGTTTATGTTGGGAGCATCGGCTAATCCCAAAGTTAATTGTCCCTCGCTCCTCTTGATATTCCCAGAGAGTCCCGCTTGGCTTGCGACGAGCTCACCATTTACATAAACCCTCAGCGTCCCATTTGAGTATGTTCCCGTTAGAAAGAACCACTTGCCACGGGGAGCATTTTTAAACGACAGAACCGTGCCATAGCTATACCAGGGATTATTTTCAGTGGCAACTACGAAATGGTCTCCCTCGGGAGAGAAGATGAAGCGATAGACACAATCCTCTTTCGCTAAAGGCGAGGTTAGGCGGTCTTCCATTATATACAGCCAGAGCGCCACTGTCAGCTCGCTCATCTCGTCAAGAAGAGGAGAGTTGATAACAACTCCGCCCTTGCCATCAAACTCCAAAGCATAACCCAACAATCCCTTAACCCATCGTGCTCCCTTAATTATCCCTTTTATCCCATTGCCCGAACTATCCATCACAAAGTTGCCCTTCCCTTCGTCAAATCTCCAATAACCGATTAAACCATTATCGCAGAGGCTGTTTAAGGAAAGGAAAAGGGCTATGATGCATATTAAGCAAAAGAACTTCACTTCATTTACCTCCTCCCCATACTACCTTGGCGAAATCTTTTATCAATTCATATTTCCTCTCCCAAGTCGTATACATAAAGCCAATCACATTTTTGTATTTCTTGGATAGCTCATACCACCCTTTGACATCGTTTACATTTGGAGCGTCGTAATAGCAAGCGACCAAGGTCTGGAAGCCCTGCTGAGCGAAGAACTCCAAGCTCTTCTCCCTTGGCTCACCGCCCCAAACAGCGATAATCAAATCCTTGGGGATATATTTCCACGAACCAGTGAAATCCCCCTCAACGAGATAATAATTATTCCTGGCGTTATGATTGGGGTCGAACATATCCGACCAGATGTAAATTTCCGCCTTCGGATTATATTTCCTCAGGATTTTCACCGTCTTTGAGACGCTTTCCCCTAAAAGCTTCGCCATATCCTTTCCCTCGCAGGCTTTGCAAGTCCCACCCATTCTTATCTCGTCGTGGCTCAGGAGCACCTTCTTATAATGAAGATTCTCCCAAAGCAATTTGGCTTCGTGGTCAAAAATCTCATAGACCTCCGGCTCCGCCATACAAACGGTAACCTGCCATTCATAAATCACCATCGGATGATACCAACTAACCCTTAATCTCTGCCCATCCTTTATGCGGCTGTTAGGGGTGATTTTAAGGGTTGGCGCCTCTCTATCCCAATTCCAGAAGGTGAAGTTAGGGTCTATTAGAGGCTCATAGTCCTTTCCTTCCTCGTAAACCTGTCCAGTTGCCTCATCCTTCACAGTAACGGGAGTGCCGGGACGCCTCAAGACATTCAATGGTCCGATTTCCTCAATCGTCCAATCGTCAAGCCAAAATTTGCCTCCCTTCGCTCCCCAAACGCCCGCATATACCCTGACTTTATCGTATTTAAGGCTATTGAAGACCATCGTCACCTTCGTCCAATCGGTTGTTGATGGGATATTGAATGTCCTTGGGGCTAAATCCCTATCATCTGCTAAAACTAACAGATTGAAACAGCCCGAGGGCTGAAGATTTTCCGTCTTAACCCATATGCTCATCCGATAGCATCTATAAGGCTTGACGGAGATCTCCTGCATTATTCTCCCATGCCCGTAGGGATTCGCATTGAAATTCTCAAATCTGATGGAGGCATTTCCGCTTCTCTTAACCTGAGTATCCACAAAGCTTATTTCTCCTGGCTGGTCGTGGAAATTGAAATTCTTGAAGTTGTTACCGCTGAACTCCTCAAATCCTCCATTGAGGATTTTCACATCTGAATCTGAAACGAAGGAAGCTTCGTTTCCCTTGACGAAGAAGAGGGCATCTTTAACGGGAAGCCCTTCAGCGAGATTTCTATTGTGAGCGAGGAGTCCACCACCATAGCCTATGGAAAATACAGCGGGCACAACTTCCAATTTCAATTTATCGCAAAACTCCTTGATTTCCCGCAGATGCTTGAAATAGGTTTCGTCCTGCTTGCATAGATAATCCAACCCTGCGGAAAAGACCATCCCATTATAGCCGCTTTCCTTCGCCTCTTTGAAGATTTCCTTGATTTTTTGGATCTCCTCCTCCTTCTGGAAGTCAAATCCGAAAATCCAGATGAAGCGGTCCCTCATCCCCTCACAATTCGCCAGGTTCAAAAGGACGCAAGCGGAGAGAAGCATAATCAATTTTTTCATCTTGGCACCTCTTCTTTTTAAATATCGCATTTAGCATAAAAACCCATCCGTTATATGTCAAATATTCTATTTGATAATTGCCAAGTAAGTGTGTTTTTGGGGGGGTTGAAATAGTGTGGGGTTTTATCGGAAAATTAAGAAAGCATAGAAACACTCCTCTCCTTTCCGTTCTCTCAGGAGTGATTTTACCTTCTGGGAGGGAAGCATTTAAGCCTCCCTCCCAGGTAAATCAGCGGGTGCCGAAGATATCGGGCGGGCAAAATCTTATCGTTCCACCCAACCAGCGCATTTTCAGCTGCTGAACTGCATACCATTTAGCGTGTCCATCAGCGAAAACGATATTTGAACCACCTGTATGTCTGGAGTATCTCTCTATTGCTTTCTGCAAATCAACGATAACAGCAAGCGGCTGACAGCATTTGATTATATTGGGGTCCCAATTGCCTCCGTTAGCAAAGGCGGTCCAAATGTGTATGCCCGAGACAGTATCCCAAGCCGCTCCCAATACAGCATGCCTGCCATCGGAAATTACCACTGTCTCTGAAGGAGCAGCCATTGCGGCGAGCTTCGCTGTTGAGGCATTTCCTCTCCCACACCAATTTAGCGGATTCATTATCCTTTCGTTGTAGCCGTAATCCAAAGGATGCGAGTTCTGCGGTCTATTCCATCTTTGGGGATAGCAGACGCTCACCCAGGTTCTCTCGGGCGAATTTGAGCTGGGGCACTCAAAGACCTGCCAATTTTTCGTATAAGGAGCCAGCTGCTCCCACCAGGCAAGACCTCCGTCGTCGTGTCCCCAACAGGGCCAATGCCAAGTGGGAAGAGTTTCGTCCCAGTCCTGGGCATACATTGAGAGAGCAAGACCTATCTGCTTCGTGTTGGATAGGCAAGCGGATTTCCTGGCTTGCTCACGAGCCCGACTGAAAACTGGGAAGAGAATCGCCGCCAGAATGGCTATGATAGCTATGACGACGAGAAGCTCAATGAGCGTAAATCCTCTTCTTTCCATTTTTTCACCTCCTCTCCTTTTGGATTTAACAATATTATATTAAATCATTTTATAAAACACGCAAGGGTTTTTTAATGTGCATTTATTTACAAATTGTTCCCGGGGGTCGGTCTCAGTTCAACAAATCTTTCTTAGCTTTGTTAATGATTTTCCGCATCTTCGCCAGTTTCTCTTCCCGCCCCTCGGGTTTTTGGTAGCTTTTCACCAGTTCCTCTACCTTATTCTGTACCTTTTCCAATATCCTTTTCTCCGTCTCTATACCATTCCACCCACTTCGTTCAAGGATATGGGGAAGCCAAAGCGAAGAACAAAATGCTGGTAGCGTTTCGTTTATTGCGGATATAGTTACGCCGAATATTTCACTATGAATAATTCATCCAAATCATCCAACATCAGATTTTATTATATCTCTTAGCGAATCTCCCACAAATTAATCTTGATGTAGAACATAAATCGTAAATCCGCATTCTTTGAAACGCTATCGCTCTATAAAATCCCTCTTGTTGCTTCCTCCCCTCTTTTCTCAACCTTTCAACGAACTCCTCAACCAACCTTCTGGGGAAAGTTGCTATTTGATTTTCCCTGTCAACCCTTGCGCCGATGCTTTCCAAGCTGTGCAGGATTTCCTCATTTTTTTGATACAGCATCCCCACCTTCTCCAATACGATTAAAACTCCCTCAGCTAAAGGTTCAACATCTTCCTGCCTTATCAAGTACCTCTGAAGAATTTCGCACTGTCCTATAGAAGCCCTGCCCCTAATCCTTTCTCCCTATTGAAGAGGATTTTCGCCTTTGCCTCTTCCACTTTCGCGGATGGATGATTTCCCAGCTTCTCATAAGCCACGCTCAAATGATATCTGATCTCCCAGCTAGTGGGGTTTCGCTCAACCGCCGCCTTCAATAGTTTTAATCCCTTTTCCACCTCCCCCAACTTAACATAAGCCCAGCCCAAGCTATCAAGTATCTCCGGGCTCTTGCTCTTCCTCACTGCTCTTTTCAATAACTCCACCGCCTCCTCCAACCTCTTGTCCTCCTCAACCCAAATATAGGCGAGATTGTTGAGGGCATAGGGATTGGATGGCTCAATCTCCACTGCCTTAGCGAAGGATTTCTCCGCCTCCTCTCTTTTCCCTGCCGCCATCTGGCAATTTCCCAGAAGATAATACAAATAAAAGCTCGGCTTGCGTCTTATAGCCTTTTTGAGAGTCTCCTCCGCCTTTTCCAATTTACCCATATTTAGATAAAATAGGGCAATCTGTGCAACCATCTCGCTTTGACCGGGATGTTTCCTCAAGGCGATTTCAAATTCCTTTTCCGCTTTTCCCCTTTTTCCATTGAAAAGATAATAGCGACCTATAATAAACTCCCTCCAATCGCCGATGGGAAAGGAATGAAAAGAAAAATAAATAAAACCCAAAATAATGACTAAAATCAAAAGCCAAATGCTATTTTTCACACTTTCACCCCTGATATCACCCTCTCAACCTTCCCCAAATCCCTGAACACCTCTACATCCTTGAAACCATTTTTTGAAAGCAACTCCCTTACTTTCTCACTTTGCCCTTCCCCAATCTCCAAAATCAGATAGCCACCAGAAATGAGAACATCCCTCGCTCGCCTCACGATTTCCCTTATCACTTCCAACCCATCCTCACCGCCATCCAATGCCTTGATGGGTTCATATAGGCGAATCTCTAAGGGGAGGGAAGGGAGGAGGGAGGTCGGGATGTAAGGTGGATTGGAAACGATGCCAATCGCCTTGGGAAGCTCCACATCCCTTATATCGCCTCGCTTAAAGATGACCCTATCGCTTACTTTATTGAATCTCGCATTCATCCTTGCCAAAGAAATCGCTTCCCTGCTTATATCTATCCCGATTAATGATATATTGGGACAGAAACGAGCCAAGGCGATGGCGATTGCTCCGCTTCCCGTTCCCACATCAATAACTATACCCTCTTTGTCTCTGAGCTTCTTCTCAGCGACTTCCACTAAAATCTCCGTTTCCGGGCGAGGGATGAAGACTCCTCGCCTAATGGCTACGCAAAAGTCCATAAAGGGGTAAAAGCCTGTTATGTATGGAAGCGGTTCATGCTTTTGCCTTCTTTTAAGTAGGAAGCGATAATAGGCGAAAATATTGGGGAGAATGGGCTTGGGGAGAAGCGTAATAAGCTCCTGATGGGAGATGGAAGCTGCTGATTGAAGGAGGATTCTTGCGGAGATATGGGGGTCAGGGACATTCGCCTCCCTCAGAAGGCGCAAGCCCCATAGAAGAGCTGCCCTGAATGTTAAAGGTCTCATCGCTTCTCTCCTGAAAGCATCTTCTCATTGAGAGCTAATGCGTCTATTATCTCGTCCAAATCGCCATCCAGAATATCATCAAGCCGGTAAATGGTCAAGCCTATTCTGTGGTCAGTGACCCTATTTTGAATGAAATTGTAGGTTCTTATCTTCTCGCTTCTCGCTCCCGTTCCTATCTGCGCCCTCCTTTGCGCCGCCAGCTCCTCCTCCTGCTGACGCCTCTTCATTTCCAAAAGATGGGCTCTTAATGTGCGCAATGCCCTCTCCTTGTTCTGCGATTGGGAGCGCTCGTCCTGACAAACTACGACTATTCCCGTTGGGATATGGCGAATCCTCACCGCGGTCTCGTTCTTCTGCATATGCTGACCTCCCGGTCCCGAAGAACGAAATGTCTCTATCTCCAAATCCTCTTCTTTAATCTCCACCTCCACCTCCTCCGCTTCGGGCAAAACGGCCACGGTCGCCGTTGAGGTATGAATTCTCCCTCCGCTCTCCGTCTCCGGTATCCTCTGAACCCTGTGAACACCGCTTTCATACTTCAATCGGCTATAAGCCCCCTTCCCCTCAACAGTTATAATCGCCTCCTTATAACCTCCTAAACCCGTCATATTAGCGTGGATTATCTCCGCCTTATAGCCATGCCTTTCCGCATAACGAAGATACATCCGCACGAGGTCGGCGGCGAAGAGCGCCGCTTCCTCTCCTCCCGTTGCCGCTCTGATCTCAATTATCGCCGTCCTATCGGCATAGGGGTCGGGAGGGAAAAGCTGAGAGAGGATTTCCTCCTCCAATTTCTCCCTTTCAACACGCAACCTCTCTATCTCCTCCTCGGCTAGGGGACGCATCTCGGGGTCATCAAGAAGGTTCTTCGTCTCCTTCTCTTCCTCGATGTTCTTTTTGTATTTTTCATAACGGGATAAAATTTCCTCCAGCTGGTCAAGGCGTTTTGAAAGCTGACGCACTTTCTCCGCATCGGAGGCAACTTCTGGCTTCGCCATCTCCTCCATTATCCCCTCATATTCCTTCTTCATTTCCTCTAACTTTTGTATAACTTTCTCCTCAAGCAATTCCTACCACCTCCTTCAGAGCCGCTATCGCTACCTCAAGCTGTTCATTGTCGGGTTGTTTCGTGGTTATCCTCTGAAGAAGTAGCCCAGGTATGAGAAGGAAGCGAAAACGCTCATCCTGCATTGCGAGAAAAATCAATTCAAAGGCAATGGGAAGGGCAAGGGGAAATAGGAGGGTCTTACAAAGAAGGCTAAGGGGAAAGGCAAGCCCCTCAAATGGTAGGTAAAGGAAGAAAAGTAGCAATAAGACGAGGGCAAATAGGGTGGTTCCACAGCGGATATGAATCGTTGGATAAGACTGGAGTCCTTCAGGTGTTAGCTCCGCCCCATCCTCGAAGCCATTTATCACTTTATGTTCAGCTCCATGATATTGGAGGAGGCGTTTACCAGAGGGAAAGAGGGAGAATAGGAGAATATAAAAGATGAGAAATAGAATGCGAACGATAGTTTCAAATAGGCTCGCTAAAATTAATGAAGAGCGAAATAAACGAGAAATGAGGTCGGGTAAAAGAAGGAAAAGCACAAAAGCTAAAATCAAATTAAGGAAAGCTTTGAGAAGAAAGGGCTTATCAATTGAGACTTTTTGAACATCCTTTGAAGAGGATAATTTGTTTGAAATCAAGTAAGCCCTAAGAGACATAGCGAGCGAGATGAAGAAAGCAAATATCCCACGAATGAATGGAAGGCGAGAAAAGAAATTGCTTTGGGGAAGGGGAGAGATGGTGGGGAAGGATTCCTTATAAATAACCACCTCCTCCCCTTTTCTGCAAGCAACAGCATAACAATAAGGGGAGAAAATCATAACGCCCTCCAACACCGCTGAACCACCTAAGAGAAAATTGCTCAACTGCCTTTATTCACTTCCCGCTTTTTGCTGTTGCTCTTTCAATAATTGAGATAATATAGGATGGCAACGCCAGCACATATCCACTCTTATCTGAGGCTTCGTGGATATGGTCTTGAAGGTATAGCCACAAGCACAGGTCACGACGGCTTCAACATATTTGGGATGGATATCCTTCTTCATCAGCCTATACACCTCGCTATTTGTAGATTCTTCATCATAAAAATTATACCCAATAAACGCTCTATTTCAACCCCTGAGAGTGGAGATAGAAATATTATTTACTAAATTTTTGATATCGTTTATAATATGGATTGGAAAGGAGAGGATGTTAAAATGACGGAAGAAGAAATTATGAAGCTTTCCCCCTCATATTTTCATCTCCGTATGATGGAGAGAGCGAGGAAATCCCTTGCCTTCTCGCCCGATGTAGACTTCAAGACTTGGCAGAGGAAATTGAGGAGAAAGCTGAAGCAGCTCCTCGGACCAATCTACAAGGACGAAGGACCAGTTGATTATAAGGTTTTGGAGGAGGAAGATACACCGGAGTATTCGCTGAAGAAGATTTCCTTCTACAACACTCCAGATGTCCTCGTCCTCGCTTATCTGCTCGTCCCGAAGGAGAAGAAGGAGAAATACCCCGCTATGGTCTGCCTCCAAGGACATTCCCCAGGCGCCCATATCTCAATAGGAAGAGCATATAATAAAGAAGATGAGGAGAACATAGCTCAGGATAGGGATTTCGCCATTCAGGCGGTGAAAAACGGCTATGTTGCCCTGGCAATAGAGCAGAGGGCTTTTGGAGAGAGAAGGGAAAAGCTGCAGAAAATGCTCGCTCCTCATACCTGCCACGATGCGGTTATGCACGCCTTGATGCTTGGGCATACCTTCACGGCGGAGAGGATAGCGGATGTTATGAGGGGTATAGACCTTCTCTATGAGCTTCCCTTCGTTGATAGGAAAAAGATTGGGTGTATGGGGGAATCGGGAGGAGGAACTGTTACTTTCTATGCCTCCTGCATAGAGCCGAGAATCACCCTCTCGGTCGTCATTTGCGCCTTCTGCACTTACGAAGATTCCATTATGACCATCTATCACTGCGCGGATAATTATATCCCGGGAGCGCTTCAATATTTCGGAGAAGAGGACCTTGCCGGATTGATAGCGCCACGCCCATTCGTCATTGTTGCGGGCGAACAAGACCCCATTTTCCCCATCCACGGCGTCAGGAAGGCTTATGAAAAAGCAAAGTTGATTTATGAAAAGGCGGGCTATCCCGAAAGAGTTCAACTCGTTGTCGGTCCCGGTGGACACCGCAATTATGCTGACCTCGCTTGGCCAGTGATAAACAAGTTGATGTTCGCTTAACCTAAAAATTCTGAGGGAGTAAAAATGAAAAAAGGAGATAGCCTCAAGCCAATTAGCGGATTGAGGATTGTCAGAGGATTTTTCCTCTCATATATCCTTTTGTTTTCTTTAGTGGCTGTTGCTCAAAAGGAAATTCCCCAAAGCGTTCAGGAGAAAGCTAAGCTGGTCGCGGAAAAAATAAAGCCCTCCATCGTGAAGATATTCGCCGTTCTTCCCGATTATGAGCAGGGGAAGGAGATAAAGAGGGAGGTCAGCGGAAGTGGGACGATAATACATCCCGATGGTTATGTCCTCACTAACTATCATGTGGCGGGAAGAGCGAAGTATGTGAGATGTATTATGTCGGATGGGGAGAAGATAGATGGGGAATATTATGCCGGAGACCCTCTTACAGACCTCGCTATAATCAAGCTTAAAGCAGATAGAAAATTTCCCACCGCTAAATTCGGCGATTCCTCTAAACTGAGGGTTGGCGATTGGGTGATAGCGGCGGGAAGCCCTTATGCGCTCTCCCAATCCCTTACCCTTGGAATCGTGAGCAACACCAGGCTCGTTATCCCAGAGATATTTCGAGGAGAGGAAGTGGAAATTGAGGGAGAAAATGTGGGAAGTATGATAACCTGGATAGGACACGATGCACCAATCTATCCGGGAAACTCCGGAGGTCCACTCCTCAATCTTGAGGGGGAAATCGTGGGAGTAAACGAGATAAAAATGGGGTTAGGAGGAGCAATACCAGGGAATATAGCGAAGAAAATTGCAGACGAGTTGATTAAAAAGAAAGAGATAACGAGGAGTTGGCTGGGAATTGAAATTCAACCTCTGCTAACGACATCGCAGATAAAGGAAGGGGTGTTGGTTTCGGGAGTGATAAAGGGGTCGCCGGCGGAGAAGGCGGGAATCCTTCCCGGCGACATAATCCTTCAAATCGGAAATAAAAATGTCAGAGTCGCGACTATTGAGGATATCCCTGAATTCAACCAATTGACCTCCCAGCTTCCTCTTGATAGTTTCACAAGGATTCTCCTTTTGAGGAAAGGGCTGAAGAGGGTCGTTTTCTTGAAGCCAGTCAAAAGAGAAAGCACTTATTGCAAAACGAAGGAGATCAAAAGATTGGGGATTACGGCGAGGGATATATCGCTCAAAGAGGCAATTGAGCTTAAAAGGGATTCAAGGGAGGGAGTGGTTGTAACGGGAGTGAGACCGGGAGGAGCTTGCGGGGAGGCAAAGCCAGCGATAATGGAGAAAGATGTCATAGTAGAGATAGATGGGAAAAAGGTGAAGAATGTAGAAGAATTAGAGAAAATTTTAAGCGAGATAAAAGGTGAAACAGATGTCCTCGCTCGTTTTGAAAGGAAGAAGGAGAAAATGCTTACCGTTCTTCACTTGAAAGAGGAGAAGGAAATGGAAACCCCACCCTATGCGAGGAAAGCCTGGCTGCCGATATCGGTGCAAAGCCTCACAGATGACCTTAGGGATAAGCTCGGCATCAAGAAAAGAGGCGTTATAGTTACCGAAGTTTTCACGAAGGATAAGTCTTTCCCTCTGAAAGTAGGAGACATCATCGTAGAGATAAATGGTGAGAGTCTTCCCATAAGGTCGCCAGCCGATAAGGCTGTCTTCTTTGAGAGGCTGACGGATTTTTCCATTGGAGAGGAGATAGAGCTCACTTTGGTGAGGGATGGAAAGGAAACAATAGAAAGGGTTAAGTTGATTGAGGAACCAAGGGGGAGGGATGAGGTGGCAAAATATAAGGAAAGCAATTTAGGGATGACGGTTAGGGATTTATGCTTTGAGGATGTGAAGGAAATGGAGGAAGGGAAGGAAGGGGTGATAATTGATAGCATAGAGGAAGGCGGATGGGCTTCAATAGCGGGTCTGGGCGTGGGCGATATAATCTTGGAGGTCAATGGGAAGAAGGTGAAGAATGTAGAGGAATTCAAGAATACTATTGACGAGCTGAAGAAAGCGAAACAGGACTTGCTATTCTATATAGGAAGGGATAGCGAGCACAAGTTCATTGAGCTGAGAAAACAAATTTGGGAGGTGAAAGAATGAAAAAGGCTTTTTCGTTTATGCTTTGTTTGTTGTTCGCTATGGGCGTTTACGCCCAAGTTGAGAAGGAAGCGGTGAAGAAGGTTGTGGATACTTACAAAAACGCCGTTGTAACCGTCAGGGTATTGGTCAAGGAATGGAGCGTCTTTCAAGGACAGGAGACAAGTAAAGAGGAGATGAAGTACGAGGCGATGGGGACGGTTATAGATAAAAATGGCACGATTGCAACCTCCTCATCCTCAATAGACCCATCTAAAGTTTTTCAACAGATGTTCGGTGAAAGCGGTTATCAGATGAAGAGCGAGATAACGGGAATCAAGATAATCCTGCCCGACAACAAGGAGATAGATGGGAAAATCGTTCTCAGAGACGACAAGTTAGACCTCGTCTTCATCAGACCCACGGATAAAAGCATTCAGCTGGAATGCGTGGATTTGGATAGTTCAGCCGAGCCCGAATTGATTGACGAAGTGATAGGAATCCAAAGGCTGGGAGAGGAACAGGATAGGGCTATTTTCGTCTCCCTATCAAAGATAGGAGGGATAATAAATAAGCCGAGAAAATACTTTCTCCCTATGAGCGGATTCTCTCCCGGCAGCCCCATCTTCACAATGGATGGAAAATTGGTAGGTATATGCTTAGCTCTGATAAGAAAGCAGCAAGAGGAATCAGAATCTTTCTCTCCTTTCAGGGTCTTCTCTATGCTTCAGTCAGGTCCATTCAGCCTTGTTATTCTCCCCGCTAAAACAGTGAAGGAGAGCGCGGGACAAATAAAGGAGTAATGATTATGAAATGGTTTGATGAAGGAGAAATAGAGGAAAGGAAGGATTTCTTAACCCGCCTTTGGAAGCTTGAGAAAGTTGATAGACCGGGTTATATGCTAAATGGTTTCGCAGTGGGAGATGAAAACGACCCCGATAGACCACCGCCTGCCAGCACAAGGGAATGGTTTATGAACTGGGATTTGATGCTCAAATCTCAGCTCTACGAGATAAAATTGCGCAGCCAACTCAAAGACGATTACATTCCTCATCTTTTCCCCTATCTCGGAACGGGCGTTCTTGCGTCAGCATTTGGCTGTGAGGTGATTTACCCCGAGGTTGAACAGCCCTGGACTAAACCAATCGTTCGCAACCCCGAAGATGTCTACAAATTGAAGGAACCCGAACCCACGGGAGGGCTCCTCAAAGATGTGCTTGATTTGACGAAATTTATGGTGGAGAAAACGAATGGAGAATTGCCAATAAGGATGACGGATATTCAAGGACCCCTTGATACCGCCTCCCTGATTTGGGAATATTCTTCTTTCCTCACCGCTATGTATACCGCCCCGGATGCCGTGCATACCCTCCTTGATATGGTGACCGAGCTAATCATAGATTTCGTGCCGATGCAGAGGGAGCTCTGTGAGGAATTCATCCCAAACCATTGTCCGGGAGTTTGGGTGCCGGAGGATTGGGGGATTTCCATAAGCGAGGACCTCGTAGCAGTTGTCTCCCCCCACTTATACGAGGAATTCGCCCTCCCCTACAATCAAAGACTCGCCGATGCCTTCAATGGGCTCCACATCCACTCTTGCGGAAACTTCGCCTTTAATTACGAGAACTTGAAGAAGATAGACAAGCTGAGGGGAGTGGATATGGGCGTCACTGAAACGGATTATCCCAAGGCGGTTGAGGTTTTGAAGGATAAATGCCTTCTCATCCCTCGCATCGGTGGAGCAGGCAAGATTGGGGTTGATTTCCCCTCAACTAACGAATATTTGGACTATGTAGTTGAGAATTCGGACGATGCGAACATCTTCATCTTCATAGATAAATTCGGCGCGGATGTGGATTTGGAGAAGCTAAAGGAAAAATATGAGTGGCTTTGGAGAGGGTAATAAATGCCTGTAGGCATTCGTGCCACCCTTCCTGACCTCATTTTAGCTTTTTCCAATTCCCTTGATTTCGCAGCCCCGGAATACCCTAATCACCATAAGATGGTTGCCTATCTCTCCTTTAAAATCGCTGAGGAAATGGAACTCCCTCAAGAGGAGAAAATTTCTCTTTTAACCGCTTCCCTTATTCACGACGCCGGCTTGCTCTCAAAGGAGGAAAGGGGAAAACCACCTCTCACCGACCCACGAGCTCCCGGCATTCATCGGCATGGGCTATTCGCTTATCTTTTGCTCAAAGATGGAATTCATAATTTCTTATCTCAGATAGAGGTGGACCCCCACCTCTTGGTTCTTTCCGAAGAACTAAGAAGACAAGGTTTCACCTCCCAGATGGCAAGTATAATTCTTTACCATCACATAAGTTGGGAAGATGCCAAAAAACCAGCCGAAAATTATATTCTTAGATCTATTATGAAATTTACCGCTGAAGAAGTCCCTTTCTCAAGTTTCATTCTACATCTCTCCGATATGGTTTATTTTCTCATAGACCATAATCGCTTTATCCTTCACCAATCGGAAGAAATAAAAAGCAAAGTTAAGGAATTAGCAGGAAAAATAATACCGACTGAGGTGGTAGAAGCTTTTTTGAAAGTTTCCGCAAGGGAAAACATTTGGTTAGAACTAATGTCTCCTCGCTTGGGGCTTATTCTTCGTAATTCTTTCCCCTTACCTGTTGATGTTTTTGAAACTCGTGATGTTCTATTATTATCCCAGTTATGGTGCGATTTCTTGGATTTCAAAAGCTTCTTCACTGCGAACCATTCACGGGGCGTTAGCGAGACGGCAGAGGTCTTGGGAAAGTCATTTGATTTTTCGGAAGAAGAGCTATTTATGATTAAAATCGCCGGCTACCTTCACGATTTAGGAAAGCTGGCAATTCCCATCGAAATCTTAGAAAAACAGGACAAATTAAATGAACACGAGTTCCAGCTTATGAAAGCTCATGCATTCTATACTTATGAGGTGCTCTCGGATATAAAAGGCTTTGAAACGATAAGGGATTGGGCTGCCTTGCATCATGAACGATTAGATGGCTCGGGATATCCCTTTCATTTAAAAGACAAGGATATCCCCTTAGGTGCTAGGATAATGGCTGTAGCAGATGTATTCTCGGCACTAAGAGAAAAACGCCCTTATAGGAAAGTTTTGGAGAAAAACGCCATTGCGGAAATTCTCCAAAAGCAAGGGGAAGAAGGCAAACTTGATAAAGAGGTTGTTTCCAAACTGATCTCCCAATATGAGGAAATAGATTCTCGCTTTTTAGATGTTCAATTTACCTCCTTTTATCGCTATCAAAATCTCTGGAGCAACATTATAAACATTCTCGCCCCGAGAGCATAGCCCGAGTTTGAAATATAATGAAGCGATAAAATTTTTTCCAAATCTACTTATCAGACTGTTAATTTGCCCCTATCGCGTTCCTATCAAGGAAGCAGCCTCTCCGCCCTCAGCCTCCCCCAGAGATTCGCTGGTCTGAAAGCCTCAGCATATAGAACTCCGCATTGAAGCCCTCTGAATTTAGCCATCGTCTCTATCAAGTTCAAAGGGTCTGATTGATGGTGTCCGCTCAGCCACTTA
>Ga0209225_1002071_pt1 | contig 18514 bp, 25 predicted proteins | sample WasSprMetagenome_FD_184732 | JGI IMG/M metagenome (GOLD analysis project Ga0209225, IMG submission 184732) | Sulfidic aquatic microbial communities from Washburn Spring, Yellowstone National Park, USA - WS (SPAdes) (version 3) | ecosystem: Environmental > Aquatic > Thermal springs > Hot (42-90C)...
GAACTTCTACTGGAAATTGTATTTCGAAGTTTTGAGCATGTTTCAACTTCAGACCCATATCAGAAGGAAAGAAGCTAAACTTCATCAAAGTCTGGGGATGAACCAAAAATTTGTAATGCTGAATATAAAACAAAAATCTTAAATCAAATTTTAAAATAGAAGGGATTACTAAAAAATCTACAAAAATTTAATTATCCGAAGAGTGCTGCAAGTCCTTCAACTGCCTCCTCTTCTTTCTTCTCCTCTTCCTCCTTCTTCTTTTCTTCTTTCTTTTCTACCTTCTCTTCCTTCTTCGTTTCCACGGCTACAGGTTGTGCAACCACTGGCATTGCGGCGCTCTTTTGCAAGACCTCGCTAATGTTTATTCCCTCTAACGCCGAAACTAGAGCCTTTACCCTCGCATCGTTAACGGCAATTCCAGCTGCAGCCAAAACTGCTCTGACATTTTCTTCAGTTATGGGTTTACCAGCAGAGTGCAACAACAAAGCCGCATATACATATTCCATTCTCAACACCTCCTTCAACCAAAAAGAGCTGCCAAACCTTCAACCGCTTCCTCTTCTTTCTTCTCCTCCTCCTTCTTTTCTTCCTTTTCTTCCTTTTTCTCAACTTTATCCGGTTTCTCCTCAACTTTCTGAACGACGCTACCAGCCAGCAACGCCTTTAGATCTTCGTCTAGCGCCTGTTCAGGCAGTACTGAAGCAAGCAAAAGCATTTGCATGTGCGCTTTAGCTATTAGATCAGGCATTACTTCTTTTTCCATTATGCATGCATTGATGGCCAAGTTTCTAGCATCGTTGTAAGCCTTCAACAACAGTATCTGCGCAGTTTCCTTAGTTACATAGCAACAGTTTAAAGCTAAGTTCAATGCGATGCTGTAAGCGTTTTGCAAGTCCTTTATTATCGCCTCCTCGTCTATTCTCAGCAAATCCGGCGTCAGTACAACCCCATCATAGACGGCAATCGTTTCAAGCCCTACGCGCAACGGTTTGATTCCAAGTTTCTCCAAAGCCTTTGCAACTTCCGGTCTAACAACTTGCCCAGCCTTTACTACAGTTGCCTTTGATTTTATAACAACCTTTCCCTTTTCAACCGCAACCGGAATTCCTGCCATTTGAAGTTCAGCCACTGCCGGTCCAGGGGTCAGTGGAGTTGGTCCCTCATTCAAAACAACATCCACGGGCGATATTTGATTCGGTTTCAGCGGAGCACTTATTTTCATGCTCTCTATCATCTTGAAAAGCTTGAAAGGATTCTCGTTTGTCGCAATTATCGCAATCTGACCTTTTATGTAATTTTTCAGAGCTTCATAACCTTTACCGACCGAATCCAAAGCCAGGCTGAGCAGAGTGTTTTTCACAACCCTAAGTTCTGCTTTTCCTCTAAGTTCCCTCTTCATCTTCTGCATCAAATCCGCTGGAACGCCCTGAAAACTTACCAGCGCCAGAACTCTGTAAGATGAAATGAGCTTTCTTATCTTCTCCACTTCCTCAACTTTCCATCTCGGTGGAGCACCTCTGACAGCGGCCATTATATCACCCTCACAGCAGGTCCCATCGTAGTTTTCACAAACACCGACTTTAGTATGAGATGCGGGTTCTCATACTTGTTCTCCACGACCTTCATCACTTCGAGTGCATTTTCAGCGATTGCATCTACGCTCATGTTTCTCATACCTATTGGAACGTGGAAAGTCATCTTGTCCCTTGTTCTAATCCTCACAGAGTTTCTGAGTCTCTCTATAAGGGGCTTCGGATCGGTGAGCGGCGGAATAGGCTGAGGTATTTTTCCCCTTGGACCAAGTATTGAGCCCAACTTCTTACCTATCTCAGCCATCAAGGGAGCTTCAGCTATGAAGAAGTCTATTTCATTTGCTATTTTTCTGGCTTTCCTTTTATCCTTTGAGAGCTGATCTATGTCTTCGGGAGATAAAACGAGATCAGCATTTGCATTTTTGGCTTTTATCATCGTTTCCCCTCTTGCAAAGACGCCCACCTTCCTCGGCTTTCCAAGTCCGTGCGGGAGAAACAGTATTGTATCTATTCTATTTTCCGGTCTTCTCATGTCAACGTTTTTCAGATTTACTGCCATTTCAACCGTTTCTATGAATTTTCTTTCCTTAGCTTTTGATATTGCCTCGCTTATGGCTTTAACGAAGTCTTCCTTTTTCGCAATCATATCTTCCCTCCCGTAGTAATTCGGCTTTGGCGCCTCCTACGGAACTCGAATTAGCATGTCTGAGTATTTTAACCTATCGCTTCAGCTCTTCTTCTTTCTCAGTTTCTGAACCTGATATTTCTCCTTTTCTTCCTTTGTTTCAATTTCCTCCTTAGTCTTTTCTTTCGTAGCCTTTCCAAATCCGGCAAACACCCATCTATTGCTAAAGTCCCTGCTCATTCTGTAGTAAGCTCCACATCCACATTCCTGAATTCCAAATCTAGCATCGACTGGTATCTTTTTGTTACAGATCTTGCAGACTATTTCCATGTCTTAACGCAGAAGATGGAGCTATAAATCTTTCTCAAGGTTTCTCTCTATCCAAGCCTTTATGTCTCTCTTAGGCCTCGCCCCGACTATCTGATCAACGGGTCTGCCTTTCTTAAAGAAAATCAGTGTCGGTATCGCGGATATGCCAAACCTAGCAGCTATCTCTTGGTTTTCGTCAACATTCAGTTTTCCAAATGCCAATCTGTCGGATAACTCTTTTGCAAGTTCTTCAATTATTGGTGAAACATATCTGCAAGGCATACACCAGTCCGCATAGAAGTCAACCACTACATTCTCGTTTTGACTTAAAAAGGATTCAAAATTGTTCTTGTTCAGCATAACTGGTTTCGCAGCTTTAGAACTCGCCATCTTGATCAACTCCTTCAGCTTTTTCTTTCTAATTTCCTCGAGTTCATCCATCGTATTCGGTTTCCTTTTTGTGATTTTTAAGTTTTATCCGCTTTTGCTTTAGTTGAGATTTGTATTTGATTAAATTACATTAGTTAATTGTTTTAAAAAAAGAGAAAATGTTTATAACTTTCGATCGAGATACGTATTCCATGGAAGTAAAAATTATAGACTTAACAATGAGAGATGGGCATCAGTCTCTGCTCGCAACCAGAATGAGGACTAGAGATATTCTTCCGATCCTTGAAACATTCGACTCGGCAGGAATCTATTCCTTCGAAGTATGGGGAGGGGCGACCTTTGATGTTTGCCACCGCTTTTTAAACGAGAATCCATGGGAAAGGTTAAGAGAAATAAGGAAAAGAGTAAAAAATACTCTGCTGCAAATGCTCCTCAGAGGGCAAAATCTCGTTGGTTATAGACACTATCCGGATGATATAGTTGAAAAATTCATCAAGAAAACAATAGAATGCGGGCTTGACTTCTTCAGGATCTTTGACGCCCTAAACGATGTCAGAAATTTAATCAGCTCCATCAAATTTGCTAGAAAATACGGAGCGCATCATGTCCAAGGGGCCATATGCTACACGATTTCTCCCGTCCATACAATAGAAAAGTACGTTGAAACGGCAAAAGAGCTGGCATCGCTTGAAGTTGACTCGATATGCATAAAAGACATGGCCGGTTTGTTATCCCCAAGGATTGCCTACGAGCTTGTAAAGGCGCTAAAAAAAGAGATAAACCTCCCAATTAACGTTCACTCCCACTATACAAGTGGAATGGCCTCAATGAGTCTTTTAAAGGCTGTAGAAGCGGGAGCCAAAATGATAGACACCTGCATGTCCCCTCTGGCCCACGGAACATCGCATCCACCAACGGAGACGATGGTTTACGTTTTGGAGGAGTTGGGCTACAAGACAGGTGTAAAAATGGATGTTTTACTCGAGGTCAGGGAATACTTTTTGAAGATAAGAGAAAAATACGCTGGCTATTTAGATCCTCTCTCAACAATTCCGGATTCAAACGTCCTCATTTACCAGATTCCGGGCGGCATGTTCTCGAACATGATAGCGCAGCTGAAAGAACAGAATGCAATGGACAAGCTCAAAGAGGTACTGGAAGAAGTTCCGAGAGTGAAAGAAGACTTCGGACATCCGCCGCTGGTCACACCGACGAGCCAAATAGTTGGTGTCCAAGCTGTGCTTAATGTGCTAATGGGTGAGAGGTATAAAGTTGTAACAAAGGAGAGCAAGGATCTCGTAAAGGGCATGTATGGAAGAACGCCTGCACCAATAAAGGAGGAAATAAGAAAGAAGATACTCGGAGATGAAAAGCCGATCGATTGCAGGCCTGCAGATCTGCTTGAGCCGGAATTCGAAAAGAGAAAGAAGGAACTGGAAGAGAAAGGGATAGAGGCAACCGATGAGAATGTCCTAATCTACGCTCTCTTCCCTCAAACTGGCCTTCAGTTCCTGCTAAAACAAACAAAAGAGGAGCCATTCCCTCCTGCAATGAAGGTTTCAGGAAACTACGAAGTCATTATAGACGGGGTAAAGTATTCTGTTACAATAAAATAATCTTTAAATATACTTTAACATCGAAATATAATTTTTTCTTTCATCCTCCTCGTACTGAATAAACCATGTTATCCAGCAAATCTCCGTCGCATAGTATCCAGAAAATTTTGCGAGCTCTTCAACAAATTTTATGAATTCAATGTCGTCCGTTATCCCTTCAAAGCCCGTCTCGTTTAATAACTCGTTGATGACCCTCTTAACGATCCTATCGGGCATCACGGTGTCCACTCCGCCCATCATTCTGAGGTACTGATACGTTACGAGACCCACACCCTTTATCCTACCCAAAGGATCTTCCTTCCAGCTTAGAAGCTTCGAATTTCTTGCCCACTGCCTAAAAGCGGCCCTATCATCCATTCCGAAGTTTGAGAGGTAGCTCGCTATTGCGGTTGCAACTCTCCAAGAACGTTCATTTTTCCATACAGACTTAAGCTTTCCCAAATCATATTTTGCTAGTTCAGACAAACTTTTGATTCCAAACTTCTCTTTAAACTCTAAAACTTTCGGAACAACACTTTTAAAATAATTTAAGCCAATAGAAGTGAAACTTGCATCAACAACCATCAAAACAACATTTCCATCATACCTTTCAGTTCTTAAACACCTTTCTGCATAAAATCTAAGCCCGGGTACTAGTTTCATCCACTCATCTAGCGGCTTTTTTATTTTTTGAAAAATTTCAAACCTCAGACTCTCCCTTTCATCACGACTCAGATCGCCCATCAGTCATCATCGGCAAAAAAATTAGTTATAAAGATTAATAAGTTTTTTCGACGCTTCAAATTGCTAAGCTATCCATCACTAAAGACCTGTCCGAAAAATCCCATAAACGAGAATATCCATTCTTAAACAAAACTTTTAACCAGCACTTCAGACTTGCAAAATGGTATTTTGAGAGTACGAAAAATCGGCTTAGCAAGAGTGCTTAGAGTAAGAATTAATACCTTCAACCTACTTTCGTCATGGATCTTGAGGATATAAGAGTCGCCATAGTAATAATCGAGGGGACAAACTGCGAGGAAGAGACTGCGCTTGCATTCAAAAAGCTCGGAGTGCAGGCTGAAATAGTTCATCTGAAGCAATTCTACAGCGATATGATAAAGTTTGAAGACCAGAGGAGTTTATTCGATTACAACTGTCTGGTCTTTCCAGGCGGTTTTTCAGCTGGGGACTATGTCAGAGCCGGGGCAATATTTTCAGCAAGAGTAAAAAGTGTACTGAGGAAAGATCTTGAAGAATTCATAAAATTTGGATATCCGATTCTAGGAATCTGCAACGGATTCCAAATTCTAGCAGAGCTCGGAGCGCTGCCTGGCTTTGATGAGGATAAACCAATTGCCGATAAGCCAGAAATGTGTCTTGCTATAAACGATTCCGGTCGATTCGAATGCAGACCTACTCTTTTGAAAGTTGAGAGCAGAAAATGCATATTTACGAGAGAGATCGACAAAGAGATACTCCAGATCCCCGTGGCACATGCTGAAGGGAAAGTCGTGTTCCCCAAAGAAAGAGAGAACGAAATTCTTGAAAAACTGAAGGAGAACGAGCAAATAGTCTTCAGATACGTCGACGATAAGGGAAATTATGTTGGCTATCCTTGGAACCCGAACGGTAGTTTCTACAACATCGCAGGGATTTGTAATGTAACTCACACGGTTTTTGGCCTAATGCCGCATCCTGAAAGAGTCTTCTTCGATTACAGAAAGAGATCTTTCGGAGACGGATACTATATCTTCAGAAACTTAATCTCATACCTTGAGAAACTATGAAGATCAGAGTCGCAGATTACATGACAAGAAACGTCGTTACACTAAAGCCGGAAAATACTGTAGCGGATGCAATTGAACTGATAAAAAAGACTGGACACGACAGCTTTCCAGTAGTTGATTCGGAAATGAAAGTTGTGGGCTACGTTTCCGCCGTGGATATAGTGGGAGTTGATCCAAAGACAAAGATAAAAGATGTGATGTCTAGACAGCTATACGTTGCAAGGGAATTCATGGATTTAAGGGATGTCGCCAGGGTCATGTTCAGAACCGGACATTCAAAACTTCCTGTGGTGGATGAATCGAACAAACTCATAGGCATAATTTCAAATGCTGACGTTATAAGAAGCCAGATAGAAAGAGTTGACCCTTCAAAGGTTGAAAAGCTAAAGAAGACTATAGAAAGAGTCCACGGAGTCAGAGTGGAGGTCCAGCGTGGAAAAGTTGAAGTTTCAAAACTCATTCCGACCCAAAGTAAGGTGTATGCAGATGAGCTAAGAGGGAGAATTCACGAAATAAAAAGGGGTCTTGCTGAGCCCATAATAGTGATTAAAAAGGATTCCAGATTTCTGCTCGTCGACGGACACCATAGGGCTGTTGCTGCGATGAAACTCGGAATAGAGGAACTCGACGCGTATATAATATCCGTAAACGGGGATTTTGAACTCGGAATTGAAAAAATGGCAAAAAAGAAGGGACTAAACTCGCTGAAGGATGTTGAGGTAATAGAAGATGTTCCGCATCCGCTTGTTGAAATTACATTCAGAAACATGGGGTAGCGGCTATGATCATATGGACAGCCAATATAGATGCAAAAAAGAGTAGATCGATGGGTAGAAAAATACCTAAAAAATTTGCTGTTCCGAACGTTCGCTTTCAAGAACTCGTGCAGGCTTGCCAGGAGCTAGGCTTGGATTTTTTGGCAGAGAACAAAAAATATCCAAGATGCTGGTGGGAGGAGGGAGGAAGGGTTGTAATAAAAAACGGAAATAGAAAGCTGATGATTGAAGTTGCAAAAAAGATTGCTGAAATAAGGGAGAGAAAGAAAAAGAAATGATCAGCTTTCTCCTATCAGGAGATAACCCAGAAATCGCTATTGCAGAAATTTTGAGCTTAGCAGAGGCTTACGGAAGACTAAAAGGTTACTGGACAGATGAAAGAATTTTGACAATAGACTTCGAAGGCGAAGAATTTTTTCACCGAGTTGCATTTTCGCACGAAGCAATAGAATTGCATAGAATTTGTAAAACATCCGAACTGGAAAATGTTTTCTCCGATATCAAAGTAAACGGAAGTTTCTGCGTTAGAGTTAGCGGAATCGGTTTAAAAAGCGACAGTAACCTTGAAAAGAGACTTGGAGCCATCCTCTTGAAAAAGGGAGGCCATGTCGATTTGCAAAATCCCGATACTTTGGTGAGGGTGTATCTGACAAAAAAGAATTGTTATGTCGGATTTCTCAAATTCAAACAAGATAAAAAACAGTTCCTGCAAAGAAGGCCTGATAAAAGGCCATTCTTCATGCCGGTCGTTATTCTACCAAAACTAGCAAAAGCGCTGGTAAACCTGACATCAGTTAAGAATGGAAAGATACTCGATCCAATGTGTGGAACCGGATCGTTTCTAATCGAGGCTGGTTTGATGGGGCTCGAAATCTACGGCATGGATTACTACGAAGATATCGCAAAGGGTTGCAAAGAAAATCTCAATTTCATGAAACTAAATGGCGAAGTTCTGCGCGGAGATGTGAGGGATATGCCATTTAAAGACAATTCATTTGACGGGATTGTTACCGATTATCCGTATTTCAGGGCAACAAGAAAATCGAGAAATGAAGATCTCTACGAGAGGAGTTTGTTAGAGATAAAAAGGGTCCTGAAAAAAGGTTGCCGAGCTGTGATAGTGACGAACGTTGAATTAAAAGATTTTCCAATGGAAGTTGTCTACAGACTCAGCCAAAGGGTTCACGGATCTCTTACAAGAAGGATTTATGTACTAAGAAAAACTTAAATGAGAAGATTCTTTATTAAATCAACTAAATGTGGATTGCTCTTCAGTAGCTCAACGATTATTGCCTGAACACTCATTTCCTTTATATTTCTTCCCGATATGCTCTTCGCAAGACTGTTGAGAGTTTGATCATCGAGCTTGAGGAAGAATTCCTGAAGTTTCTTGTTCCTTCTGAGTTTCCAGCCAAAATCGGATTTCCAGAGCTCATCGTACTTTCTTAGAAATCCTGCAGAAAAATCGTTCTTCTTCACGGCCTCATATGCAACCTTTCCCGCATAGTATCCGGCGCACAGCGCATTCGCAATTCCTCCACCCGTTATTGGATCGGAATGGTAAGCCGCATCTCCAGCGAGCATGATGTTGTCAGAAACGGCTGTCTCTATTTCCCCGTAAACCGGTACGGCCCCGCATACGAGTTCAACTATTTTCCCCTCAATTCCAAATTTTTCGATGAATTTATCGAGATAGTACTTTGCGTTTGCCTTAGCCTTGGAAGGGAGAACCCCTATCCCCACATTGGCGCACTTGTTTCCTTTTGGGAATATCCAAGCGTAACCGCCAGGAGCTAGCTCATTTCCCAGATAAAAGTAAGTGTAATTTTCATCGATTTCAACATTGGACATTAGATACTGAGCGCAGCTTTCAATTTCGCTCTTCCTGAGTGTCCTAATTATCCCAGCCATCCTTCCGACTTTGCTTTCAACACCATCTGCTCCGATCAGTATTTTTGTCTCAACTTCCCATTCCTCGCCCATTCTTCTCATTTTCACCTTCAGCCTTCCATCTCTCCTCTCAAACGAGATAAAGGCTGTTTTTACAATCACCTCAGCCCCAGCTTTTGCTGCAAGCCTCGCAAGATGTCTATCGAATATCTTCCTCTCCAAGACAAAACCAACTTCATTCCCAGCCATTTCCTCGGCCATCGTTATCTCAGTACCGTCTGGAGCGTATATCTTGGCCCCAATAACCTCAGCGGCGATCCATTTTCTGTTTATTTCGACAAACCTTTTCAATCCCTGCTTGCTTATACCTTCTGCACACCTTACAGGTGTGCCTATCTCCTGTCTTTTCTCGATTAGCAGAACTTTCAATCCGTTTTCAGCACAAGTTTTCGCGGCCATGCTTCCTGCCGGCCCTGCACCGACAACAATGACATCGAACATATTCACACCTCCACCAAGCTTAGGGCCCCCATAGGGCAGACCTTAACACAAATCGAGCAGCCGTTACAGTTTTCATTTATCTCAAGGTACGTTTCAACAAGTTCCAGCGCAAAGAAATCGCAAACAGCAACGCAGGCACCGCAGTAGGCACATTTTCCTCTATTAACCACTGCCTTCCTTGCCATGTCCTCTTGTCTCTGAAATGAATTTATCCTTTTTCCTCAAGACCTGCTCAAAGATGATCGCTACCAAAAGGCCAGCGATAAAGCCATTACCAACTACAGGTTCCAAGACGTCTGGAATATTCTCAAAAACCCATTTTGGTGCAAAAGTGATTGAAAAACACACCAAAATTGAGATCAAAATCGTTAAAAAAGATCCAAATCCTTCTATTTTCAAGGATTTCAATGCAAAAATGCACTGATAGCAGAGCACATATATAAAAACACTAGCGATCACGGTTTTTGGGATCATAGCAAAGCAATGGATCAAAATCGGAAAAAAAGAGAAAAGAATAAGCATAAAAGCCACGGGAAGCAATGCAAACCTTGAAGCACTCCTTGTACTCGCTATTATGCCCGGACTCATTGCGTAGTTTACGGTACCAACAACGCTGAGAATTCCCGACAAAAAGTTTGAGAGCCCGGTAATCGAGACACCCCTTGAAATCCTTTCGTCTATCTTTTCTGCCTCAATCATTTTCGCCACTGAATAGATAGAGCTAACGTCATTGACAATTAAGGCTAGATAGAAAAATAAGAAAGAGATGAAAACCTCAAACCTGAATGAGAAGTGGAACTGAAATCCCGCAAAATATGGTTCGATAATTTCAAAACTTCTCGGAAAAATCAATAGATAGATGACTGTTCCAGAAAATAGAGCTACCAAAAGCAGATTCGAAGCCCAAAAACCTCTCAATAACTTCGTAAGAATTAAAAGGGAAGAGACAAAAATAATCGAAAACGCCACATTAAAGGTTAAATCGCCTTCTGAAGTGATTAAATCCAATACCAAGGGCAAAAGAGTGATGATTATAAATAGGAAAACTAAAGCGACTATTTTTTGCGTAAAGAGTTTCTGAAGCGAATATACCTTTCCTTTAGTTGCGAGAAAGAAGACAAAAAGCCCACAAATTGCCATCGAGGTATAGGATGCAAAATAATCGTTGATCGCATATATTCCGGCAATTAAAATAGCAGATGGACCGGATATCAATGGAAGTCTGTGTCCGAACAAAATTTGAAACAGAATCGTCAATCCGGAGACGAAGAATACCTTCTGTACGTATATGGTCTTCTCAAAAGCATCGCTGAAATGAAAGTCCGATACTATTCTTCCGCCTATTATTAAAATTGGTGTAATCACCACCAGCCAGTAAAAACTGAGAGAAAGGAGTTCTGCAAATTTTGGAATCTCATCTAAACCATATTTTAAATTTTTCACAAATTTTCTTCTCTCCAAGGAATTTATTAAATTTTTCTGTTCAAAAAAGCACCTGCCAAAAATCGAAGTTTTCGGCGTTAAGCTTTAATCCTTCTTTCATCTGCCAGTCCGAAGGCTAAGCTCCATCAAGCGAATTAATCCATTTATTCAAGCTCAAGCTTTTTCCATCCACACTTCAAAATGAGGGGTTTTCAGTTATAAAAAAGGCAAGTATTCACCGTGAAAAAAATAGAAAAATAGTTAAAGGTTTCATGATTAGAGGTTGCATGGACTTCGAGTTCAGTAAAGAGCAAGAAGATATTAAAAAAGCTGCAAGAGAGTTTGCGACAAAGGAGTTCACAAAGGAAAAAGCAGAAGAATACGACAAAAAGGAGGAGTTTCCCTTTGAAATCTGGAAAAAAGCCTGCGAACTCGGTTTTATAGGGATACATTTCCCAGAAGAATACGGTGGAGCTGGAATGGGATGCCTGGAGAACATACTGGTTGCTGAAGAATTCTGCAGGGCTGACAGCACAATTGGAAGCGCCATAATTCTGTCAGATTTCTCATCAGAACTGATACTCCTTTATGGTAGCGAAGAACAGAAAAATGAAGTCTTGCCAAAGGTTGCGAAAGGCAAAGCTATAACAGCGGGATGCTACACAGAACCCGAAGCTGGGAGTGATTTGACCGCAATAAGAACAAAAGCGACGAAAGACGGTAATGAGTGGGTCATAAACGGATCAAAGACTTTTATAACAAATGCTCCTATTGCCGACTACTTTATAGTGTTGGCCGTAACCGAGGAAACCCAGCCAAGATATAGGGGTTTTACGACTTTTCTGTTAAACAAGAAAATGGATGGAATTAAAATAACCCCAATAAAGGGTAAAATGGGCATAAGAGCTTCTCCAACTGGCGAGGTATCGTTCAAAGACGTCAGGGTAGACAACTCTGCAATAATTGGACAATTGAACAGAGGCTTTTACCAAGTACTGGAATTCTTCAACGAGAGCAGAATAGAAATTGCAGCACAGGCACTTGGTATAGCTCAGGGAGCTTTTGAGAGGACAATAAACTACATGAAGCAGAGAAAGCAGTTTGGACAACCCATAGGTGCTTTTCAGGCTCTACAGCACAGAATTGCCGATCTAAAAGCCCAGATCGAGGCCGTAAGGCTTCTCGTTTACAGAGCTGCCTGGAACTGGGATCGAAAAAAGGTAGATCCCGCGGTAACTTCGATGGCAAAGTATCTGGCAGGAAAGCTCGCCGTAAAAGTTTGCGATGAAGCGGTACAGATGCATGGCGGCTACGGCTACATCGCAGAATACGAGGTAGAAAGATTCCTCCGAGATGCTAAAATCACGGAAATTTATGAGGGGACAAAGGAGATACAGCTGAACACGATTTCAAGGGAGATTTTCGGGAAGATGAGATAGTTTTATATATTTTTTTGAGCATCATTCTTGTGGCAAAGAAGCTGATAATCGCTATAGACCGGGATGACGATCTCGGGCAAAAGACCGGTATAGTTTCTCCTGTTGTCGGAAGGGAAAATGTCCTTCAGGCCGCAATAAGGCTTATACTCGCAGATCCGGAAGACTCTGACGCAAACGCCATCTTTTCGGCAATAAAGATTCACGATGAACTAGTCGAGAAAGGCGAGGAGTGTGAAGTGGTCATAATCGCCGGAGACAAAAATGTTGGAAAAGTTTCAGATAAAAAAATAGCCGAACAGCTCGATGCGATACAGATGAAGTTCAACCCCAGTAGCGTGATAATCGTAACGGATGGTTCAGAGGACGAGTTTGTCCTGCCTCTGATTTACTCAAGATTCAAGGTCGACATGCTCCACAGAGTCGTTGTGAAACAGAGCAAAACGCTTGAAAGCGCCTATTTCATGCTGAAAAGAATATTCAACGAGCCAAAAGTTGCAAGAGTTACTTTGGCCCCAATTGGGGTAATTTTTCTGGTTTACTCATTCTTCCTACTTCTACAGCATCCGGAGTGGGGAGTTGGTGGAATAATTCTCTTCCTAGGCTTCTACTTTTTAGTAAAAGCCTACGGACTGGATAAACTGATTCTAGATTTCATGAACACGGTGAAGAGGAGCGCAAGCGAGGGGAGGCTTTCCTTCATATTTTATCTTGGATCAGGAATACTGCTGCTTATAGGGATTTCAACAGGATTTAATGCGTCAATCGCTTATACTATACCCCATCTGGCATTTGCAAACTTTGTTTTTTACAGTGTAGGTTGGATAACGCTTTCAGTTGTATCCATAACAATTGCAAGAGCTATTGACGCTTTTAGTGAGGGCAAAAAGATAGGGAAATATTTTACTTCGGCCTTTATCGTCATATCAATCGGTTTAATAATCTGGGGAGCGAGCGGATATCTGATAAGCCCAGAAGTCAGGGATTCCGTTTACAGATTTGCTGCGGTTGTTTTCGCCGCTCTGTTTATCTCTGCAGTAGGACTGCTATTCACAAGGAAGTGAGCTGCTCCACGGCTAAAGCCGGGAGCTTCCGGCGTTAAGGGAGGCTTTACGCCTTCTTTCATCTGCCGGTTCAAAAGCCAAGCTCCCCCATCCCGCAGAGCTCATTAACCTGCGGGCTATGTTTATGCACGCATTTAGATCCCTATCGTATTCCATCCCACACTTCGGGCATCTGAACTCCCTTCCGTTGACTTGGGCAACATGCCCGCATCTTTTCTCAAAGCTCTTCAGTATCTCGACAGCCTTATCCCTTGCTGTCTGGATTAAAACTGTGTTCAGATTGAAGAGCTCTTTTGCATCTTCATAGCATTTCTCATGCAGAAATTTCTTCGATTTGGAATTGCAGCTCAGGTACCACTTTACAAGTTTGAAATACTCGCCGAGCGTTTTATTTAAAGCTAGGACTTTTGATTTATTCGGCCTGAACACCTTACCTACAACGCATATCCGGACTTCTTTCTGCAAGGGAATATCCCCAAGACCTCTTCAACACAGAACTATTTAAGCTTTGCCCATTCATCCCAGAGCTAAAGCTCTGGGTTTTTCTGGGCACCAATTTTTATAACCATCTCATAGAGTCTTCTGAGTTTTTCCTTCCCTCTTTCGAGTTTTCTGTTAGCAAAATCAACCAGTATTCTGAGATAATCCTCAGAAACTACCATTTTTCCTGCTAAGGCAACCGGAAGCTCTATCCTTTCAAAAGAAGCGATTTCCACAACTAAGTTCTCTAAAGATATCAGGCCGCTTCTTCTAAATCCGGCATTGTTAGAAATTTCGAGCAACTTCTTGGCAGAATTCCAATCCTTACATGCTACGTGAATTATCGGCGGACTCTGGATAAACCAAGTTTGTCTTTTCGATTTCATTATCGCAGATACAACCTTCTCAAAGCTTACCGAACTGTGCCACTTTCCAAGAAATTCTGAATTCAGTTTTTTCCCGAAATCATCTAAATCCACCACTGCAATTCTTCCACTACAGCTAGAAAGAGTGACATAGTCTTCTAGAGAGTTTATTTTGTTCAAAAGTGGAATCAAATCCTCGTCTATCTCTCCTTTTTTAAGGAGATTAGTGTAAGAATCCAGCTTTCTGTTTCTGTAATCCTCCCAGTTATTTCTTTGCAACTGTTGAAACATAAGCCAAGAACGCGTCCAGCTGAATTCTCTCGTTCGCCCCTTCGGTTAATCTGAAATCTATTTCTCCTAGCTTGTCTATTAAGACGACCTTCAGCTTCTCGTTAATATTTGAGGACAGTATTTCCCTGAAAAACTGAGAAATGACATCCTCCCCGCTCATTCCATATTCGATCATTAGCCTTGACAGCCTTTCTCTCGCTTCTATGAAATTTCCATTAAGGGCCGTTTCTATTATCCCCGAAATTTCCTTTGGCTGTGCAGTTGCGCTGACTTGGTAAATTTTCTCTGCATCTATAAGCTCACCTACAGCCGATGCAGCCTGAAGAACGTTTATAGCCTTCCTAAAATCGCCCGCCGAGATATACAGAATTGCCTCAAGGCCATCGTCGGTTATCTTAACACCTTCCTTTTCGCATATCTCCAAAAGTCTTTTTCTCATCGCTTCTTTTGGAACGGGCTTGAATCTGAAAAGGGCACACCTGCTTTGAATCGGCTCTATTATTCTGCTTACATAGTTACAACTGAGTATAAACCTGCAACTTTTGGAGAACATCTCCATCGTCCTTCTCAATGCGGCCTGAGCATCTGCCGTCAGCGCATCCGCCTCATCCAGAAAGATTATCTTAAAAGGGGCAGAAATCGGAGCAGTTCTTGCAAATTCCTTTATTTTGTGTCTGACAACATCTATACCCCTCTCATCACTCGCGTTCATTTCTATAAAGTTCTCTCTCCATACTTCACCAAATAAGTCCCGAGTAAGAGCTATAGCGGTCGCCGTCTTCCCAGTTCCGGGTGGGCCAGAGAAAAGCATATGCGGGATGTTCTTCTTCTCAACGTAACCTTTGAGCCTTCTCACTATTGCATCTTGACCTACAACTTCGTCGAGCGTTTTTGGTCTATACTTTTCGACCCAAATCTCAAATTCTTCCATCGATTTTCAAAAAGTACTTTGGGTTAAAAATTATATCGTACAAGCGAAAATGTTAAATTTCTTCCTGAAAGCGGAACTTATGGCAAGAAAAAAGAAGGTCAAACAGGCAGCGAAATTCAGGGCCGGATTTGGTTTGAGCGTTAGGAGGAAGTGGCTTGAAATAGACATTCCGCAAAGGCAAAAGTACGTCTGTAAAAGGTGTGGAAAGAGGGCTGTTAAGAGAATAGGCACTGGGATATGGCAATGCAATAGCTGCGGCTACAAGTTTGCTGGGGGTTGCTACCTGCCATCCACAACCGCTGTGAAAATAATGGAGAAGGAGATATGAGCTACATATGCATGATCTGCGGCGCTGAGGTGGACATAGATCCGGAAAGCAGCAGAGTACAGTGCACCATGTGCGGAAACAGAATACTGAGAAAGCCCAGACCGCCGGCAAAGAAAAAGAGGGTCCCGGCGATATAGCGTGAGGTTCAACTGTAGAGTTATAAATCCCGGATTGGCTAGAGGAGAAGCCCTTGTTTCACGCTCACCAGTCTCTTTTCTTGGCGACATAAATGATGAAGGTATTTTTACTGTGGGAGAGCTGAAAGGTTTTTGCGTTGCTGGAAAGATTCTAATTTTTCCTTTTGGTAGGGGTTCCACTGTAGGTAGCTATGTCCTGCTAAAACTCAAAAAAAGGGGAGTCGCCCCGCTTGCAATAATTAATAAAGAGAGCGAACCAATAATTGCAATTGGAGCAATAATTGCCGATATTCCGCTCGTAGACTCCGTTGAGGAAGAGTTCTTCTCTACTGTAAAATCCGGCGATAACGTTTACGTGAATGCTGTTGAAGGTTATGTCGAACTGTACAAACCGTGATATGAGAGCTGTTCTGATTTTCAGCGGTGGAATCGACAGCTCAACCCTGCTCTACTATCTTCTAAAGAATGGTTATTCGATCCATGCGCTAACCTTCATCTACGGCCAAAGACATGTAAAAGAAGTTGATTCTGCAAAGAAAGTTGCCAAAAAGGCGTCTGAAATTGGCTTTGTCGAACATAGAATTGTCGACATAACCTCGATTCACGATTTAATATCCAAAGGGGCGATAACCGGAAATGAAGAAATTCCAGAAGGTCACTACACGGAAGAAAGTCAGAGAATAACGGTTGTTCCGAACAGGAATATGATTTTCCTTTCAATTGCAGTAGGATACGCTGTAAAAATAGGGGCAAAAGATGTTTACTATGCAGCCCACAGAAGTGACCAAATTTATCCCGACTGCAGAAAGGAGTTCGTGAAAGCTATGGATTCTGCTATTTATCTGGCAAACATCTACAACCCTGTCGAGCTAAAAGCACCATTTGTAGACATGACAAAAGCCGAGATCGTTGCCTTGGGTTTAAAGCTCGGAGTTCCCTATGAGCTGACTTGGAGCTGTTATGCGGGTGGAGAAAGACCGTGCCTCAAATGCGGAACCTGCGTTGAGAGGACAGAAGCTTTCCTACTCAATAACTCAAAGGATCCCCTCTTGACTGAAGATGAATGGAAAATCGCAGTCGAAAATTTAGCAAAATACTCGCCGGCTAAATCTACTGACCCCCTTCCCCTCCCCTGAAGGGCGAGGGTTCCCTCAGGGCGGATCATTGGTTTGTGGTTTACCGCCTTCATTTTTATTGCTTCATGGCTGGTGGGTGTGGTTCGTACCCCCACTACGTTCGTCCAGCGGTAGACCAAGCTGGCCTTCAGCCCATTACCCCTATCCCTCGCCAGGAGTTGCCCTCTGCTCCTAGCTCCCAGGGACTCGGGGATATGTAGGATGTTTATTGCCCCGTTCAGGTCTGCGTTCATGACTTTCCCCATGCGGGGACACTTATAGAGACCACGTTTGATTCGCCCATTTTTATGGGCATCCCGCATAGGGAGCAGTCCTTTGATGTGTTTGGTTCTGCAACATCAGTCACCTTAATTCCCAATTCTTCACCGACCTCCTTAAAGCGCTTTATGATGTAGTTATAGTTCCAAAAATTCACCGTAAGCTTATTGCCGTGATCTCTAACAGTATCCTTTGGATAACCCACAACAACCTTTCTCACTCCCTTTTCTTTCAGCTCCTCCATTGTTTTTCTAACCATGCTGTTCAGAGCATGCCTCAGAAACCTCCTTCTCTTATCGTAGAGCAGCTTTAGTCTTCTGCTCTTTCTCTGCCCATGCCTTGCCAAAACCTTCTGAACTTTGCTTATCTTTTTGCTGTAATACTCATATTGGGAAAGAACGCTGCCACCCTTGAAGATGTACCAAGTGCCATCCTCAGCATAGACAGTTGCTAAGTTAACGATTCCCAAATCTACGGAAGCCCTCAAACTGCCTTTGGCTTCGGCTAAAATCTCAATTTCTACTGGAATGTGGGCATACCAGCTCCTCCTAGCATCATTGTAAATAATCTCTAGTCTGCCTTTTTTTCCATGCCACTTGAGTTTTCCTTTAAACTTAAGGGAGAGCTTAAAGTCCTTCAAGTATATTGTTCTTTCACTTTCGTTAACTTCATAACGGTCGTTCCTGATAACGATTATCAGCTTGTATTTTCCTCCCTCATCCCTCAAGTAGCCTGGAGGTCTTGGCTTGAACCATTTGGGCAAATTTCCCTCTTTCTTTGCCTTAATTAAGGAGAAGAAGCTTCTCCATGCTTCGGCGTTCTTTCTGGCAACTTGCTGTGCGTTGACCTTCAACAAGTTTTTGTACTTCTCGTATGCCTCCTTTTCAGTTTTGGCAAAGTCTACCTTTTCTCCTTTCTTGAACTGTTGCATCCTCAGCCAGTTCACTTCGTTCCAACACTTTGCCGTAATTACGCCTAGCTCCTTCAGCTTCTCATGTTTCTCCTTGTCCACCACTAGCTTAACTACGTTAGTCCTTTTCATCTTTCACCACTGCTTATATTCTGTATTCTATAATACTTTAAAGTATTCGGAGATTTTAAAGCTTTTACCCCGGCCCCTAGAAGGGGGGTGAGGCTTGCCAACTCATCTAGTCATAAGGGGTAGCTAGGCTCTCTTCATCCTTGTAAACTCTCTCATCTATAAACATCTCACCCTCTACGAGAGGTTTAGGATCTCTAACAGCCTCTATTCTGAAAA
>Ga0209225_1002073_pt1 | contig 18500 bp, 19 predicted proteins | sample WasSprMetagenome_FD_184732 | JGI IMG/M metagenome (GOLD analysis project Ga0209225, IMG submission 184732) | Sulfidic aquatic microbial communities from Washburn Spring, Yellowstone National Park, USA - WS (SPAdes) (version 3) | ecosystem: Environmental > Aquatic > Thermal springs > Hot (42-90C)...
CGAGCCTCAGGGTCACGGGCGTGGTGGCCACCACTTTCGTCAAGCTGGCGAGATCGAACACAGTTTCTAACGTCATGGGCCGGCGCTCCGGGTGGAGCTGGGAGTAGCCGAACGCCTTGAAGCACGCGATTTTGCCGCGCCTCGCTACCAGCAGGACAGCTCCGGGGAAGCAACCCGTGTCAACAAGCCGCTGGACGAGCCCGTCGGCGAGCTTCAGCCTCTCGGGGTCGAAGCCGAGCTTTCCTGGGTCCTCGCTTGGCAGCACGCGCGTATGGGCGGTCAGCGATATATATCGGCAGCGCGCGAAAGCAGCGTGTGCGAGCGTGAGCTCCTCATAGCGGTCGACGGGGGAGGCAGCGGCTCGAGAGCGCTCGTTTTCGACGCGGAAGCGAGGGTATACGCGTCGTTCGAAGGCCCTCCCCTCAACTACGCGGCGCTGGGGCGGGAGAGCTTCCTAAGGAACCTCAGGGCCCTTCTCAGGCCGGCTTTGGAGCTCTGCGGGAGCCGTGCGGCCGGCTACGTGCTCAGCCTAGCCGGGGTCTCGGCCTTCAGGGGGGAGGTGGAGGGGCTGCTCGAGAGGGAGCTGGGAGCGCGCGTCTGGCTGCTCACCGATATCGAAGCCGTGTACATGGCAGCTACCCGCGGCAGGGACGCGATCGTCGTCTCCTCGGGAACAGGCTCCTTCGCATACGGCCGGAGGAGGGGTAGGGCCGCGAGGGCGGGCGGCTGGGGCTACATCTTCGGCGACGAGGGCAGCGCCTACTGGATCGGGAGGGAGCTTGTGCGGCGGGCCCTCGCCTGCTACGACGGGAGGGAGGAGTGCGGCGAGCTCGTGGACCTGCTGCTCCAGCGGCTCGGCGTCTCGACTGTCGATGAGGCGGTGGGGAAGCTGTACAGGGAGTACTTGGCGCCGAGCAGGACGGCCGAGCTGGCTAAGCTCGCCTGCGAGGCCGCTATGCTGGGGTGCGAGGCGGCTTCGCGAGTCATCGAGGACGCTGCTCGAGAGCTCGAGCGGATGGTGTCGGCCGTCGAGCGGAAGCTGGGCTTCGAGGAGCCGCCCACCGTCTACGGGACTGGCGGCGCGCTACTCGGGTGCAAGCCGCTGGCTGAAGCGCTTAGGAGACTCGTGGAGGCTAAGGGGAGGGTGTTCCGCTTGAGCGAAGCGCCCGCGCTAGCCGGTTGCGTTCTCCACTACCTCTCCCTGAAAGGGCTGGGGGTTGAGGAGCTGGAAAAGGTGAACGTTGAAATACCGGCTCCGCTGCAGAGGGTTGAGGCGTTGTGACGGGCGAGGAAAGGGTTTTCGAACTCCTGTCTAAGCTCGAGACGGAGCAGAGGAACCCGGCTAGCGAGCGGCTCAGCGAGATGGAAACCATCGAGATACTGAGGGTGATCAACGAGGAGGACAAGAAGGTGGCTTACGCGGTGGAGAAGGCTCTGCCGGAGATCGCGAAGCTCGTCGAAGCGATCGTCGAAGCGGTGAGGAGCGGGGGCCGCTGGATCTACGTGGGAGCTGGGACGAGCGGCAGGCTAGCTGCGATCGACGTGGCGGAGCTCCTCTCAACGTATGATGTTGGACCCGAGGTTGTAGAGGCGCTGGTGGCGGGGGGCCCCGGGGCGATGGTGAGGCCGATCGAGGGGGCTGAGGACGACGAGGAGATGGCTGTCCGGGAGTTGAAAGCGAGGAGGGTCTGCGAGAAGGACGTGGTGGTCGGGATTAGCGCGAGCGGGCGGACGCCATACGTCGTCTCGGCGTTGAAGTACGCTAAAAGCGTGGGCGCGAGGACGGCCGCTATAACGTGCGTCGAGAACTCGCCCGCAACCGAGTACGCAGACATCATAGTGGCGGTCAAAACGGGGCCGGAGGTGATCACGGGTTCGACGAGGATGAAAGCGGGGACCGCGCAGAAGATGGTCTTGACGATGCTGAGCACAGCCGTCATGGTGAAGCTGGGAAGGGTGTACGGGAACCTTATGGTCGCGCTCCAGCCTGTCAGCCAGAAGCTGAGGGAGAGGGCGAAGAGGATAATCATGATGGAGGCTGGCGTCAGCTACGATGAGGCTTCCAGGATCCTGGAAGAGGCTAAATACGATGTGGTGGCCGCCATCGTTATGGCTGTGGCAGGCGTCAGCTACGAGGAGGCAGTCCAGCTGCTGCAGCAAACAGGCTACATCCCCACGAGAGCTGTAGAGCTGGCCAAGAAGCTTAGAGACACTGTAAGTTGATCAACTAAATCCTAAATGTTTTTCTTTCTTACCAAAAGAATCAACGCAAAAAGAAACTTTCCTCATTTAATCAACTGTAGAAGAAAGCCATCCCAAGCAGTGCCCTCGGATCGGGTCTCGGACCCCAGCCCCGAGAGCCTGACCAATATCGTAATCTATGATATTGTAGAAAGGGCGGGGGGCATTAACTCGTGAACATCGCCCATAGCGCGCGCTACGTGCTACGGTTCCGCGATTTGAGCCTGTCGCCTCCCGAATGCCGCGCTGCGGGCTCGGATCGCAAGCGCGTGCAGCCGGTTTACGCGTTCATACCGCCCACGAACCCTATGCAAGGCGCTAACACATCTGTTCTCGGCTATGCAAAACATTATAGGACTTTAGCGCGAACGGTGTCTTGGGAGCGGAGCGGTGAGCGGACCGGATCTCGTGGTTCTCGTGAAACCCACGCCGGATATAACCAAAGTGAAGTTTGACGTGGAGACGGGGCGCGTGGATAGAGGCTCTGCGGAGCTGGAGATAAACCCGTTCGACCTCTACGCGCTCGAGCTCGCCGTTAGGCTGAGGGAGAGCCTGGGCGGTCGCGTCATCGCGCTTGCTATGGCCCCTCCTCACGCGGAGAAGGCTTTGAGGGACGCTATAGCTAGAGGGGCTGATAGGGCGATCCTCTTGAGCGATCCCAAATTCGCTGGAGCCGACACGCTGGCCACCTCGTACACTCTGGCTTTGGCGGTCAGGGAAATAGGCAACTTCAGGTTAATCCTGTGCGGTGAGAAGTCTGTGGATGGCGACACGGGACAAGTAGGACCAGAAGTCGCCGAACACCTCGGCATACCTCATGCTGCGTTCGTTCAAAGTGTAGTCGATTTTGACGATAAGAGCATAACTGTAGAAGCGGATTTCGGAAAGAGTTATTACCTGGTGCGCCTAAAGTACCCTGCGCTACTCAGCATATCTCGCCCCCTCGCTCTAAAAGGCGAGAGATTGGAACCACGAATCCCCAGGTTGAGCGATCTTATGAGGGCGAGGAAAGCTAGTGTAGAAGTGTGGCAAGCCAGCGACATACCCGGGATAGATTTGTCGAAGGTGGGATGGGCTGGGTCCCCCACCAGAGTTGTGAAAGCGTCCTACGCTCTCGAGAAGGGAAAGACCCCAATGGTATTCAAGAGCGTTGAAGATGGCTTGAACGCGATTCTCGAACTGCTAAAGAGCAAGAACCTGCTCTAGGTGGTGGTTTTGGGCTACAGCGTGATTACTTACGTAGAAAACATCGGCGGGAAAGTGAATCCCGCCTCCCTCGAGCTCCTCTCGAAAGCGAGAGAGCTCGCGAGCGCCCGCGGCGGGAAAGTGTACTCCGTCCTCGTGACAGCGTTAGAGAACTCCCAGGAGCTTAAGGAGTTAGCCGCCTTCGGAGCGGATGTTTTGCTCGTGTACAAGGTGAGCGAGAGTCAACTGAGCAACTACCTCCTACATGCCGAAGCGTTAACGCGAGCAATAAGGAGAGTCGAACCGGCAGTGGTGCTCGTCAGCGCGACCCCGTGGGGGAGGAGCGTCGCTCCGCGCGTAGCAGCCCGGCTAGGTTTAGGGCTTACAGCCGATTGCCTGGACGTGTACATGGACGAAGCGGGGGACATCGTGCAAGTGCGACCAGCTTTTACGGGCAACCTAATCGCTCATATAAAGACCGTTACGTCACCGGTGATGGCGACAATCAGGCCCGGAGTATTCCCAAGGCCTCAACCCAACTCCAGTAGGAGCCTCGAGGCAGTAGTGGTGGAAGAGCTGCCGGTTCAATCCTCAGGGCTTGAGGTACTCGGGCCCTCAAAAGAGAAGGCAGTCAGCCTGTCTGATGCCAGCGTCATAGTGGCTGTGGGTAGGGGGTTGAGGAAACGAGAAGATGTATCATTGTTCAGAGAACTTGCTAGAGTGCTGGGTGGAGAATACGCTGTCAGCAAACCACTAGTGGATACCGGTTGGTTCGAAAAGGAACGCCAGGTAGGTTTCAGTGGAAACATAGTCAAACCGAAGGTGTATTTCGCTTTCGGGATCTCCGGCGCCCCGCAGCACATAGCTGGGATGAAGGACTCTGAATGCGTGGTGGCTGTTAATACGGACCCCTCGGCGCCCATAGCTAGGTACAGCGACATCTTCGTGGTAGGCGATATGTACGAAGTCGCGCAGGAGATACTGGAGAAGCTGAAAGCATTTAAATCGTAGAACCCTGGCGTTACGCGATGAGAACGCTGCCTCTCGAGCTCGTCCAGGAGCTTAAGAGCGTGGTAGGTGAGGAGTGGGTAGTGACGGAAAAGGAGGCGATTTCGAAATACTTGTTTGACGAAACAGCTCCACCCGTTAGGCCTAAGCCATCAGAAGAAGTTATTGTCGTTAAACCGTCTGGCGCCGTCGAAGTCGCGGAAGTGTTGAAGCTTGCGAACAAGTACAAGGTCCCCATTTACCCGCGAGGGGGTGGGACGGGATTGGTCGGCGGCGCGGTGCCCACGAGACCGGGGATCGTCCTCTCACTCGAGAGGATGGACAAGCTAGTTGTAGACGCAGAAAATATGGTAGCTGAAGCCGAGGCCGGCGTCACTTTAGGCAAGCTGATAGAGGAAGCGGAGAGGCGCGGTCTCAGCTTCCCTCCGCACCCGGGTGATGAGGGGGCCACCGTAGGTGGGCTCGTAGCGTGCAACGCTGGCGGAGCTAGGGCTGTTAGGACAGGTGTGGTGAGGAACTACGTTCTAGGCTTAGAAGTCGTTTTACCCCAGGGGACCATCCTAACGCTCGGCTCGAAAACGATCAAGAACAACCAAGGCTTCAACCTAGCCCACCTCTTCGTAGGCAGCGAGGGGATTTTAGGCGTTATAACAAAGGCTTACTTAAGGTTGTATCCGCGCTGGAGAGCATCGGCCACCATCGTAGTTCCTTTCGAGCGGAGGAGCAACGCTATGGATACGGCTAAGAAGATCCTCTTCAGCGGTCTTACGCCCCTCGCGTTGGAGTACTTCGATAGAAGGGTGATAGAGGAGTCGGCTCGCCACTTGGGTGTCGCTTGGCCTGTAGCCGAAGGGAACTCGTACCTAATGCTAATCCTAGCCGAGTGCTCGGAGGATATAGTGTTCGCCGAGCTGGAGATGCTGTCAAAGATTCTCGAGAGCGGGGGAGCGCTAGAGCCCGTAATCGCCCAAAGGTCCGACGAGCAGAGCACGCTCCTCAAGATTAGGAGCGCCATATACACGGCACTCAAGAAGGAAACCTTCGACATACTAGACACCACGGTTCCACTTGGAGCGATCGATGCTTTCCTCGAAAGCGTAGAAAAGCTGGAGAACAGGTATAAAGTGTGGCTGCCGGTCTACGGGCACGTGGGTGACGGGAACATTCACGTTCACGTGCTGCACTACCCTGGTTTCACTGTTCAGCAGCTTGATGAGATTAGAAGACAGGTTTACGAAGCCGCAGTAGCTCTCGGAGGGGTAATCACGGGGGAGCACGGCATCGGAGCTATACGTAAATCGCAAGCGGCGAAGCTTCTAGGTTCGGAGTGGGCAAAGGTTATGAAGGAAATGAAAAGATTACTGGATCCCAACAACATACTGAATCCTGGCAAGGTTTTACCGGAGGATGGGCTCTGACGCTGGTGGCGCTCCCATTCGGCGAGGAAAGCGTCGCGGCCGATCTACCGGAAAGCGCGTGTCTTTTACTCGAAAACCGCGCGCTAAGTACCAAAAATAGAACTCTAAGAAACTCATATCCAATGAAGCGCGCGCTAAAAATGTAAACTTAAGTCAATAAAAAGACTGCTATAGACTCCCTCCTGAAAAAACATTATTCGAAGCACTACTCGCGGCTGCGCACTTGCCCATTGCTTTACTGGCTTTCGCGGGGGGTAAAACACCGGTGGCACAAGTGGTGACGGAGATTGCCCCGAGCGTGCTAGGGTGTCGCCCCTACGAAATAGAGTGGGCTGGTAGGAAGGAGCCGAGGAGCCCAACGATAACGTTTGGTGCACGCGCTGCCACAATCGTGCTAGTGTTTGCCATCGCAAATAGTAAGCGTACAACAACCAGATCCAGATGAGGTTATCATTCCGGAAGGAGGAACCTTAAGTTAAGGGTTGGACTAATAGCAACAGATCCGCGCATAACGTTAATTTTAAACTGTTGTGACTATATCCTATGTGGAAACATATATGATTACATGTGGAATAGATAAGACCGAGGAGCTTGTCCATGCGTTACGAGGGATGCGTGTAGGTCTTATTTCAAATCAAACCAGTTTTAATACGGCGATGAAGAATCTCATCGAAGTAATTGGCAATTGCGCTAGAGTTGAAGTTGTCTTCACGCCCGAGCACGGGCTGTGGGGCGCCGCTGCCGCTGGCGAGTTTGTCCGCTCGGGCTTCGATGTGGAGTTCGGAGTTAGAGTATACAGCCTTTACGGTGAGGAGCTAGAACCGCCTGTCGAGGAGCTGCAGAAGCTCGACCTCGTCGTGTACGACATCCAGGATTTAGGCCTCCGCTGGTACACGTACGCTTCAACGCTGTACTACGTCGAGAAGGCTTGCGCGAAAGCTGGAGTACCCCTCCTCGTGCTGGACAGGCCGAACCCGCTCACCGGCATTGTCACCGAGGGGCCGGTGCTGAAGCCGGAATACCGGTCCTTCGTGGGAGTCGCGAGCATCCCTGCGAGATACGCGCTGACACCAGGCGAGCTGGCCCTCTACTACTCGAGGGTGGAGGGGTTGAACTGCGAAGTGCAGGTGCTCGAGCTTGAAGGGTGGCAGCGCAGTATGTGGTTCGACGAGACGGGGCTACCCTGGATCCCCACGTCGCCGAATATCCCGAACCTCGAGACAGCGATAGTGTACGCTGGCGCGTGCATGCTCGAGGGCACGAACCTCTCGGAGGGGCGCGGCACCGCCTCACCCTTCCTCCAGTTCGGCGCCCCATGGGTTAAAGCGAGGGAGCTTGCGCGTGCCCTCAACGAGGAAGGGATCCCCGGCGTCGCGTTCAGGCCGGTGAAGTTCGTCCCCACCGCCAGCAAGTACAGGGGGCAGCTCGTCAGCGGCGTCTACGTGCACCTGGTTGACCGGAGCAGGTTCAAGCCCTTCACCGCGTTCGTCAGGATCCTGCGGAGGATCAGGGAGATGTACGGGGGGTTCGAGCTGCTGACGAGGGAGGCGGAGCGCGAGGTCGAGTACGTCAAGGACTACACCGCCTGGTCGACGGGGGCGAGCAGGTACGTGATCGACTACCTGGCCGGCACGAGCGAGGTTAGGGAGTGCATCGAGGGCCGCGCCGACGTGGAGGAGGCGGAGGAGCGCTGGAGGGTGGAGCGTGGCCGCTACCTGGAGAAGGCCGCGGAGAAAGGCGTGCTGCTGTACGAGCCGCGCTCGCTGCCGCTCGGTTAGAGCTCCCTCAGCACTTGCCTCAGCTGCTCGCTGGGGGCCATCAACGCTTGAGCGTACTTGAAGCCCGACTCGATCCCCCTGATCCTGAAGAGGCATGTGTAGTACTCGATGTAGGGGAAGCCGGTCTCCCCCCTGGCGAACGCGTAGGCGCTCGCAGCCTCCCTCCACACCTCGAACGCGTCGCTGATGTCCACGTAGACGTTGGGGCGGAAGCCGCGCGGGTCCTCCCAGTTTTCCGCTAAGAAAACCCTGCGGACCCAGTGAGCCGGCTTCTCGCGCTTGACGGCTGGCAGAGCCGCGTAGAAGAGCGCGTCCACCACGTTCCTGTACGTGTTCCTGTGGTCCCTGTGGATGCTGCCCCTCCAGTGGGTGACCAGGATCTCGGGCCTGTACTCCCTGATCAAATCGCAGAGCCGGAACTTCACCTCGCCGCTCACCGGCAGCTCCCCGTCCCTGTAGGGCAGGAAGACCGGCTTAGCGCCCAGGATCCTCGCCGCCTCCTCAGCCTCCCTGCGCTTCTGGGCCGCGTACTCCTCCTCCGAGAGCTTCGGGTGCCCCCTCTCCCCCAGCGTCATGTGGACGATGACGACCTCGTGGCCGGCCCGCGCGAGCTTCGCGATGAGACCGCCGCACGCGACCTCGGCGTCGCCCGCGTGCGCGCCCACGACCATCAGCTTAACCATCGCGGCCACCCTACAGCCTCCTCCTCATGACGTAGTACCTGCGTGTTACCCTGAAGCCGAAGCGCGAGTAGAGCCTCGCGGCCTGCTCGTCCGTCCAGAGGACGAACGCGTTGTGGATGCCTCTCTTCCTCATCTCCCACAGGCAGCGCGCCAGGAGCACCGTGCCGATGCCCTTCCCCCTCGCGTCCTCGCGGACGCCGAAGGGGCCGAAGTGCGCTCCCGGCCTGTGCCAGTTGTAGTCCTCGCTGTGCCAGTACTGGCAGTAGCCCAGCACCTCGCCGCCCTTCACCGCCACGAGGATCTGGCCCTTCTCGCAGCCGCTCTGCAGCAGCTCGAGCGCGTGCCTGTACCAGTCGGCGGGGAAGCTGCGCTCGAGGAACTTGAGGAAGGGGTAGATGTCGCGGGTCTCGAGCGGGCGGACCTCCACCCCCTCGCTCTCGAGCTTGCGCTCCAGCTCCTCCACCTCGGGCGGGGGCGCGTAGTCTGGCCACAGCTGGGCGTCCATGCTCAAAGCCTCGTAAACCCTCTCGAAACCGTGCCGCTCGAGCAGCTGGAACAGCCACCCGTACCTGTCGGGGTCGACGCCGGGGAAGAAGTAGTTGGGCGTGTAGGTGGCGAACCACACGATCCTCCTCCCCCTCGCCCTGAAGAAGGCGAGCGCCTCCTCCACCAGCCTGTCGCCCACTTCGGGGCGCTGGGGCTCGAAGGCGAGCGCGGTGATCCACCCGTGCTCCTCCTCCAATCCCTGGTAGAAGAGCGGGTACCTCCTCACGAGGCACAGCGCGAAGCCCTCAACGCCCCCCTCGCCGCGCGCCACCTTCAACCCCTCGGCCTCGAAGTTCGGGTCCAGCAGAACCTTGCGCTCGAAGACCTTCAAGTCCACGGGATCGTACCTGAGGAGCTTATTCCACAACCGCACGACGGCCTCCTCGTCTCCCGGCTTGTACGCCCCGATCTCGGGCATGCAGCCTATTAGGGGCGGAGGGAAATATGCGTAACCGCCGGTGACGCGCGAATCTTCGCCGAAGGCTTCCGCCCTCCAGCCGTCGGCTAGCCCCCCTGCTCGCGCTTCCACTCGAAAATCAGAAAGAGCTTCTGGGGCGACGCTCTCGGCCGCTCTTCGCCGCCCACCAGCCTGTACTCGACGAGGGCGCCCTCCTCGAGCTCCTCGACCCTGACCGCGCCCACCCTGTAGCCGCGCTCCTCCACGAGCCGCGCCAGGTCGTCGAAGTAGTCGTAGTAGCCGCACATGAGGCAGAAGTGGCCCTCGAACTCCGCCACGAAACCGTCCTCCAGCCACTCGACGACCTTCACGCGCGCTTCCGCCCCGTGGTACCTGTTGAACTCCTCGACCGCCCCCTCGACAGCCTCCCGGAAAACGCCCACGCTCGCCCGGGGCGGGAGCGCTTTAAAAGCTCCCGCTAGCCCTGCTTGCACCCTCCTGCTTGGCTTTGCTTCGGAGGAGCCCGGCGAGGAGCGCGATGTAGACTCTCAGCTTGTAGTAGTACTTGATGAGGTCCTCCCTCCCCGTCTCCAGGTACTCCTTGTAGATGAGGTCGGAGATCCGGTCGAGCTCCCTCACGTCCTCCGCGGTCACGTCGTCCTTCTCGAGCAGCTCGAGAAGCCTCCTCCTCACTTCCTCCGTGTAGTACTTGCTCCTCGCGGGCGGGAGCGCCGCGGCGAGGAAGCCGCGGAGCGCCACCCTCTCGGGCTAGCTCACCACCCCCTTCGCCGCCAGGAACTCGATGAGCGTCTCGCCGAAGCCCTGCAGCGCCCGCTCCACGCTCACGACCCTGAACTTAAGGTCGGCAACCTCCACCTTCACGCTCCTTATCTCGCTGCTTAACTCGCTCCTCGCGCTGCTCAGTTCGCTCCTTAAACCGTTTATTTCACCGTATAATTCCTCGATTTCTCCATGTAGTTCTTTTTTCACGCTTTCGATTTCTGCATGTATTTCTCTTCTTAAATCTTCAATCTCATTGCGTATTTCTTTCTTCGAACTCTCGATTTTAACGCCGATCTCGCTCCTCAGATCCGCCCTAACCTTCTCGATCTCCCTCTTGAGCGTGAAGTACACTAGAACTATCGCTAATGCCGTCAGCGGCGCCTGCGCTGCGAGGGAGCTCAGCACGGTGCTCCAATCGAGCACGAAGCTGCTGCCGCACGCTTTATGAAAAACCTTTCGCGCTCGCTCGAAGGGCTCCGCCGGGCGGGGCGCTTAAGGGCGCTGCCGCCTTTTGCTGAGCAGCTTCAGCACGGGTATCTCCTCTATCTGCTGGGGGGTGAGCAGGTCCCAGTAGATGCCTTCGGGCCTCTTGAGCGGCGCGCGCACCTCTAGGACCCTTGTCGGCGTGAACACGAGGTTGACGGGGACGTCGTGCTTCTCGAGGGGGACTCGCTCGACGATCTGGAGGTCGTGGACGGTGGTGGCCATCGGTGTGTCGTCGGAGACCGCCCCGAGCTCCTTGAGGATCGCGAACTCGAGGTCGGAGAAGCCGCCGCCTTTCCCCACTCTACCGCCCTCAGGGCTCACCGCGACGCTCCCGGCGACCTTCAGGTCGACACTCGGCACGTTGTCGAAAACCTGCTTCCCGTACTTGAATGCGCCCTTGATAGTCGCCGCCTCGCCGTACGCGCTGCGGGATATCCGCGAGGGGTCGAGCACGAGGAAACCGCCCCTAAGCCTCGGCGAGGCCATGACGACAAGCTTGCCGTAGTGCAGCGCGGCCTCCCGCACCGGCCTCTGCGGCGAGTCGGGGTTGCAGAAGACCACCTCGGCGCGCTGGAACACCCTGGATCTGACCAGGAGAGCGGCTGCCTGCTCGGCGCCCGCGAAGTTCGGTATGCGCCCCTGCACTGGGAAGGGCGGTCTCGCCACCCCACGCTCGACGAGCAGCCTCCAGATGCGCTCCCTGATCTCCCTCTTCTCGCTTTTCACGTCTCCCGCCACGGGAAGCCCTTGAGAAAAGTGGGGAGTTAACGCTGACGGCTACGCCGTCTATAGCGTTGGGTGGCTCCAACTCTACCCTTAGAGGCTTTTTACCGAGCTGGCGGTTCCAGCCACCCCTCATGCGCGACTCTGGGCGCGTGGTTAGCGGAAGATGAAAGGAGCTTACCGCACGTTTGGACGTTTTGCGGTAGTAAAGGATATCATATGGGGTAGTAAAAGAGAGGCAATGTCCGAGGGCAGCGGGCTAACACTGTTGGTCGGCGGCCCCGCGGGCTCGGGAGTCTTCGCTACGGGCACCATCGCCGCCAAGGCTCTCGTGTACCACGGCTACAGCGTGTTCGCGACGAACGAGTACCCTAGCTCGATCAGAGGCGGCCACCAGTGGTTCTTAGTGGTTGCCAGATGGAACGGAGGGGCGCTGGCCCACCGCAGGCAGCTCGACGTTATACTCGCGCTGGATAACCGCACTGTAGAGCTCCACGCCCACAAACTGAGAAAGGGAGGGTTCGTGGTTTGCGACAAGAAAGTTGCCGGCTCGCTCCCCAACGCGGAGGGGGTCGTGAGCCTCCCCCTCTCTCAACTGGTCAGCGAGGTTGGCGCTCCGCCTGTAGCGGTAAACGTAGCGGGTTTAGCCGCTCTCTTCGGGATGCTGGGCGGTAGCCTCGAGCAGCTGCACGCGGCCATCAGGAGTTACTACCGGGGCAGGGAGAGGCTCGCCGAGCTCAACGTTAAGGTAGCGGCAGCCGGCTACACTGTGGGGGTGGAACACTCCGACCGCGCTGCCCCGAAGCTCAAGTACGAGCCGAGGGGCAGGAGGTTGCTCATCGACGGGAACTCGGCGGTGGCGTTGGGCCTGCTTGCGGGAGGCATGAGCTTCTTCGCAGCCTATCCGATAACTCCGGCGTCTCCAATCCTCCACTTCCTAGCCGAGGTGCAGCGCGAAACTGGGGTCGCCGTGGTGCAGGCAGAGTGCGAGCTGGCGGCGATCAACATGGCGATAGGAGCGGCTTTCGCGGGGGCTCGCTCCGCCGTCGCCACCTCGGGACCAGGCTTCTCCCTCATGACCGAGTCTCTTGGGGAAGCGGCGATGACCGAGACACCAATCGTGGTCGTCAACGTCCAGAGGGCCGGGCCGAGCACGGGCTTGCCCACTCACACGGCGCAGGGGGATCTGCGCTTCGCGATCCACGCTTCGCACGGCGAGTTTCCGCGCGTCGTGCTCGCGCCGGGGGATCCGGTGGAGGCCTACGAGCTTGCGTGCGAGGCGCTCAACATCGCCTGGCGGTACCAGGTCCCCGTGATACTCCTCTCGGACAAGTTCCTGGGCGAGAGCTACTGGACCATCGAGAAGTTGCCGGAAGTTCAGCCCGAGGAGGGTGCGGTGCTCAGGGGTAGCGGGACTCCAGGTTACGTCCGCTACAAAATCACTGATAGCGGGGTCTCGCCTATGGCCTTGCCCGGTACAGAGGGTGTAAGGGTTTACGCGAACTCTAACGAACACGACGAGCAGGGTATCGTAACGACCGATCCGGCGGTGGTTAAGGCTATGCAAGATAAGCGGTGGAGGAAACTCTTAGCGCTCAGGGAGGAGGCTGAGCGGCGCGGCGTGAAGGTTTACGGGGAGGGGGGCGTGGCGCTGCTCGTGTGGGGTTCGGTCAAGACGATCGCGATGGAAGCCTTGAGGGACCTTGGCGGCGTGAAGCTCGTCCAGGTTGTCTGGCTCGAGCCTTTCCCTGCTAAGGCTCTGCGGGAAGCCGTAGGGAGCCGCCGTCTCCTCGTAGCTGAAAACAACGCTAGAGGGCAGCTCGCCTCCCTTGTGAGGGAGCACGTGCTCCGCGAGCCGGACGCCATTCTGCTAAAGTACGATGGACAGCCCCTAGAGCCTGAGGAGGTGATTGAGTTCGTGAGGGCGAACGCGAGGTGAGAAACGTGGCACGCGCTTTCGATACGGGCGTGAGACCGCAGTGGTGCCCCGGCTGCGGCAACTACGGGGTTCTAGCTGCGGTGAGAGCGGCGCTCGCGGATCTAGGTTTTAGGCGTGAGAACGTCGTTGCGGTCGCGGGCATCGGCTGCCACGGCCGCATGACCGAGTACCTGGACGTGAACGCCTTCCACGCCATCCATGGGAGGGCGGTGCCCGTCGCGGAGGGGGTGAAGCTCGCCAACCCGAAGCTCACAGTGCTCGTGCACACGGGCGACGGGGACGCGTACGCGATCGGGCTCAGCCACCTCCTCCACGCTGCCCGAAGAAACGTCGGCATCAAGGTTCTCGTGCACAACAACATGGTTTACGCGCTCACAACGGGCCAGGCGGGGCCCACAACGCCGCGCGGCCTCAAGACGAGGTCCACGCCCTACGGCAGCGTGGAGGAGCCGTTCAACCCGCTGCTCCTCCTCCTCGCCAGCGGCGCCACGTTCGTGGCGAGAGGTTTCAGCGACGACGTGCAGCACCTGAAGGAGCTGGTCAAGCGGGCGATCCTGCACAAAGGTTTCGCTGTCATCGACGTGATCCAACCGTGCGTCACGTTCTACGACGCGAGACAGTGGTTCAAGGAGAGAGCGTACAAGCTCGAAGACGAAAGCCATGACCCCAGCGACTTTAGGGCAGCGTTGGAGAAGAGCTTGGAGACCGAACGGGTGCCGCTCGGCGTGATCTACGAGGTGGAGAAACCGACCTTCGAGGAGCTCGTACTGAGCCGCGAGCACCCTCCGCCGGCGCTCAGGAACCTTAAGGTGAAGCAGCCGCTGGGCAAGCTCCTCTCGAGGTTCGAGTGATTATGTGGAGACGAGAGTTGCTCGCAGGAGCTCAGGTAGCTCGCTGAGCCTTCTCGCGACCTTTATCCCCGCTTCTTCAAGCGCTCTCACTTTGCCATCGTACGTGCCTGTAGCTCCAAAAGCTATAGCCCCAGCATGCCCCATACGCCGCCCCGGGGGCGCGCAGCGGCCGGCCACGTAGGCTACAACAGGCTTGCCCCCTCCCAGCTCGGCATAAAGCTTTGCGAACTCCTCCTCCTTTGTACCGCCGATCTCCCCGACCAGCACGACCGCGTCGGTCTCGAGGTCTCCGAGGAACATTTTGTACACGTCCCAAAAGCTCAATCCCGTCACCGGATCGCCCCCGATGCCCACGGCCGTGGAGACTCCGAAGCCCGCTTGCGCCAAGCGCATCGCCACCTCGTACGTGAGCGTCCCGCTCCTCGAGACGATGCCGATCCGCCCGGGCTTGAAGTAATCGGCCGGCATGATGCCCAGCTTGCACCTGCCGAGGGTGATCACGCCCGGGGTGTTCGGCCCCACCACCACAGCCCCCCTGGATGATGCGTACCTGACGGCGAGCAGCGCCTCATGGACCGGGATCCCCTCGGTCACCACTACGATTAAGCGCAAGCCTGCGTCAACCGCCTCGTAGATCGCATCGGGCGCGTAGCGGGCCGGCACGAAGATTATCGAGGCGTTGGCGTCGGGGTGCTCCCTCACCGCCTCCTCCACGCTGTCGTAGACCGGAACCCCTTGGACGCTCGACCCGCCCTTCCCCGGCGAGACGCCCGCCACCACTTTGGTGCCGTACTTGAGCATCTGCTCCGTGTGCAGCTGACCCTGCCTCCCCGTTATCCCCTGGACCAGCACCCTCGTGCGCTCGTCGACGAGGATCGCCATCAGGAGACCACCTCCACCACCGCCTCCTCGAGCATCCCGCAGGGCTTCAGCCCCGCTTCCTCGAGGATCCTCCTGCCCTCCTCCTCCATGAAGCCGGAGAGGCGGACGACCACCTTCACCCCAGAGCGGCCCGCCTCCCTCAAGGCTTCGACGAGCCCCCTCGCCACCTCGTCACACCTGGTTATGCCCCCCAGCACGTTGACGAGCACCCTGCGGATCCGGGGCTGCGAGAGAGCCAGCTTGAGCGCCGCCTTGACGCGATCCGCGCTCGCGCCACCGCCCAAGTCGAGAAAGAGGCCCGGCCTCCCCCCAGCGTCCGCCACCGCGTCGAGCGCCGCCATCGTGAGCCCCGCCCCGTTCCCCACGACCGCGATCTCCCCCTCGAGGGGGACCGCCGCGAACCCCCACCTCCTAGCTTCGCGCTGCAGGTCGCCCAGCTCGCCCTCGTAGCGGGAGAGGAACTCGGACAGCCTCGAGTTCCCCGAGTCCTCGTCCGCCACCGCCTTCCTGTCGATCGCCACCAGCCCCCTGTCGGTGACCGCGAGTGGGTTCAGCTCGAGCAGGAGCAAGCTGTACTCCCACAACGCCCTGTACATGCCCTTAAGCAGGGGGGCCAGCTCGTCCGCCTGCAGGCCGAGGTGCTTGGCCGCGCGCCTCACCATGTAGTCGCGCAAGCCCTCGAACGGGTCGATCCTGATCGCGAGCAAACCGCCACGCGCCCTCTCCTCGACCTCGACGCCGCCAGCCCCGCTCGCCAGCAGCAGGACGCCGGGAGGGCTCCCGACCACCATCATGGACAGGTACAGCTCCCTCAGCACGCGCACCCGCTCCGAGACCAGGACGTACCTGACCCGCTCGCCGCCCCACTCCAAGCCGAGCATCCCGCGCGCGATCCTCTCAACCTCGTCGAGCGTGTCGGCGAACCTCACTAAGCCGGCTTTGCCGCGCCCCCACTGGCGCAGCTGCGCCTTGACGACGTAGGGGCCGGGCACGCGGGACGCGAGCTCGCGCAGCCGATCGGCGTCCCCCTCGCTCACCAGCACCGACGCCTCGGTGGGGATGCCCACCTCCTCGAGGATCCTCTTCGCCTCGAACTCGTAGAGTATCACGAGGATGCCGCTGGCACCTTGCTATTATTTCCACCGCTCGGGAGGTCCCGCTACCCAGCGCCTGCTCTGTACTCCTCCGGCTTTCCTTCGCCCACCTCCACCCCGAGACACAGTGCTCGCACGACTATTGGGCAGTTTCATTCTACCAGCGTCTTTACTCTTACTAGGTCAATCGAGTATCTGTAAAGAGCCACTCCTAAGGGGAAGAGGATCGAGGCAATGAACGTTAGGGCGGCGAAATCCGCCCAGAGCTCGCTGAGCCCGAAACCCTGTAGAAGCGCCAGCCTCGCAATCCTCATTGCGTACGTCTGGGGCAGCACCCGGGAGATCGCTTGAAGCTGCGCCGGTAGAACCTCGAGGGGGAAGTAGACGCCGCTTACAAGCCCCGTCAACACTCCGACCAACCACCTGATAGGCTCGACGCCCTTCCAAGCGCCTACGATCGTTATCATGCTTGCGGAGATCAACCCTATGCCCGCGACGGCGAGCAACCCTACGAGTACGCCCAAGAGGGCTACGGGGTAGTTCCCCCCACCGATCCTCAACCCGAAGAGTAGCCCTACGCAAAAGTAGATGAAAATCGAGATTAGCTCTTCGATATAGCCGTTCACCACAAAGGCGAGCAGGGGCGCCGAGAAGGGTATCCCGGAGAGCTTGAGGTAGTCGTACATGCTGAGCTGCTGCCCCATGCTTCCCACTCTCCCCCTGAGGATGAAGAGCGTCGCTACCCTGAACGCGTCAAGGGTGTATGTGTAGAGGCTGTTGAGCATCAACCCGAGAATGAGAAAGGAAACGAAGTCCCCACCGTACTGCTGGTAGATCGGGCTTGCTTCCTGAAAGCTTTTACCGAAAAATATCCAGGTTGAGGCGCCGAGCACGAGGTTGACAACGTGGAAGGGCAGCATCCATTCAAGCCAATAGTACCGCATGAAAAGGTTAAACAGTAGGAACTTGAAGAAGTTGGTCCGGAAAAGGGCGATTCTAGCTTTCAAGCGCTCAATGTTCACGACTGGTCACCCAGCTTCTCGCGAGCAATCCTGATGAACAAGTCCTCGAGCGTCGGCTTGTTCACCTTCACGTACCTTACTTCTCCCCCGTTTTCAACGATGGTGGAGATGACTTTGGGCAGAACCCCTCTCGGGTTCTCGGTGTAGACCACGAACCTACTGCTGTCCTCCCCCGTCTCACCCAACTCCACGAACTTGGATATACCACTCACCCCTTCCACCAACTTCAAGATCTCCCGAGTACAGTTTGATACCTCAAACTCTATTGACATCTCCTTAAATATGCTGCTTATGAGTTCCTCTGGTTTGCCCTGAGCGATCACCTTCCCCTTATGCATGAGTATGACCCTGTCAGCGTACCTTTCAGCCTCGATCAAGTTGTGAGTCGCGTAGAGTATCGCGGCTTTAGCCTTCCTCACAATGTTTTCCTTCATGTGAACGTATATCTCCTCTGCGACATCCCTAGAGATCCCGCTCATAGGCTCGTCCAGAAGGTAGACGGGAGAGTCCCTGAGCAAGCCTATAGCCACTGAAAGCCTTGCAAGCATCCCAGTGGAGAACGTTGCAACCCTTACATCCGCAACCTCCTCGAGACCGGAGAGCTTCAAAGCGTCCTCGATCCGATCGCGCGGGAAGCCGTAGAGCTGCGATTGAATCGTGAGTATCTGCCTAGGCGTGAGCCTGGCGTCCATCCAGGCCCCGCCGGTGAGGAGCCCGGCGATGTACGTGACGTGCCTCCATACTTCACCCTCCTCCTTGACGATGTCGTGACCCATTATGTAGGCTGTACCGCTAGTAGGCTTCAGCAGGGTGGCTAGGATTCTCAGGAGCGTGGTTTTACCGGAGCCGTTTGGGCCGAGGAGGCAGACGAGCTCGCCCTGTGGAATCTTTAGGTTCACGTGATCGACGGCGACAACCTCCTCTTTCACAACGTTCCTGTTGAAATACCTGTTGTAGAGGGACAGGAGCAAGCCTCCCGGGTTGTTCTCAATATCCATCGATACGCGCACTCCCCTGTAGTTGTACCTCACGTAGGTTCTTGTAAGATCAACAGTTTCAATCGCGTACGCGCGCATACGTACTAATCCCAGACACTCCAAAGGGCATGCTCAAAGTAGAACTTATAAACTTGCGCGCGCGCTACTGACACGGTCCACAGCTTACCGCGGCATCAGCGGTATATAGTTTGAGCGCTCTAGAGAGCATTGCAGCGGAGCAAGAGCCCGAGAACGCTCTCGGGAGCACCCAGCGCTAGCGCGCGTTTTAGCTTCTCAATGAACACACGCTATGGCTCCGCGAAAAACTTACACCTATGTAACTGGGGTGTGTTCATACTACTGAGTGATGCGCTACTTGCAATAAGCATTTTGCGATGCTCGACTCCTTTGAGGGTGTACGGCGCTATATGGACGAGCTCGGCAGGCGGGAGAGAGGAGGAGTTGTTAACCAAATGGCATTTGTTAA
>Ga0209225_1002080_pt1 | contig 18476 bp, 16 predicted proteins | sample WasSprMetagenome_FD_184732 | JGI IMG/M metagenome (GOLD analysis project Ga0209225, IMG submission 184732) | Sulfidic aquatic microbial communities from Washburn Spring, Yellowstone National Park, USA - WS (SPAdes) (version 3) | ecosystem: Environmental > Aquatic > Thermal springs > Hot (42-90C)...
AACAGAACTAAAAGACCAAATAAACCAAATAACAAACACACAAATAAAAATAAAGGAAAAAAGCAAAAAAATACTATCAAAAAAGATAGAAAGAAAATGGTAAGGAAATCATAGTATTACACCTGAAAAAAAACTTATATAAAACCTACTACACAATCGATAAAATAGATAGAGTATGGCATCACAACCAAAAAAAGTTGACAGAAGAAAGTTTATCTATGCAGGTCTTGGTGCAGCTGCTCTAATCGCTATAGGTGTCGCATCATACGTCGCATTGAATCCTCCAATAGTAACACAGACAACAACAGTAGCAACTACTATTCAAACTACAGTACCAACAACAAGCGTAGTAACAACTACATCAGTTGCAACGACTACGGTGCCTACGACAACAGTGGTAACAACTACAGTGCCTACTACAACCTCTATTTCCGGAAAGATTAGTTGGTGGGTTGGTTCTTGGTCAGAAGAAGCCGCTAAGTTACTTGTTTCTAATTTTAAGACAATTTATCCACAGATTGCCGTTGAGGTAGTAGGCCTACCTTGGACAGGAATGTATGATAAAATGCTCTCTGCGCTACAATCAGAAGCGCCTCCTGATGTCCTTGATGTAGCTGTCGCTTGGAACATTCCCTTTGCTTCGCTTGATCTTTTGCTTCCGTTGGATCAATACGCAAAATCACTTGATCTATCTGACTTCTATGAAGCAGCATTATCAACAGCAAAATTTAAAAACATTCTGTATGGTATTCCTTTCAGAACTGAGACTGGTGGGCTTATTTTAAACAAGAATATACTTAAAGCAAGTGGACTGGATCCTCAGACTCCTCCTAAAACTTGGGACGATTTCTATGAATATTGTAAGAAAACAACAGTGCCTGGAAAGACTTATGGTGCATCGCTTGGGTTTGGCGAAAAAATGCATGCTGTTTACGAATACCTTATATTTCTTTGGGGTAATGGTGGTGAAATTTTAGATGAAACTAATAAAACTGCATTATTTAACAGTTCCGCAGGTGTAGAAGCTCTTGAGTTTCTTGTTAAATTATACAAAGAAGGATTAATTCCAAAAGATGCTGTCTCAAAGAATAGGGATGCGATGTTTGATGAATACTTTTTACAGGAGAGAAGTGCTATGCATCATGGTGCTGTATATAGCGTAGCAACTATTAGGGACAAGAATCCTAACCTCTATAATAACTTGCTAATTGCACCGGCTTGTAAAAATAAAGAAGTTAAACAATATGTACAAATTGGTGGATGGAATCGTGTTATAGCGAAAAGGTCAAAAAATCCTGATGCGGCTTGGAAACTAATTGAATTTTTGTCTTCGCCACAAAATCAAGCATTCTATACACATACGTTTCCTGGAAGAAAGTCTGCACTAGCATACCCTAATTTCTACAAAATAGATTATTCGGATCCATATATAAAATCTTTTGCAAATGTGCTTGATACAGGAAAACTTACTCCACCTGTTGCCCAGTGGGGTGGTATAGTCGATGAATTAGCTACAGCAATTGTCAGTGCACTAGTAGGCGACAAAACACCTAAGCAAGCATTGGATGAAGCTGCAAATAGAGTGAATCAATTACTCAAGTGAAAAAAATGGGTAAAGCCCATTCCAAATTTTTTTTCTTTCTTCCACTTTTTTCTGTCCTTATAGTAATGGTTGGTTATCCCTTAGCTTATACTATGTATATGAGTTTTTTTAAGAAAACTGCAGCAATAACCATTCCGGAATTAGTTGGAATAAATAATTATATTTTACTTTTGCAGGACAATGTTTTTCTAAAAGTTGTATTTAACACATTTGTATGGACTATAACCAATGTAGTGGCAACATTAGGTATTGGACTAATTTTGTCCCTTATATTATCGGATATTCGCCTAAAAGGAATAAGACTATTTAGAATGATTATTATTATTCCCTGGTCATTCTCAGTTCCGGGCATGATGGCTTGGGTCTGGCTAATGAGTAGTGATTACGGCTATTTTAATGAATTACTTAAAAATCTAGGATTAATAGGAAATTATATAGCCTGGTTGAGTGAGCCAAAAATTGTCTTGTTTTCGTGTGTAATCCCTAATGTTTGGCATATGTTCCCTTATATGACAGTAATGTTACTAGCTGGACTTCAATCAATACCTATCGAGTTATATGATGCAGCGGCAGTAGACGGTGTGAACAAAGTACAAAAATTTGTATATATTACACTTCCCCAACTAGCACCAACATTATTGGTTGCCACAACATTATATATGATTTGGACAATGAATTCTTTTGTACCTTATGTTCTTGTTCCTGGCGGGTTAGCAAATAATGCTGTGACTTTACCTATTTACATCTATCATCTTTTTTTCACCAAGTTCGATTTTGGTTCCGGCTCGGCCGCAGCCACGTTCTTGTTCCTTTTAAACTTGATTTTAACTATACTTTACATAAGGAGCTTTAAGGTGGAGTGGAAATGAAGTTAGATAAAAGATTTGAAATATTAATTGAATACATTATCTTAATGTTATTTGTTGGTTTCGCTTTACTTCCTGTTTTATGGATGATTTTAACTTCTATAAGAACACCCTTAGAGTACTTTTCTTCCCCCCCTACCTTGTTAGTTAAAAATCCAACACTAGATAATTATGCAAAGTTCTTCAATGATGCAAGATTTGTACAATATTTCTCTAATTCTTTAATTGTTTCAATAACTTCCGCTTTCCTTTCAACTCTAATATCAGCATTGGCAGGTTATGGTTTTTCCCGCTTTGATTTTAAGCTTAAAGATATTCTTTTTATTTCAGTCATATTTTGTCAGATGGTGCCTTTGATGGCTATTATAATGCCATTATACGATATGATGTCTAGGATGAAGCTAATTGATAGCCCTTTAGCTCTTATCCTATCATATTTCATAATCACGTTACCATTTTCGACATGGATGTGTAGAGCTGCATTCAAACAGGTTCCAATGAATATAGAAGAGGCTGCATTAATAGATGGCTGTTCTAGATTAAAGGCTATTTTTAAAGTAGTATTGCCAGTCGCAGCTCCAGCGATGGCGGCAATTTTCCTTTATTGCTTTATACAAGCTTGGAATGAATATGTTCTTGCAATGACCCTTATAAATTCTACATCTAAAAGAACAATTCAAGTTGGTATAATGCTGTATAGAGGCGAATACTATACTGATTGGGGTATGTTAATGACAGCTTCGACAGTCGCCTCTGTGCCTATTATGATCCTATTTATGATTGTACAAAAGTATATGATTAGTGGTTTAGCTGCGGGTGCAGCGAAAGGATAACAATAACTAATCATTAAATAAGATTAAAGCTTAAATATGATTCTAAAAAATTGATAAAGAGGATGACAAAACTAAATTTCGGAATAATTGGTGTAGGTGGAATAGGAAAAATCCATGTAGAACTACTTAAAAATATTCCAGTTGCAAACTTGGTAGCCATTGCTGATACAAATGTAAGTCTACTAGATGAAGTCTGTAAAAAATATCATGTTAAAGGATATAATGATTATAAACAAATGTTGGAACAAAACAAAGATATTGATGCCGTGTATGTTGCAACCCCTCCTTATACGCATTTACAAATTGTTAAAGATATAATAGAATTCAGAAAACCGGTGCTTCTTGAAAAGCCTATTGCACATAATTTAAAAGATGCACAGAAGATAGTGGAAGAAGTAAAGAAATCGAAGCTTAAAATGATGATAGGTTTTCAAAAGCGATTTAATATCATCCTCAGGGAAGCAAAAAAGATGATTGAAGATGGAATTGTAGGAGAGATAAAAATGTTAAGGATTAGCGAACGTGTCTCATTAAAAACATATAATAAGACTAAGGGATGGTGGTGTAATAGAAGTCAAGGAGGAGGTGTTATTGTTGAATCAAGTGTTCATGCATGGGATTTAATCCGATGGCTTACAGGGAAGGAGATTACAGAAGTTTTTGCAAAAGGACATTCCTATATCAATAAAGAACAAATATATGATGAAAGTTTCTGCGCAATTTTAACTGTTGGAGAAAAAATAACGTCAATGGTTGACTCTACCTATGCATTACCCACATATTCTCCACTAGATGACCGGATAGAAATTTTAGGTTCGGATGGAATGATATATCTAAATTTATTTGATCAAGGAGTTATGGTAAATAGTGAAAAAGGAGTGAATATAGGAGGAGCAGTGGTAAAAGGTCTAACATATCCAGACGTACTACAGCATTCTCTCTATAATGGTGCACATAAAGCGAAATTAGAATACTTTATAGATTGCATATTAAATGAAAAGAAACCCTCACCGGATGAAGAAGATGGACTTAAAGCTTTAGAAGTGTCCTTTGCAATAATAGATTCTATGGAAAAGGGACAAATTATAAAATTGTAAAAAAGGCGATATTGTCTCTAAACAGTTTTTTATGGGACTTTAATATCTCCCCAAAAAAGGGTTTTTCCTACTTGTTGCTCTATTTTTGACTTATTATTTAAAATGACTTGGAGACCTACTTTTTGTTCTCAAGTGAACATTGTGTCTTTAATGGTTCACACGAATAAGCTCTTAGTGCTAGTAAATGAGCATGACACTTGTTGGACTCAGATAGAATTAGTCTAAGATGGTTTAGTATGACATTCGAAGAAAGAAACCAAATAGAAAGGCAATATAGAACCCTTAAAGGGAAAAAATTAACCTATTCTTTTGACCTATACATACAATAACAATATAAGATATTGCAAGAGAAAAGGGCTTCCTATCTACTATTAATTTTTAAATGAAATTGAAAGCATTCTTTCAGCTTTAAAGGATATTTAGTAAACACTAAAGTTAATAAAATAGAGTACCTTGCACTTAGGTTGGTGTGAAGTATATATGGATGTTTATAAAGAATTAGGTGTTAAGAAAGTAGTGAATGGATGTGGAACATATACTGTATTGGGTGGTTCCCGTCTTCATCCGAGTGTCATGAAAGCTATGATGTATGCGTCCAAATCGTTTGTAGATATGAGTGATTTGCACAAAAAAGCCGGCGAATATATAGCCAAGATTACGGGTGCAGAAGCTGCATATATTACAACCGGCGCCGCTGCAGGAATGTTCTTATCAATTATAGCATGCATTACCGAAGGTGATGATAAAAAGATAAAACAATATCCAGAGCTAACAGGAATGAAAAATGAAGTAATAATTCAGATGCCACATCAGTTCTGCAAGTATTATAAAGTTTTTAGATATGCCGGAGCTCATATTATCTTTGTCGGAACAGCAGAGAAAGTTAAGCCAGAAGATATAGAAAATGCTATAAATGAAAAAACAGCTGCCATAGCATATTTTGTCTTTGATCCTCAACCAGGAGTGGTCCCTCTTGATCAAGTAATTCAAATTGCACATAGATATTCTGTTCCAGTAATTGTCGATGCAGCCTCAGAATTGCCTCCCAGAGAAAATCTAAGAAAGTTCATTGCTATGGGTGCAGACCTAGTAATTTTTAGTGGCGGAAAGGACATAGGTGGGCCAAATGATACTGGGATAATATGCGGAAGAAAGAAATTAGTTGATACATGCTTTAAATTAGGTCCGTATAACTATGATGAAGACATATTCATCGGAAGAATACTTAAAGTCAGTAAAGAAGATGTTATCGGTCTTATAACAGCATTAAATAATTACATCAAATCTGATGAACAATCAAAAATTAGAAAATGGGAAAGGCAAGCAGATTTTATAATTAGAGAATTGAATAAAATTCCAGGTGTGAAGGCTGAAAAAGTTTATCCTATAATACGCCATCCCAGACCTGCATGCGTACCTCGAGTCCAGCTTACACTAAACTTTAAAAATAAGAGATTAGATGCAGAGAGTATACTAACTAAACTTGCTTCAGGTGATCCATCAATAAGATTGTATAAAGTCGACGACAAAATTTATATAAATCCACAATGTCTAACTTGGCATGAAACGAGGACGATCTTAAATGCTCTAAAAAGTCTTCTAAAATAGAATGCAAATTAAAGAAATTTGAATTTTTACTAAATTGTTTTTTATTGTCTATAGGAGTGTATGGCTTACGGTTGGATATAGGGCGGCAAAGGCTTCAGCGTACTTTACATCTTTGAGTATGAATGACGCTTCAAACCCTCGACGTCTAGCGTAAAGTGTATAGTATTCACAGAGGAAGGGTTGTGATTCGAACTTTCTAAGGGCATCCATTTTTATTTCGAAAACGTCTGTTATGTCAATGTATATGGTCGGCTTGAACCCTGTTATCTCTGTCGTTGGAACGGTCGGCTCAAAGAAGAAGATCTTTGGGTAAGGGCACGATTCTGACCTTGTTTTTAATCCAGTAGCCTGTGCACAGGCGCACGCGTCAAGGACCAGCTTGGCTGCAGTCCCATGGTCTGGATTAGTTGGATCATTCGGCCAATGTGTTAACACAATATCCGGCCTAAAACTCCTTATCTCCTCTACTATAGAAAGGATTCTACCCTTATCTACAACAAGCGGATAGTCGTCAAAATCCATAAAAGAAACATCCACACCCAAAACCTTAGCAGCCTCCAACACCTCAGCCCTCCTCCTACCCTTAGCCTCCTCAACAGTAATCCTATCACCCTCCCTCCTCCAGAGAAAATCTGATTCACCACGCTCCCCAAACGTAAGATCAACCACCTTCACACTAGCACCATACCTCGAATACTTCGCCAATGTACCGCCAGCCCTAGAACAGAAATCAGCCGCATGAGCACTAAAAACCAACAAACGTTCATTAGTCATAGCATTTTGATGTAGTATTGATGATTTTATTTAAGCTTTTCAAGATGGACTATTTATGTGTCCAATATCAAGCCGAATTTTAGTTACATCAATAGTAACAAGTCTAAGCTTTTCCTTCAAGTCTTAGGATAAAGCTCAAAGCAATAATGATATCATGAACTTAAGTCTATAGACGACATTAGAAACCTTTCCTCTTAGGTAGAGTAAAGCAGCAGATGATGTTAGGTTAAGGACAAAGATGGATTTTATTCTATTTGACGATTAGGGGGCGGTTTTCTGATGAACAGGTCTTTCTTGATTCCCTGTACCATCCTCCCCTTTTTCGAATCTGCAGGCGTGCTTGAGCTTTTTTGCAGGTGAGGCTGACTATTTCGATGGGAGCTGTGCTCTGTAGGGCCTTGGTCTTCAATTTATAGATGAATCTTGGTCTCCTCAATAATGTCTGGTGCATCATACATCTCATCCAAGATAATTTGATCTATTGCATCCAGCTCCATACCAAAGAGAGCAGATAGGCAGATTAAAATCTATTTCTGCTCTTAACCTAACATCATCGCAGAAAAGGTAAAACTTATATTATCATAAGCTCCTGCTTTTTCTAGTAAAAACTTATTAACAGTCAATTTCTCCTCTTTAACAGGATGTATGATATTTTAATTAAGAATGGATTGGTAATTGATCCTTCACAGGGATTGCATGAAAAGAAAGATCTTTCTGTATTAAACGGGAAAATAGAGGCTATTGAACTAAATATTCCATCCAATAATGCAAAATATGTAATTGATGCTACAGACATGATAGTTACGCCTGGATTAATTGACTTTCACACGCATGTATTTTATAATGTAGGAGAACTTGGAGTTGAACCTGACACCAATTGTTTATTTAAAGGCTGTACAACAGTTGTTGATGCTGGTTCATCAGGATTCCTTACCTTTAAAGCTTTTTATGACTTTATAATTAAAGTTGCTAGAACTAAAATATTCGCTTTTTTAAATATTGACTCTTTGGGCCTGATACTTTCAGGTCTTGAAAAAGCACTTACTCTAGCAAATGATGAACGCCTTATAGATATCAATAAAACTGTGAATATGATATGTGATAATAAAGATGTTATAAAGGGCATAAAATGGCATAATCCAGGTCAGCTTGCTTTAGTAAGTGCCAGAAAAGCAGCTGACCAGGCTAAATGCATTTTGATGGCTGAAAATTCGGCAAACTATTGGTACACCGTTGATCAAGTTTTGCACTTTCTAAGGAGAGGTGATGTTCTAACACACTGTTTTCAAGGAGGACCGGGTGCAGGCATATTAGATGAGCAGGGAAACTTACTCGGTTCAGTTGAGAAAGCGGCCAAAAGAGGGGTTCTATTTGATGTCGGTCATGGTGTAGCAAGCTTTGATTTTGACGTTGCGGAAAAAGCAATAGGTCAAGGCTTTTTGCCTCATACTATCAGCACTGATCTTCATTCAAAGAATATTAATGGTCCCGTATTTGATTTACCAACTACTCTTTCAAAATTTCTTTTGTTAGGTTTATCAATTGATGAAATCATTCTAAGATCAACTTATATGCCCGCAAAGATTTTAGGTCAAGATAATATAATAGGAACTTTGAAGATTGGTGCAGTAGCTGATATAGTGATCTGGAAATTAAGAAATGGAAAATTTATATATGAAGATAGTGTGGGTAAAAAAAGAATAGGAGACAAAAAATTAGATGTTGTGCATGTCATACGCGAGGGTGAGTTGATAAAATAGAATAATATTTTCATTTTTCTGGTATTATTGCTATTGCGTCTATTTCTACTAGCACGTCTCTTGGTATTCTCACTGCTTGAATGCATGTTCTTGCTGGTGGAGAGTTTTTAAAGTACTCTGTGAACACTTCGTTCATTGCATTATAGTTGTTCATGTCACTTAAGTACACTGTCATCTGGACAACATTGTCTAAAGAAGTGTGACATTCTTCAAGTATTTCTTTAATCGTTTCTATAACTTCTCTTGTCTGCTCTCTTATACCTTGTCCCACAGTCTTGTGCGGTCCTTGTCCTGAAACAAAGACAAAAGGTTTTGCAATCACTGCAGGGGCAATAGGTAATTGCCCGGCAGGAAACCTCTTACTAACCAAAACCTCCTTTTTCATGCACATCATACAGTATAATTAATTGTACTTGTTATTTATCCTTTTTAAGTTATTTTATAGGAAGAAAGGATGTAATTGCTGTTATAGTTTGCGCTCGTGTTATAAGAGTTACTAAAGACGAAAGAATAAATGGTTTATTTTCAGACTGTCACCTCCAATTGCTAGTAAAGGAATTCAAGAAATGAAAGTTGATCAAGTCCCCTTACCATGAGATCAACTATCAACACGTCTTCAGAGAATACGTTTTTCAGAAGTTCATCAACATGATAAAGAAGACAGTCATGAAAGCTACTTATGCAACATCATCATAGCAAACAATCTAAATGATCAATAGGGGACAGTCAGAAGACCAGCTTACCCAAAGAAACTATGCACATAGCAGTCAAAAGAAGATTTATAAATTGATGTTCAAGTTTGATGTTAGCTTATCATGAAGATGAATGTTAGCTATTGTATCTCTAGTAGGATTTATGCGACGTCGCATAATTTTCTACCTAATAATTTTCTACCTAATAGCTTAACCTTGTAATGCTCTCTAAATAATGTTTATATATTTCATGCTTAATTTACAATTACATTGAGGGTTGTCTTTGGATAAAAGGCGTCAAATTGGTGTAGGTATTGTAGGTGCTGGCAATATGGGCACACATTATGCACGAATTCTAAAGGAGGAATCAAACATAAGGATTGTTGGAGTGGCAGATATAATAGAAGAACGAGTCAAAGATTTAGCAAAGGAAGTTGGTACAACCGCATTTACTGATTTCAAGGAGTTGATAAGAGATGACAAAGTTGACGCTGTTTTTGTAACAACTCCGGATCATCTTCATAAGGAGCCCGTGATCCTTGCGGCTGAAGCTGGAAAACATATTTGGATAGAGAAACCTTTTGCAACAACAATTGAAGATGCTAATGAAATGATGGGTGCTATACAAAAAGCCCAAAAGGCGGGTGCTAAAGTAACAGTACAATTTATGACACGCTGGTTTCCATCCTATGTTGCTTTTTATAACATTATAAAATGGGGCTATGCTGGAGAACCACTTAGCGTAGACTTTTCTATTAATGACAGAATTGATGTCCCACTTACTATGTGGGGCAAAAAAGATGAAAGTTGGGCAAAGAATACCACAGTCGCGGATTTCCTTATGTGTTACCAAATTGACTTGATCCGATGGATGACTGGAAAAGAGGCAAAAAATGTTTATGCATTATCACGTTACAAAATTTTGAAATCTACGCCAGATTATTACAAGGCTTTACTATTCTTTGATAGCGGCTTCGACGCTTATTTTGAATCTAACTGGATCCTTGCTAAATCAAAACCTCTATTAAGTGAACACTTTTTCAACTTAGTTTGTAGTAAAGCAACTATGCAATACGTCCATCCTAACACAACATTTGCAACATATTCTATAGGAGGAGGAGAAGTCTTCTTCGAAGAAGGAAGTTCTATTGATGTTTTAATTGAAATACAGGAAAAACTCAGAGAGGAAGGAATCCTTTCAAGGATAATCTTGGAATCAGAAAAAGAATGGTTTTATCATCGATGGAGAATAAAGGACAAAAGTTATTCGTTATGGATACCAGCCAGTGGAATAACTCATCATGTCAAGCATCATTGTGGGGACCAAATTAAAGACTTCATAAACAGTATTATAGAAGATCGAAACCCGTTTATAACAGCTGAAGATGGATATCAGGCAACTAAAGTAGTATGCGCTATTAAGGAATCGGCTGAAAGAAAAGAAATGATAATAATTGACTAACTAATTATGAGAGAAGCCAATATACATATAAGAGTATAAAAATTACAGAAATAACCTTTACAAAAATTTATTACTTGCATATTATATAAGACAAAAATATGTCAAAATTAAATATCCATTTTTCCGGCTACATTAAGTATGCTCCAGAAAAGTGTATTGGATGTGGTGTCTGTATGCTCGCATGCTCTCTTTATCACGAATCAGCTATAAATCCTGCCCTATCACGCATCACATTATATAAGGATGCTTTTGAAGGCGACCATAAAATAGAGGTTTGTGTACAATGCTACTCTCCTGGATGTTATACGATCTGTCCTGTCAAAGCAGTTAAAATCGATGGAAGAACGGGTGCAACATATATTGATGAAAAAATATGTATTGGGTGTGGCTTATGCATGAAAGCTTGTCCTTTAATGCCCAAGCAACAAGTTATAAAATTTAAAATATTTGAGAATAAAAGGATATACTATAAATGCGATCTTTGTAAGGATAGAACTGAAGGCCCTATTTGTGTTGAGCTCTGTCCTACAAAAGCTCTAAAATATATCACTGGAGTTGATCGATTTTGACTGCTCTATATGGTTATGTAGGTAAAATCTTAAGAGTAGATTTATCAACAAACAGGATATCATTTATTGAGACAAGTAGATATTATGAAATGTACCTCGGTGGTCGTGGTATCGCTGCGAGAATTGCTTGGGAAGAGCTGAAACCTAATACATCGCCATATTCTCCTGAAAACAAGCTTATCTTCATGACAGGTCCATTAAGTGGTACTCTGTCCCCTGGAAGTGGTAGAATTTCTGTTTGTGGAATAGCTCCACAAGTTTATCCTAAACCGTGGTACACCCGATCAAACATGGGCGGGCGATTCGCCTCTTGGTTAAAATATGCTGGATTTGATGGAATTATTATTGAAGGTAAATCTGAAAAACCGATATATCTTTGGATTCATGATGATAAGCAGGTAGATCTAATTTCAGCTCAAGAGTACTGGGGTATGGACACTTTTAGTGTGCAAAAGAAATTTCAAGAAAAGCATGGAGGGTTCACTGTTTCTGCATGCATCGGAGTTGCAGGGGAGAATCTTGTTAACACAGCCACAATTGTTACAGACGCGGGAAACGCGGCGGGTCAAGGTGGCTTTGGCGCCGTCATGGGTTCCAAAAAACTAAAAGCTATTGCTATAACAATCCCAAAGATTGGCCTAAAAGAAAAAAGAATAGCCATAGCGAATCCTGAACGATTAATTCAGTTATGGAAGGAGTGTCAGTTCCTCTTGCAAGGTGGACAAAAAGAGCCTATTCCTATGTCAGAATACATAGGAATAAAATTAGATTATCAGCCTAAATATTATGCATGTACACAAGCCTGTCCAGGATTATGTGATTCGCACTATTTTCAAAATGTTCCAAGCAAGCATTTTCAAGAAATTTTAAGTACACATATGATGTGCGTTGGTTCAATAATCGTAAACTACTCGACTGGAGAAAAAGCTTGGGCTAAGGTGGATTATAGAATCAGTTTGCCAGAAGCTCTCAAAATAAATAAATTCTCTGATCAGCTGGGACTTAATCAATGGGATCTTGTGGGTGGTCTCGTCTTATGGTTGGCCATGTGTTACGAAAAGGGCATTATAACAGCGCAAGAGATTGGCATGAAGATAGATCCTAATGATCCAGAATGTTGGATAGAATTGATGGAAATGATTGCATACAAAAAGGGGTTTGGAAAAATTTTAGCAGAAGGGGCACCTGCTGTGGCGGAAAAGCTTGGAAAAGGTTTCGAATATTTACCCTATGTTGCGTATGGTTACGCTGAACATGGTGCAGGGAGATGTATGTGGGGGTGGTTTGAATATCCATATTGGATAGTGGGCGCTCTTCTTTGGGCCACAGATACCAGAGATCCTTTTTCAGACACAGGGCATGCTTATTCACATTTAGTACGAGGTGGTCACTATGCACCAATGTTAAATCAAGAAAAAAAGGAGCGAATAGCCGAGCACCTTTGGGGATCCGGCAAAACAGTGTCAGATGATTATGAAGACAAAGCTCAGGTCGCCATCTGGTTACAAAATAGAGGGTGTTTAATTTCAAGTCTTCCAGTATGTGATTGGATATTTCCAATCGTTTCTAGCAAATATACTCCAGACAACTTTGGCGATACTTCAATGGAAAGCAAAATTTATTCTGCTGTAACAGGCATTAGTATTTCAGAAAAAGAGCTCGACATAGTAGGTGAAAGAATATTTAATCTGGAGCGTGCGATTGCAATTAGAGAAGGCAGAAGACGAAGCGTAGACGAAGCTGTTGGCAGGTTCTTTGAGAAACCTGATTGGACACGTAAAATTACCATGGAATTTGAAAAGTTTAAGGTCTTACTTTCTGAATACTATGACTTAAGGGGATGGACTAGAGAAGGAGTTCCAACGAAGTCGAAACTAATTGAACTAGGATTAGAAGATGTTTCTAGTGTGCTAGAAAAGTTTATAAACTTATGATTTAAATTCTTTTTTGAGTGATATGACTCAAGAGCCAAAAAAGGTAAGTAGGCGGAAGTTTATATATATCGGTATTGGTGCTGCAATTTTAGTAGTATGTGGAGCTGCGGTTTATCTCTCTACAAGGCCGCCCCCCTTACAAAAAGTAACATGGTGGATAGGTTCATGGTCTGAAGATGCAGCAAAACAACTCAAGGCACAATTCGAAAAAGATAATCCAGGTATAACAATAGAAATTAACCCTTTGGCATGGGAGGGAATGCATGACAAAATGGTCGCAGCATTCCAATCCGGTAATGCGCCAGACATTCTTGACCTACTTATGAGTTGGACATACGAATTTGCCGCCGCAGGTTGGCTTCTCCCACTGGAAGACTATAATTCTCAGCTTCAGATAGACTGGAACGACTTCTTCCCGTCGGCTCTTCAGACTGCGAAGTACAAAGGTAAGATATATTCAGTTCCATTCAGAGGAGATTGCTTTGCTTTTGTCATTAATACTAAACTTTTCAAAGATTCCGGCCTAGATCCCTCTAACCCACCTAAAACATGGGATGATGTGCTTGTTGCTTGTGAAAAAATAAAGTCTACACTACCAGGTGAATATTATCCTACAGGTTTTGGATTAGGCCAACGAGATCATGCTATGACCAACTTTGAATACTTTTGCTGGAGTTTCGGTTCAGAAGTTCTAATTGAAGAAGCTGGCAAATGGAAAGCAGCTTTTAATAATGATAAAGGAATAAAGGCGTTAGACTTCATGAAAACCCTTTACGAAAAAGGCTACGTTCCAAAAGGTGTACTCTCTCTTACAGGGGATGACATCTGGGATATGTTTGTTGGAGGTAAAATAGCCATGATGCCTTATAAGCAATATGGATTACCATTAATTCAGCAGAAGGCTCCGGACATGAAGGTTGTTGTTAGCCAACTACCGCGCCAGCCAGATGGGTTACAGTTCTATAATGAATATGAAGGATTCAGCTGGGTGGTAAACAAGAATTCGAAGAACTTGGATGCAACCCTTAAATTCTTGAAATTTTTGTCTTCGCCACAAAATCAAGCATTCTATACACATACATTTCCTGCAAGAAAGTCCGCGTTCCAATATGGAAACCTGAACTTTTACAAACAAGATTGGAATTCGCCTGAACTTAAGGTGTACGCTGAAGCCTTAAATTATGGCCACCCAGTTTATCCAATTTCACAAAAGTCAGATGTTGCACAAATCTTAATGGAAATGATTCATGCAGCCTTCACTGGCACCAAATCATCCAAACAAGCAATTGAAGATGCAGTTAATCAAATCAACAAATTGCTAGGAGCGACCTAGCTCCATGAGAAAGAAACATTTACCCTTTCTTTTTCCAACAATCGCAATTATAACTTTCGATTTCCTATATCCTATTATCTATACACTACTTTTAAGCTTTTATGATGTTAAATTACTGGAAAATAAATTTGAGTTTGTAGGGATCCAGAATTATCTTAATATCGTTGAAAATTGGGGTTTTCTGCTTAATATTTTAAAAAATACGTTCGCGTGGACTTTTGGAAGCTTAGCTACGGTTTTTGGTTTCGGCATGTTAACCGCTCTTCTTTTACATGATCGTGAATTACGTTTTAAGAGAGTTTTTAGAAGTATTTTTATCATCCCCTGGTCTTTTAGTATGGTTGGAATACTTACTTGGCGATGGTTATTCAGTAGCGATTATGGCATGTTTAACGAAATCTTAAAAAAAGTGGGGCTAATTAATAACTATATAAACTGGCTTGAGTCTTCTCAGACCTCTATTTGGGCATGCATTATTTTCAATACTTGGCACATGGCGCCTTACGCAATGGTCATGATTCTTGCAGGCTTAGAATCTATCCCGACAACATTGTATGAAGCAGCAGAATTAGATGGAGCTGATAGTATAAAAAAGTTTTTTTACATAACTTTACCTCAACTGAAGAGTACTGTAGCAGTGTCCTCTTCGCTTTATCTTATTTGGACTCTGAATACAATAACACCTTATATACTTGTTCCCGGTGCTGGAACTACAGAAGTGCTTGCAACATATATTTACAAAACTTTCTTTGTATCTTTTAATTTTGGTTTAGGTGCTGCAACCACTACGATTCTTTTTCTTCTTACATTAATTGTTACACTTTTTTATCTTAATATGTTAAAGTTAAAGTGGTAGAAATGAGAAATCCCGTATTTGTAATTATTAAATATATCCTATTATTGGGTTGTGCTGCTTTCGCTTTATTGCCACCCATTTGGATGTTCTTGACTTCTATAAGAGTGCCTACGGAATATTTTGCAAGACCGCCAACCTTTATCACGAAAAATCCTACAATCGTAAATTATCTAGCAGTTGTAGCCGACCCTCAATTCCAAATATATTTCGTTAATTCATCACTTGTTTCACTCAGTACTGCTACTCTCTGGACAATAACCGCTCTACTAGCAGGTTTTGCCTTTGCAAGATTCAATTTTAGATTTAAAGAAAGCTTGTTTTTAATCATCATTTTCTGTCAAATGGTTCCTTTAATGTCTCTTATGGCTCCTTTATACTACCTATTCTCACGTATCGGTCTTCTAGACAATTTAATTGCATTACCAATCCTTTATGCAATAAATGTATTGCCTTTTTCTGTCTGGATGAGCAGAGCAGCATTTACACAAGTTCCCACTGATCTGGAAGATGCTGCCCAAGTTGACGGATGCTCCTACTTACAAACAATCTTCCTTATTTCTGTTAGAGTGGCAGCTCCTGCTATTGCTGCAATATTTGTATTCTGTTTTATTGAATCATGGAATGAATATGTTTTGGCTATGACCTTTATCAATAGTGTTTCTAATAGAACAGTCCAAATAGGAATAATGTTGTATAGGGGCTTTTTCTATACAGATTGGGGCAAATTAATGGCAGCATCAACAATAGCATCTCTACCGATAATGGTACTTTTTATATATATCCAGAAATATTTAGTCAGTGGTCTGTCCCAAGGTGCCATAAAAGGATAACAATGTTTGTTTGATAAATTGTTACTAAATTTATGCTAGAATATACCACTCCTCTCTTTTTAATATTTTTCCATTTTTCACGAGCTTATCAAGAAAAGCATAAGTTGTACATAGTTCGGCATCTTCATCTGCATGAGCACCTATTCTTGAAACTAGCTCATTTTTAATTTCTCTTAGCATTAGACTTCGCCCTCTAAGAATTGACAATAATTCTTCTTCAAATTTGTTATATTGTTTAAAGCATAAGGAAAAAGTTTTATTTATGTTGTTTTTTCCACTTATAACAGAATAATGTCCTGGTAGAATATAACGGACATTAAGTTGTTGCAATTTTTTAAGCGTATTGTAATATAATTGGGCATCACTTATAAGTCCTAGGTGTCCTTTCTTTAAAAAATCCGAAGTCCATTGTAGATTATCGCCAGTAAATAACGCTCTGAGTTTAGGTACATAAATAGAAATACTACCGGACGTGTGTCCCGGACTATGTATGATTATCAATTTAAGATCGCCCACTTCTAAAACATCCATGTCCCTTAAGATTATATCGCATCTAACACTACCACCCACCACTTTATCAAAGCTTTTTCTTTTCTTTTTAGAAGGTGGTGTAAATCGACAATATGTTTCCTTGAATTGCAGATCAGTATCTTCTAGCCAAGGAACATCTAGAAGATGGCATGCAATTTCAGCTTTTGTTTTCTCCTTTAGCATACATGCACTACCTAAATGATCGTTATGTGCATGAGTTATTATGATATATTTCAGCTGAATTTTTTTGAGTGCATAAAGATGTTTGAGTATCTTTTGGCCCATCATTTTTATTCCGGTATCTATTAAAGTTGCCTCTCCACCGCTGATAATTAAAAAGGTATTAATTTCAATAAATTTCCAATAAACATCCTTTATCAAGTACACACCTTCTAATACCTCTACAGCATCTTCACTTGCCTTTTCCATTTTGTAAGTGGTGTTCTAGATGTCTATTTATTTTTTATTTCGGCCAGTTTTTTCCTGTTCTATATTTTTTTCCTATTATGATGGTGTTATCTCCCAGTTTTATAATAGGCTTTGTTTTTATTGCTAGGACTATTCCGTCGGTTGGGGCTTTGAATGCGTGGGTTTCGTTGTCGAAGATGTCTACTAGTGTACCCAAAATTGTGTTCTTTGTGACGTGTTGTCCTAACTTCAGGTTTGTTTTTAGGAGACCCTCGTGTTCCGACCTTATTTCTATTAAGTCTACGAATGTTCTTTTTTGTGGTGTTCCCTCGATTTCGCCATCGATCATCCCTAAGCTTTTCATAACATTCTTTATCCCCGATAGGTAGATATTTTTGCTCGCTTCTCGATATCGTCCCTCTCCTCTGCATTCTGTGCCCATAGCGGGGATGCCATAACTTGTTGCCGCGTCAATCAGCCTTCCAACAGGTTTTTCGTGGCTTCTGAATATTATGTTTATTGGAAACATTTGAGCCATTTCAAGGCTTTTTCTTCCAACTTCTCCAGGCACATCAAAGTAGCAGAGCATATCCATATAAGAGTAGTCTGTGCCACCACTGTGCAAATCTATTACATAGTCTGATTTTAAGATTATTTCTTGTGTGAAAGTGTAGGCAATTCTTTCTGTTATAGTACCATCTCTTTTTCCAGGGAAGACCCTTGCAAGGTTCTTTTGATCATCAGGCGTTACTCTTGAACCCCATCTGTACGCCAAAACATTTAGTACGGGGACGCCGATAAATGTGCCCTTCAACTTTTTAGGGTCAAGTATCTTTATTATCTCGGCTATGGCAAACGGGCCCTCATATTCGTCCCCGTGAACTCCTCCAACAGCACATAGGGTGGGTCCGTCCCCAATACCATTTACAACAATCATCGGAACCTCCAGAGTCGACCCATCATAAACCTTACAAATAGAAAGAGATAACCTAACTTTCTCCCCACGAGTAACAGTCACGCCACAAATTTCCATAATTAGGAATGAGAATTATATATTATTTAAATTTTTTATGTAAATTCTGCTTTATCACAAATTCTTAATTGTACTCTACCTTTACTAACTTGAACAATTTTCAAATTTGAAAAAATTAAACTATTAAATAAAAATTAAGTCTTCTAAACGATTTTGGAGGTTATTTTGTTTGTTCTGCTTTTTTTAGTTTTTCTCTTACGCTTTTGCTCATCCATGGTCTGAATATGTTTGCTCCTACGCAGAATATTTCTGCTTCCTCTTTTCCGTCGTTTGTGAAGCCGTGTGGT
>Ga0209225_1002091_pt1 | contig 18440 bp, 16 predicted proteins | sample WasSprMetagenome_FD_184732 | JGI IMG/M metagenome (GOLD analysis project Ga0209225, IMG submission 184732) | Sulfidic aquatic microbial communities from Washburn Spring, Yellowstone National Park, USA - WS (SPAdes) (version 3) | ecosystem: Environmental > Aquatic > Thermal springs > Hot (42-90C)...
AAGGTTTTACCACGGTTCAGGAAGGCTTGCCTACCAGGGTTGAAGTACATATAAGCCGTAAGCCTATAAAGGAATTTTACCAGGGCCGCCTGTTAGTGATCGATCCGGGCCACGGAGGAGCAGATGCCGGCTACCGGGGCCCTGTAAACCTTTGGGAGAAGGATATGGTATGGACTGCTGCCCAGGAATTTGATAGGATTTTAAAACACTTAGGGGCTGAGGTAGTAATAACAAGGGAAAGGGAAGAAAACCCTTCCTGGGAGGAACGAGTAAAAAAAGCAGGCCAGGAGACAGCCCTTTTCTTAAGTTTGCATACCCACGGAAGTACAGATGAGAAAGTGCGTGGCGCAGCCGTAAAATATAATCCCCGGGCTAAGGGTGGAGAAGTCTTAGCGCGCATGGTTTTAGAGGCCATAACCTCTAAGACCAAAGTGCCCGGGCGGGGGGTAGAGCCCGGTAGTGAGCTTGCTGAACTAGGGGAGATTCCGGGGCTTCTTGTGGAGATGGTAACTATTACTAACTGGGTGGACGAGGGCATCCTGCGCAATCCTTATTTCTACCGCAAATTGGCCCTGGCAACTTTGAGCGCCTTTTATCATTTCACACGTCATAATGCGGAATACACAGGGAGGAAAATATTCTTTAAGCCCCCAAGAGAAGATGGTAAAGGCGGAGCCACTCTGCTCTGTACTAGGGAGGTACCAGCCAAGAGCAGTCGGAAACCCCTCCGTGACTTTGCGGCTAAGATCCCCATCCGTACCCACATTATTACGGAGAAGGATAATATAGTAGAGGTAGCCCGGCGGTATACAGAAGGCATAGCTGCTCCAGGGGATGTTATTGCTCTAGCAGAAAGTGTGGTGGCCATTTCCCAGGGCCGGGCTATCCTTCCCGAGACCGTCAAACCCGGCTGGCTGGCCCGGTTCCTGTGCCGCTTCCCAGGGAAATCGGGCAGCCTGGCTACACCGGCAGCCATGCAACTGGCCATTCAAGAGGTGGGACGGGTCCGCATTCTGGCTGGATGTGTAGCTGCCGCTATAGGTAGGCTCTTGCGCCGCAAAGGATATTTTTATATAGTAGCAGGGAGGGAACTTGCGCTCATCGATGATGTAGCCGGTACGATGTATCCCTACGACCGGCACATAGTCCTGGGTCCCCGGGAACCCCAGAAGGTAGTCCAGGAGATAAAAAAAGCAACCGGGGCAGAGGCAGTAATTGCCGATGTAAACGATCTGGGATGTGTAGATATTTTAGGCCTAACCAATAAAGCTTATTTAGAGGCTGTACAAGAAGCCTTACGTGATAACCCCTTTGGCAACGAAGACGAGCAGACACCTATTGTGGTATTAAAACGTGCAAGGGGACCTAAAGGTTGCTAAGAAGGGGAAGTCTTAAATCAAGGTTGGTGTGTTACTTTTGGGAAAACAAAAGAAGGGTTCAATGCGGTTGCATGAGACATTGACAGCAGAGAAAATATTACAGCTTATGGAAGAACGTGGTTATAAACCCCTTACCCTCGAGGAACTCCATGAGGTTTTAGGTGGCTCTTATGAGGATTTAAAGGAACTCCTCAAAAATCTGGAGCTTGAGGGTAGGGTGGTGCGTACAAGAAAGAATAAATATGGGCTGCCCTCCAAAATGGGCCTGGTGGCGGGCTACCTCCAGGTTTCGCCTAAGGGTTTCGCCTTCCTTTCCCCTTTAGATAAGGGGGAAGATATATATATCAGCCCGGCCAATTTAGGAGGGGCCATGCACCAGGATTTGGTATTAGCCCGGCTCCTTCCTTATCGGGGCCTTGGGCGCCGGGAAGGGGAGATAATACGGGTTTTAAAGCGGGCCCGTACCAGGGTGGTGGGAACTTACGAGCAGAACCGGCGGTTGGGTTTCGTCGTTCCCGATGACCCCCATCTGCACCAGGATATCTTTGTTCCCCTGGAAGAGACTAAAGGGGCCCGCCATAAGGACAAAGTAGTGGTGGAAATAACCCGCTGGCCGGACGGCAGGCGTAACCCTGAGGGCAGGGTAGTGGAGGTATTAGGCCCTGTAGGAACTCCAGGGATCGATATTCTATCTATAGTAAAAAAATACGATTTAAGCCCCGAATTTCCCCCACCCGTCAAGCGGGAAGCCAAAAAAATTAAAGAAGAAGTAGAACCGGAAGACCTGGTAAATAGGCGCGACCTGAGGGACTGGCGGGTAGTTACCATAGATGGTGAAGATGCCAAGGATCTAGATGATGCGGTATCCATCCGGCGTCTAGAAAACAGCAACTACCTCTTGGGCGTCCATATAGCTGATGTAAGTTATTATGTAAAAGAAGGTAGCGCTCTGGATAAGGAGGCCTACCGCAGGGGAACGAGCGTTTACCTGGTGGACAGGGTCATCCCTATGCTGCCGCCCCGCCTTTCTAACGGCATTTGCAGCCTGAACGCGGGGGCCGACCGTTTAACCATGTCTGTGCTGATGGAGGTCTCACCTCGGGGCGAGGTGGTCAATTACGACCTATTTCCGTCGGTAATCAGGGTGCGCGAAAGGATGACCTATGGGGCGGTGCGCCGGATACTCGTGGACCGAGACCCCGATTTGCTAGAGCGCTACCGGGAGTTGGTGGACGATTTTCGTTTGATGGAGGAGCTTTGCCTCATCCTGGTGGAAAAAAGGAGAAGGCGTGGTGCTTTAGATTTCGATTTCCCAGAGGCCAAAGTAGTTTTGGATGACGAAGGCCGGCCTGTAGAGATCCTTAGACGGGAGCGAAGCATAGCCGAAAGAATAATTGAGGAATTCATGGTTCTGGCTAACGAAGTGGTGGCCCAGCACTTGCACTTCCTGGAGGTCCCCTTTATTTACCGGGTACATGAGGAACCGGCGCCGGACAAGCTGGAGGAGCTAAACGCCTTCCTGGGTCACTTTGGATTTTATGTGCGGCGGGACGGAGAAGGCCGTGTACATCCTAAAGTCCTCCAGCGCATACTGGAGGAAGTCCGGGGCAGACCAGAAGAGCGGGTGATCCACACTGTAGTCCTCCGGTCCCTTATGCGGGCTCGTTACGCTCCAGAGGCCTTGGGCCACTTCGGGCTGGCCTCAAAGTATTACTGCCACTTTACTTCTCCTATCAGGCGTTACCCAGATCTAGTGGTGCACCGCATTTTAAAGGAGGTATTGGCCAAGGGTAGACTACATCCCCGGAGGATGGAGAAACTAAAGGAGTTTGTAGCCAAGGCTGCAGATCACGCTTCTGAGCAGGAGAGGGTAGCGGAAGAGGCGGAAAGGGAATCCCTTACCTTAAAAATGGTGGAATTTATGAAAGATCGCTTAGGTGATGTATACCCCGGCATTATAAGCGGAGTGGCGCCCTATGGATTTTTCGTGGAACTTGAGAATACCGTGGAGGGGTTGGTCCACGTCTCTACCCTGACCGATGATTATTATCAGTTCCAAGAAGAACAGTTAGCTTTAGTGGGCCAGCACCGGGGACGCAGTTTTAAAATCGGGCAACCCGTCCGTGTACAAGTTGTCAGGGTTAGTGTAGAGGCCCGGCAGGTGGATCTGGAATTGGTAGAAGACATAAAATAAAAACGCTTACTCTAACAGGTGCCCGGGCCCGACAAAATCCTTTAAAATCCATAACCTTTACCTGCGAGGAGTCTCGCAAATTGGCGCATCCATTCCGGGTTGCCGCGCCAAGAAGCGCTAGAGACGAGGTTACCATCCACATAAACGTTAGATAAAGTTTCGTCTACTTCACCCCATATAGCACCGGCTAAAATAAGGTCGGGTTTAAGGCCAGGATAACCTGTACAAAGTCTACCCTTAAGTACGTCGGCAGCTATCAGAATCTGGGGTCCGTGGCAAGTAACGGCTACGGGTTTATTGGTTAGAAAAAAATAGCGGGTGATTTGTAGCACTCGTTCGTTCAGGCGTAAATATTCAGGCGAGCGACCCCCAGGGATAACCAGGCCAACATACTTATGTGGTTCAATCGTATCAAAGGTAGCCGTAAGAAGCAGATTATGCCCGGGCTTTTCACTGTATGTTTGTTCTTTTTCAAAATCGTGGATGGCTGTTTTTACTGTTTCCCCGGCTTGTTTACCAGGTGAAACAGTATGTACAATATACCCTAACATGGTTAAGGCTTGGAAAGGGAACATAGCTTCATAATCCTCTACGTAATCTCCGACAAACATAAGGATCTTTTTGCTGGCCTGCATTTTAGGTTTGCTCCTTCCACTTAATTTTTGGTTTATTTTATTTTTTGGAAGAGGTTATGGTGCAACTTGAAGTTGATGGAGAGGGGGATGATGTCTTTGCGCCAGCTTAACAGAATCGGCGTGATCAGCGATACCCATGGAGATGTTGCAGCGTGGGAGAGGGCCTTAAGAATCTGGGGGCCTGTGGATTTAATCGTCCATGCCGGCGATGTGTTGTACCATGGGCCGCGGAATCCTTTAGTTCAAGCCTACCGCCCGCCGGATCTGGCCGAACTCATCAATGCTTCCCAGGTACCCGTACTTATAGCCCGGGGAAATTGCGATGCTGATGTAGATCAATTAGTTTTAGAGTGGCCTTTGCAGAGCCAAATGGTGCTGGTACAGACCCCTTATGTCCGCCTTATCGCTACCCACGGGCAGGGTATGGATAAGGTGGAAATGGTGGAGCTGGCCAAGCGCTACCGGGCAGATATATTTATCTTCGGCCATACCCATGTGCCTGTATTAGAAAAAGTGGAAGGTGTTATTCTGCTTAACCCAGGGAGCCCTGCCTTGCCTAAAGGCCAGGAAGGGCCTACGGTAGCTGTTATCGATGAAAAAACTGTTTATCTTAAGGCTTTGAAAGAAGGGAGAATTCTAGGCCAGATTAAGCTTTCTTAAAAACAAGGGATCTTTAGGTAGTTTGTCGAAATTAAAAAAGAGGAGAGTAAGTATAACAAAAATCGAAAGCGCTTTCAAAACCTTGGAGTGCGGAGGGGTGGAAACAAATTGAAGCCTTTAAACAAAATCTTAGTTGGGAGCAAGTATCCGGAAGGCTTACCGGAGCGGGTCATCCAATTCGGCGAAGGAAATTTCTTGCGGGCCTTTGTAGACTGGATGTTCCATAAGCTAAATAAAGAGGGCCTTTTTAACGGGCGGGTAGTGGTAGTGCAACCCTTACCCCAAGGCCTGGCTGATAAGTTAAACGAGCAGGATGGGCTCTATACCCTCTTCCTTTATGGCTACCAGGAAGGGGAGCTAGTGGAGAAGAGGGAGATAATAAGCTCCATAAGCCGGGCTTTAAACTCCTATACCCAGTGGGCAGAGGTTCTAGCTTGTGCGACCAATCCAGATCTAGAGTTCATAATTTCTAATACCACGGAAGCAGGCATCGCTTATGATCCCGAAGATAGCCTGGACCTAAATCCTCCTCGCTCCTTCCCCGGCAAGCTTGCGGCTTTCCTTTACCGGCGGTTCCAACACTTCCAAGGCGATCCCCAAAAAGGGATGATTCTTTTGCCTTGCGAGCTTATCGAACGCAATGGTGACAACCTTAAGCGTATCGTCTTACAGTTAGCCCAGGATTGGGGCCTGCCCGCAAAGTTCCGGGAGTGGGTAGAGCATTGTAACCTCTTCCTCAATACCCTGGTGGACCGAGTAGTACCTGGCTATCCCCGTGACCGGGCAGAAATACTAGCCCAGGAGCTAGGTTACCGGGACGATCTTATGGTTGTAGGGGAGCTTTTTCACCTTTGGGTAATAGAAGGGCCAGAGGAAATAAAGGAGAAGCTACCTTTCCACCAGGCCGGGCTCAATGTAATTTGGACACCGGACCTTACCCCTTATCGCACGCGCAAAGTTAGAATACTAAACGGGATTCACACAGCTACTGCGGCTCCCGCTTTTTTAGCTGGAGTAGATACGGTAAGGGAAGCCGTAGAGCATCCGGTTTGGGGTTCTTTTATGAAAGAGGCTATATTTGAGGAGATCATTCCTTCTATGGATTTAGATATGGAGATGCTCAAGGAATTTGCGCGGGAAGTTTTGGAGCGCTTCCGTAATCCCTATATCATCCATTATTGGCAGAGCATTCTCTTAAACACCACCTCTAAATACCAGACCAGGGTTTTGCCTTCTATCCTGGGGTACTTAGAACGGAAGGGGGTACTTCCTCCAAGGCTAGTCTTCTCCTTAGCTGCTCTGGCTTATTTATTCAAGGAGGGAAGGATTAGCGGGCGAAAGTTTATAGGACAGCGGCCTAAAGGAGAGTTTACCCTTGAGGATGATCCCAAAGCCCTTGCCTTCTGGCAAGAAGCCTGGGAAAAGTACCAGGGGACGGAAGAGAGCTTACATGAGGTGGCAAGCTTTATTTTACGGAGGAGCGATATTTGGGGGCAGGATTTAACTTCCCTTCCTGGGCTGGTGGATATTCTTGCCCGGTATCTGGAAGCTATAGTAAGCCAGGGAATCCAGGCAGCCTTGTCAAAATGTTCGGAGTGAACCCTTGCTGGCCATCCAGTAAAGCCGGCGGGTTACCAGATCGGCAGGTAATTTAGGGTACCGTTGCTGATATGCCAACTTCACTGGCTTATGGCGAGGGCCCCATTTAGCCATGGCCGAGGTACAGGAATTTCCGGTGAGCTACTCCAGCGTGAAGTTACATCGAGGGCCCTATTTTACCGTAGCCGAGGTACCCGCCTTCACTGAGGTGATATTCTCTATGAGCAAAGCCTTACACATAAATGATAAGGACAACGTAGCTGTAGCTTTAGTTTCCTTACCAGCAGGCGAAATAATTCGGGTAGGAGGATATGAAGTTAAGCTCCTCGACCCCCTAAAGCCCGGCCATAAATTTGCGTTAAAATCCATTCCGGAAGGAGGGGAAGTAATAAAATACGGTTTTCCCATTGGCCGGGCCACCCGCCCTATCCAGCCTGGTGAATGGATTCACACCCATAATCTCGTTAGCGGCCTTAAAGAGTTACAAGAGTACACTTATAATCCCCGTACGACCCCAGCGGACCGGTCCAGGGGACGAGAGGAAGTGAGCCTTACTTTTTCCGGCTTTCTCCGTCCCGATGGACAGGTAGGGGTGCGCAATGAAATCTGGATTATCCCTACCGTAGGTTGTGTAAACCAACTTGCCGAAAACTTAAGCATGCTAGCCCGCCAGCGTTTTTCCAGTTTTCCCCACATAGACGGCTTTTACGCCCTTAAGCACCCTTATGGCTGCTCCCAGCTAGGGGAAGACCATGCCAACACCCGGAGGCTCTTAAGTTCCCTCTGCCACCACCCGAATGCTTCTGGGGTGCTGGTGTTGGGCCTGGGTTGCGAGAACAACAGGATGGAGGAATTTAAGGAAACCTTAGGAGAGTTTGAACCCCGGCGGGTGAAATTCCTTGTAGCCCAGGAAGCAGGAAATGAAATAGAGGAGGGGCTAAAGCTTCTGGATGAACTTGTCCAGTACGCACAAGAATTTAAAAGAATCCCTTGCCCTATAACTGAACTTAAAGTAGGTCTTAAATGCGGCGGCTCAGACGCTTTCTCCGGGATCACCGCCAATCCTTTAGTGGGCCTGGTGGCCGACCATATCGTATCCCAGGGTGGAACAGCAGTTTTGACCGAGGTGCCGGAGATGTTCGGTGCCGAAACTATACTTATGGACCGGGCTGTGGATGAAGATGTATTTAAAAAGATTGTTCACCTTATAAATAGCTGGAAGAAATACTACCTTGACCACGGCCAGCCAGTCTATGAAAATCCCTCGCCAGGCAACAAGGAGGGCGGGATCACTACCCTGGAGGAAAAATCCCTAGGGTGTGTACAAAAGGGTGGAAGCTCTGCGGTGGTAGATGTACTGGAGTATGGTGAGAGGTGTAGGGTTAAGGGGTTAAACCTCTTAAGTGCTCCAGGTAATGATCTGGTATCTTCCACCGCCTTGGCTGCCGCCGGGTGCCAAGTTGTCCTTTTTACCACCGGCCGGGGTACACCCTTCGGTACCTGCGTGCCCACGGTGAAGATAGCGAGTAACAGCACAATTTACTCTAAAAAACCCCATTGGTTTGATTTTAATGCTGGCCGGATACTGGAGGGCGAGGGAATGGAAGATTTGGCCTTAAAGCTTTTAGATCTTGTCCTTAAGGTTGCTTCCGGCAAGCAGGTCAAAGCAGAAATTATGGGTTATCGGGAGATAGCCATTTTCAAATCAGGGGTTACTTTATAAAAGTTAACTTTATAAAAGTTAACTTTGAAGCTTTTATACACCTTAACTTTTATACACCCAACGGATGGAGACCCGTACACGCTTTTGGGAACTAGCGCGTGCACGCCGAGACAATATTTTAAGGCCAAGGAAAATAAATATTTCTTGACACCTATAAACGCCTAAAATATAATCACTATAGAAAAACTAAACTTGCTTTTCTCCGAGCCGGTAGAGCCTACGGGCCTTCAATGGTCTATGGCTACCGGCCTGGGTTCCTGTATAGGGCCCACGGGGTATGCCGGGAAACGGGCATGCCTCCCTGTGCTCGGAAAGGAGAAAGGCCTTGCCAAGATTGACAAGTGCCCCGGTATCCTTTGCGAGCCGGGGCTTTAAATTTACCTTGGAGGGGAACACAAGTGTTTAAGCGGAGGAAAGGAGTACTTAGCAGACTGATTGTTTTATCTACTTTTTTCTTAATCATGGGTTTTTCTGTTATTCCGGGTTGTTCGAGTAAACAGAAGAGTTCAAGCCTGCCCGAAAGAGAGCTTTTAGTTTTTGCCGGTGCAGCCAGCAAGCCCCCTTTAGAAGAGATAGCAAATAGATTCGAAGAAAAGACAGGGGTAAAAGTGCGCCTTACCTTCGGCGGGTCCGGAACTGTTTTAAGCCAGATGAAATTATCCCAGCAAGGGGATATTTACCTGCCGGGGTCGTCTGACTTTATGGAGATAGCCAAGAAAGAAGGGGTGGTGGATCCCTCTACAGAAAGGATAGTCGTTTACTTACTTCCTGCTATCAATGTGCCTAAGGGGAATCCCCAAAACATCCAAAAACTTGAGGATCTAGCCAAGCCTGGGGTAAAAGTAGCCCTTGCTCGACCCGATACTGTATGCGTAGGGTTGTATGGCGCAGAGATATTGGAGAAGGAGGGATTAGCAGAAAAGGTTAAACGAAATATAGTTACCTATGCGGAAAGTTGCGAAAAGGTAGCTAATCTTGTGGCCTTAAAGCAGGTAGATGCGGCTTTAGGATGGGAGGTTTTTGCTTCCTGGGAACCGGATAAAATTCAAACTATTTTTCTTCCGCCTGAGAAAGTGCCTCGTATAGGATATATCCCCGTGGCTATCTCTAAGTATACCAAGCAGGAAGACCTAGCGCGGCAATTTATCGAGTATTTAACCTCGGAGGAAGGAAAGGCCGTATTTAAAAAATGGGGATATATAACTACTGAGGAAGAAGCCCGTAAATGGGCTCCTCATGCGCCAGTAGGAGGGGAGTATAAGCTAAAATTCCCATGGTGATCTTCACAATATGATGGGACAGGAAAACTTCAGAAGACCAAGCCTTAGAAGACCGGACCCTTTCCATATGACGTTGGTAGGCCTGGTAGCCTTAATAGTGGCCTACATAGGCCTTCTCTTTTTTTCTCAAATAACTTACTTAACTTTGGGCACATTGCTGGATAGCTTAAAAGATAAAGAAATCTGGTTTGCCCTGGGGCTTTCTTTGAAGACCTCTTTTTGGGCGGCGGGGATCGCAGTATTTTTCGGTACACCCATTGCCTATTTTCTGGCCCGTAACCATTTCCGGGGCAAGATCCTGGTGGATACTTTACTGGATCTACCGACAGTGATCTCTCCAGTGGCTTTAGGAGCAGTATTGTTGATATTTTTTAACACCCCCCTCGGTCTGTGGGTACAAGAACGCCTTTTTCCCGTAGTTTTTAATGTTACCGGTATAATCGTCGCTCAAGCCACTATAACTCTAAGTTTAGTTATCCGGTTGGTAAAGGCTGTCTTTGAAACCATCGACCCCCATTTTGAGATAGCCGCTCGGGTATTGGGAGAAAATAGGTGGGGAACCTTTTGGCGGGTCACCTTGCCTTTGGCCCGGCCAGGGATACTTTCTGCTTTCATTTTGGCCTGGGCCCGGGCTCTGGGGGAATTTGGCGCCACGGTGACTTTGGCTGGCGCTACTAAATTTAAAACGGAAACCCTTCCCATCGCTATATACCTGAATTTGGCCAGCGTACGGATAGAAAAAGCAGTTGTACTTATATGGATTCTTATAATCCTTTCCTGTTTGGTCCTTCTTTCCGTGCGTTATTTATACAGGAGGGGAATTTACTTTTGAGTATTACACTACATGGAGTACGGGTAGAAGTACAAGGTTTTTACTTAAAAGATGTATCTTTTAAAGTAGAAAAAGGAAAGTGCTTAGTTATTGTAGGACCCTCTGGTGCTGGAAAGACCTTGCTTTTAGATACCATCGCGGGTGTTTATATTCCAAAGAAGGGCTCTATTCTACTTGAGGGGCGGGACATTACCCGAGCCAGGCCGGAAGAAAGGAACGTAGGTTACCTTCCCCAGAACTTGGCTCTATTCCCCCACTTATCTGTCCTGGAAAATATCCTCTTTGGAGCCCGGGCCCGCAAGATACCCCTGGATAAAGCTCAAGCTAGGGTGAAGGAGTTAGCCAAGCTTCTTAGGATTGAGCATTTGTTAAACAGGCCTTCTCCTTTAACTTTAAGCGGCGGGGAAAAACAAAGGGTGGCTTTGGCTAGAGCGTTGCTCGTAGAACCCTCAGTCATTTTGTTAGATGAACCTTTTTCCTCCCTGGACAATTTTATAAAGCGGGAACTCACCCTTTACCTTAAGGAGGTCTTTTCAACTTTAGAAAGTACAGTTATACATGTTACCCATGATTTGCAGGAGGCCTTCCTTCTGGCTGATATTTTAGGGGTTATGTTGGAGGGGAAGCTAGAACAGGTAGGCACCCGGGAAGATATATGTTACCGACCGGCTACTTTAGGTGTGGCCCGCCTTTTCGCTGGTTCCAACATCTTCCGTGGCCAGGTTATAGAAAATAAATCTGGTGCAGTGGTTGCAAAAACGTTCCAGGGTTTAACTTTGGAACTCCCCTCTAAAAGGGATTTCCGGATAGGGCAGAGGGTAGTTTTTGGAATAAGTCCCAGGGAGATTATGATAATACGGCCTGGTCGTCCTTTACGGGCTAAAGTACAGGTTAATGTACTTCCGGCCCAGGTGACCAATGTTTTAGACAGCTATGGCAGCCACTTAGTATTTTTAAGGCTGGAGGGTTCAGGGGAGAAAGCTGAAATGGAGATACCTACTTATGTGTTTCGAGATTTGAATATAAACCCTGGAAGCAGGGTACAGGTATGTTTTAAAAAAGATTACTTGTGGGTATTACCGGAGGAGTGAGCACTTAGGGTTCTTTACTCAAGGTGTAATTATTACGCTGCTGCAAAGGTTATGACTGGATTTCACTGGTGGAGGCGGGGGGAATCGAACCCCCGTCCGAAGGAACACCCACAGGAGCGTCTACCAGGATAGTTTCCGCTTTACATCTCGCCCCGGCGCCCCCCGGAAACTAGGTGCCTCCGGGGCCAGCCTGCTTTTAATTTCTCCCTGGGCCCGCAGGCGAAAGCCTAAGGGATAGCCCGCTATGGATTACACCCACTCCCAGCTTCCGCGGGCGGGGCTAGGGTGGATGTGGCTGCTATGCTTTAGGCAGCCAGAGCGAGTTCTTCTTTGGCACTTATTAAGGTCCACCGTTTAACGAGAAGGTGGGATCTCGCCTGGCAACTCCTGCCAATGCTTCCCCCGTCGAGACCAGTACGCCCCCACGCCTAACATAATTATAACACAGCAATAACACAGCAATCTATAACACAGCAATCCTGAGCCATATATACTCTATTATATATTATAGCGCGACCCCGGCCTTATTTCCAGTCCCCCCATAATCTATCTCTGACGCTCGCGGAAAGCCTTTTCCATTTCCCGTTTCATATCCCGCTCCCGGATGGCTTCCCGCTTATCATAGAGTTTTTTACCTTTGGCCAGGGCTAGCTCCACTTTAGCTATGCCGCGGGGGGTAAAATAAACTTTTAAGGGGATAAGGGTATAACCCCTTTCCCGGGTTTTACCGATGAGCCGGCGGATCTCGTACTTGTGTAGAAGGAGTTTCCTCGGCCGTTTGGGTTCGTGATTAAAGCGGTTACCCTGTTCGTAGGGGCTTATATGCATATCATATAGGAAGACTTCCCCGTTTTCCACCCGTGCGAAGCTATCCCGGATATTGGCCTTGCCGCTACGGAGAGATTTTACCTCCGTCCCTGTAAGCACTATGCCCGCTTCTAAAGTTTCTTCAATAAAATAATCATGGCGGGCTTTGCGGTTTTCCGCCACCACCTTTATCTCCCGGCCCATAGTACTCCACCTTAATTTACCTGTGGCTTCATTATACCATGGATCCAGGGGGAAACGTCAAGCTAAGGGGTCGCTCATTATGATAAACGGGGGAGCTAGCCTACAAGACAAAAGGTTTAGCACGGTTTTTTAAGGCATCTTTATTAAGCGAGTTCCAGCCTTTCTCGCACCATTTCCGCAATCTCTGCTGGGGTTTTCCCTTCCGCTGATATTACAGGTGCTTCTGTCTTTATATCTTCCCGGCCTAAAAGATTAGAGTCCTGTCCGCTTATGACTACGGCTCCGTAATTTTGCAGGTCTTTAGCCTGAAGCTCGCCCATATCTACCCAATCTACCTCAAAGCCCTGTTCGGCCAAATGGTCGCCTATAGCGCTAATGCTACGCTCTACCGCCACCCGCTTACGCACACCTTTTTCCTCCCTTTTGAATATGATTTTAATTGTTTTACCTAAAATAATATGAACGGTAGCCCCTTCTTTTATTCCGCTACTCTTTCCCATTTCGGTTATTCTTTTTGTCGATTTTTTTATCGCTTTCCTCCTTTACTTTCCTGTTTCTTTCTAGCAACTTTAACGACCATTCCCAATGCTGGATCAAAAGTTGCCTTTCCTCAGGGGTTAGTTCAGGGATGCGCTTGAGGAGGTTCCGAAAGAGGGGGTCTTCTAGGCTGGACTTTAGATGGGGTTCGCGTAGAAGAAGGGAAAATAATTCTCCGGTTTCTGGATTGACGGCATAAGCTGGCCTTTCCCGGAAATCGGTTAATCCCAGAAGATAATCAACAGAGACCTGGAAAAACTCGGCCAGCCTTTTTAAAGTTTCTGTGTCAGGACGGCGCTTATCCTTTTCGTACATGGCTATAGTGCTCTGGCCCATATTCAATAACTTGGCCAACTCGGCCTGGGAAAGCCCTTTTTCTTTGCGTAAGGCTGCCAGTCTTTGGCCCAGCGAGGGCACAGGGATACACCTCGTTGCCAATGTAACACGCTCTGTGATATTAGGCAATATGAATCACGAAATGTTATTTTTTGCCCTGGTAACTCTTGACATAATTGCATTTTGTGATTATATTAATAACTAGTAATTAATCCTAAACGCTAAAAGCTTAAGAGATAAAGGCGCGGTGGTCCCCTTGCGGAACCAAAAGCTATATGAACTAAGATTACAGCGCAGGCTTAGCCAGAGGCAAGTAGCGGAAGCGGTGGGTATCACCCAGAGCGGTTACGCCATGATCGAAAGGGGCTGTAGGCATCCGCGTAAAGAAACCATGAAGAGATTAGCCGAGTTCTTCGGTGTCACAGTAGATGAACTTTTCTTCCGGGGCGAATAAAAGTTTTTCTTAAACTTAAGCCACGGGGAGAACTAAAGTTGTGAACTACCTTTTACTGGTGGCCCCAGTGCTGCTATTTCTGGCGGGAGCTTTCCTGATACATCTCCGTTTTTTCCGTTTTCTGGAACAGAAATATGTAGGAAACAGGCTTTTGGTGGTGGCTTTTCTGCTACTGGGCCTGGAGGGCATATTTACGGTAGGCACTTATCCGTGGGTTCTAGTAGGGGTAGTTTTTTATGTTTTAGGTGCTGTTTTAAGTCTGGCTGGGATTTACTTTTTATTTCTTGATGTGGAAAGGACTATAACGCACCTTAAAAAGGAAGCGGAGACAGATTTCCTTACCGGCCTTTATAACCGCAAATATTTTATTAAAGCGCTAGAGGCTGCCTTGCATAAGTATGCACCGCACCGTAGATTTGCTGTGGCTATACTAGATCTGGACAATATGAAAGAAATAAATGATCGTCTGGGCCACCAAAAGGGGGATGAGGTTCTTAAGGCGGTAGGAGGAGCCCTTAAGAAAAGTGTAGGACCAGAGGATATAGTAGCTCGTTATGGAGGAGATGAGTTTGCCATCCTTTTTTGTTCAGACGGGCTGGAAGTAAAAAAGTTTCCCGAACGGTTAGCTAAAAATTTGGTATTTAACATTTCAGGGATCGGGGAGATACCGGTGAGCATTTCGGTAGGCTTAGCCTTTTATCCTGACGATGGGGAGGAGAGCAGTACTTTAGTAGCGGTTGCTGATGGCAGGATGTATAAGAATAAACTTAATTTCCATAGGAAGAAGGACAACACCTTCCATCCCCTAAAGCTACCCTGTATGTTTCAGGGGTAGCTTTTTTTACATTCTGGAGAGTTCTAGGATTATACATCCGTCCTGAATTTCTAGCTGAGTGAATTTCAATTCTAAAACAGGCGCGGGTAGTTCAATATTAAAAACGGGTTGAGGGAGGAGCACATCCCATACAGACCTATCCAGAGGTATTCCGGATAGCTCAACGCGCTGAGGGGTAAAGATTAGATTATGAGGGCCCCCTATAGCCAGGGTACCCTCAAGGAGGAAACCCGGACCGGGGATGCTTAAGGTTCCTGGAGACAACAAAAATTTTATATGCTGTAAAGTATCTTGCCCTTCCAAGAGAACTTTATTGATCCTTTGCTGGCTAAATTCTGCTACTATAGTACCACGGTCGTAGTTTAGGCGGAGTTTATCTGGTGTAAGTTTTTCCCAAGGAAATTGAGGGAAACGCTCAAAAAGGGCCATCAAGGTAGGTAAAGTTTCCTGCCAAGACCTTTCTAAAGCTAAAAGGGTTTGTTCGTATTGGGCAACTTGATGTTTAATTTTTTTAAGGGTTTCTTGCCGCGCTATTTTCATTGCTCCTAGTTTCTGTTCAACCCGGGTTATCTCTAAAGCAGCCTCGGCTACCTCTTTTTCCTGGTGCTCTATGGTTTCTCTAAGCTTTCGGGCTTCTTTGTAAAGGTTTAGATGCTCATGTACCTGATTAAAAAGGAAGCGCACATATTGCTGGAGCAATTCCCAGCGGATAAAAAAATCGGCCCAATTTTGGCTAAGGATAGCTGCCATAAAATAGGGACCTATCGTATGTCTTTGGAAAAATTGGAGGCTGTAATTAAAATTTTTTTGGCTGGCGGACAGCTTCTTGGCTAATTCCTTTTCTTTTTCTTGGGCTAAAGCAAGCTTTTGGATTAAGCTTTGGTGGCGGGCGGTTAAAGCAAGTTTTTGGGCAGCTAGAGCCTGAAGGCTAGCGTCTATATGGAGGATCTCCTGAAAAAGGGCATACTCCTGGCTCTGGGTATCCATAAGACGTTGCTTAATTTCTTCTTGAGGTTTTATATTTGCAGCTAAGCTGTTTCCGGGTAGTGTAAATAAAAAAAATCCTAGTACCAGGATGGCTACTAGCTGCATAGGCTTTTCCTCCTTGGCCCAAAATATTCGCCAAAGAGGAGAAAAGTTCCTTCTAGTTTATGGAAAAAAATTACATAAATGATGGCAAGTTACCTGCCATCCTGCCCCATCAATAATAAGTTACCAATAAAGTTGCTGAGCGCAGGTAGCAGTGTTGGCTGTATCCTGTTCTATCAATAATGATAGGTTACTCCATAGCCTGCCCGGGGGTATTCCCAAATTATATTTTCTGGACATATTTGCTGGCAAGCGCCGCATTCCACGCAGCGGGAGTAGTTAATCTTAAGGGCATCTTCTTCCCACTCGAAAACTTGGCTAGGACATATATAGGTACACGGTTTATTGGCGCAGAGCAAGCAATTTTTAGGTTCACGTAGGGAAATATGGGAGGTGTTGTCTACGTTTATTTCTAACAAGGGCAGGGGATCCCCAGGGAATTTTGCTTCCAGCATTATAAAGCCTCCCAGTGGCGGAGTGCAGCCCAAAGATCACTTAGAGTTTTTAAGGGAAACTGTTTAGATCGAATAATGCTTACGAGGCGTGCTCTTTTTTCTTTTTCATTCAAAAAGTCTACGGTAAAAAACTCGTTAGCCAATTCATTAAGAATACTACTTATTAGATAATCTGCGTCCGACCAGTTTTGATAATACTGTAAATCACTACGACGGGCCTTAATATCTTCCATAAAGAAGGCTTCGTTTATTTTTAAGGCGTAGTTGGCCAGCATTTTAGCCGAAAAGTCGCCTTTAGCTTTGGCCTGGACTACGGTCTCGGCAGCGTATTTACCCGAAAGCATGGCCAGATCAGTACCCCTGCGGCCGCTGATCATCAGGGCAGCATCCCCTACTACCAGCACATTATCTCCATAAAGCTTAGGGAGGAAGGTGTATCCGCCTTTGGGGATCATGTGGGCCTGGTATTCGACAAGTTCTGCACCCTGGATAATCCTCTTCACGAAGGGGTGCTCTTTTAGCCGCTTAAGGAGCATATAAGGGCTGAGACCTTGGGAGGCTAGTTGATTTAGATAGCCCCCTACTATAAGGGAAATGGTATCTTTGTTGGTCCAGAGGCCGGCTTTACCGATGGCCGTGGAGGTAGGAAAGCCCACCATCCCTATAATAGCTCCTTCGTTGTTTTCCAACTGGAAGCGGTCGTTGATCTTTTCCTCGGGCAGGCTTAATACTTCTTTAACGTAAAGGGTATAAGCATAGGCAGGCGGCACCTTAGGGAGAAGGCCGGCCTTGGCGGTCAGAAAGGGAAGGACGCCCTCGGCTATAATAACTACATTGGAAAGCAAAATCTCCCCGTTGTCCAGCCTTACGCCTTGGACGGGCCCGCGGGTGAAAAGGCCTTTATCAAAAACAAAATCACGCGCGTGGGCCTTAAGATGAACTACCGCTCCTGCTTTAGAGGCTTCCCCTGCCAGCCAGCGGTCGAACTGGGAGCGGAGCACGGTAAATTTATTATAAGGCTGGCGGGCAAAACGCAGGCTGCCAAAGCCTATACGTACGGCCGAATCGGTATGCAAAAACCAAAGTTCTTCTGTTACTACCGGCCGCTCTAGAGGGGCTGTTTCCCAAAAAGCCGGGAGGATCTCAGCTACAGGTTGAGCGTAAATGGTCCCGCCGAACACGTTCTTGCAGCCAGGGAACTGGCCCCGCTCTAGCAAGGCCACCGAAAGACCGTTTCTAGCCAGGGTAAGGGCGGCGGTGCTGCCCGCGGGTCCTGCGCCTACGACAATGGCATCATAGGTATCCACTATTTACTTCTCCCTAAACCTGAATTATTTTTTGAAACTCTATTTACTTAGTATGAACCCGGAAAAAATTTTTATGCTGGCTCACAAGTTCAAAATAGAGTGATAACCCTAGAATCTTTGGGTGAAATCAGCTTTTAGAGAGAGCCACTGGTATGGTTTTATCGAGATGTATTTTTATTTATGATTGCCCATGAGAATCTGAGTAACATAATTTTAAACTGCTCTTAAGAAAACTTTAACTTATTGGCAAAATAGACGTAATATTTAGGTATTACAATTAAACTGTCAGGTTTCACCTTTATGCAAATGGGGGTTAAAACATGACGACCGTATTGGTCGTCGACGATGAAGTCTCCATTCAGCAGCTTATACGTTTTAATTTGGAACGGGCCGGATTTGAGGTAGTAGTTACCGGTGATGGACCTAATGCTTTAGTTCTGGCCCGGGAGACTTTTCCTGACCTTATAATTCTCGATCTTATGTTGCCAGGCTTTGATGGGTTTGAAGTGTTGCGGCGGTTAAAAGCTGATGAAAAGACGGCAACCATTCCTGTAGTTATCCTTTCGGCTAAAAGTGAGGAACTAGATAAAGTTCTCGGGCTCGAATTGGGTGCAGACGATTATATTACAAAACCCTTCGGCGTAAGAGAATTGTTAGCAAGGGTAAAAGCATGCCTTAGAAGACCATGTAAGGAACTCTCGGAGCAGGGAGTACCAGAAATCATCCAAGTAGGTCCATTCTTAATGGACCTACGGGAACGCCGTTTTTATATAAGTAATAGGGCGATTGAACTAGCTCCTAAGGAATTTGAACTTATGCGTTATTTCTTGCTAAATGAAGGCAAGTTGGTGCGCCGGGAGGTTTTATTGCAACAAATATGGGGTTATAACGGGGAGGCAGATACAAGGACGCTGGATGTTCATGTGCATCGTTTACGACAGAAGATTGCACTTGATCCTTCTATACCTGCCCGTATAGAAACTGTTCGTCAAGTAGGATACCGGTTATTGGTAGGAATAGAAT
>Ga0209225_1002108_pt1 | contig 18293 bp, 23 predicted proteins | sample WasSprMetagenome_FD_184732 | JGI IMG/M metagenome (GOLD analysis project Ga0209225, IMG submission 184732) | Sulfidic aquatic microbial communities from Washburn Spring, Yellowstone National Park, USA - WS (SPAdes) (version 3) | ecosystem: Environmental > Aquatic > Thermal springs > Hot (42-90C)...
TGGTTGCTGAGGGGCAAAAGAGGGGAGTTTCCGTGCGCTACCGCGTATCGGTGTGGTCGAGCGACGGGAGACGGTGGGAGGTGAAGGAGTTGCGGAGGAAAAGAAGAGATGAGGAGTTCGGCGGTTGCATTAGGCAGAAGACAGCTGATGCGCTGTGGGAGCTGGCTGAGAAGTACGATGTCGGCGTGTGGTACGAGTATGTAATGGTGGGTATGAGGGTTGATCTATACAACGTCTACTGCGGCGTCGTTGTAAACGGGGTGAAACTTAGCCAGCCGTACTGCGACACTGTTGAGGAATGCGTTGAGCGGATTCTGGAGGACTACAGGCGGGAGGTGGAGAGGATGAAGGAGCCGCCCCGGCCCGCTTTGGTCTTCAGGAGCGACCCAGCGGAGGAGCTTCTGAAGGAGTGGCCAGAGCTGGGAGCCTTCGGCGTTGATTGGGTTAAGGCATGGGCTCCCCACGCCAGGGAGAAGTTGATCGAAATTGCTGAAGCTATGCGCAGGCACCCGTGGATGGCGGAGGTGGTGAGACAGAAGCCAGTGGACAATCCGCATCCATACATGGTGGAGGTGTATGTGGCGAGGGACGGGTCGGAGACCTGTCTCTCGCTGAATCGGGCGAAGACTTTCTGCGCCCGGGACGGAGCCGTGAGGGAGGTCAAGCTGGAGCTGGAGTTCAGCCAACATGTAGTGCACGAGGAGAGGATTAGAAAGGCGTACCGCCCCAAGGGCCTGCTGGCGTTCACCACGGCGGCGAAGGAGTACATCAAAGTGCTCTAAACCCCTCTTTTTCCGCTGAACCGCACAACTCGGGAGAAAACAAAAAGCTGGAAAAGCGTACAGCTGAAAGCCCCGCCCCGGGCATCTAAAAATCCGGGCGATTCTAGAGCCATCTGCTGGGGATGGACACAGCGCTGAGAAGCTCCACGGCCTTAGCCAAGGGGCCAGTGAAGGCCAGACGGGGCGCGTTTCCCTAGGAGGAGACGCGTCCTTACACAATGATTTGAACACCGTTCAAATCATCGACGTATTGGTTCCATATTTACCTTCACCTCGGCACGTTAGTTCCAAATATTCAGAAACCCGCAATGTGAGACGTCTTCCCCTCTCCATGGCGCAACCCATTTTTAAACAGCTCAAAAAATTTCACCCAAATCCCAAGTACCTGCAGACGCCGATACGCCATAGATCGCGCTGATTAAAGCTGGCCACAGCAAACCCGCAGATTTATCTCCACGACATCTCTGCGCCTGTTTATCAAAAATGAAAAGAGAAAAGAAAGAGGGAGTCGACCCGGGACTCCAGGGATAGGATATATGTCCCCCGCCCTCCGGGCGCACTCGGCAGAGAGGGCCCCCGGGCCAAGCCCGTCTCTGCCGAGGGCGACACGGCCCGGGGCGTGGCGCACGGCCCGGACCCGGTCGGGGAGGGGGTAAAAGCCCCCTCTAGGCCCGCCAGGGCTTAACACGCAGGCGGGGGAGGGGACATTCCACTCTGGCCCAGGTCGACTCCATGTCTGTTTTGGATGTGTTAGTGAAAGATGATTTAAGTAGTTATTACTTTCTGGGAAAATGTGGCTCTTTGTGGCTAATATCAAGGGCTGTGTCCTAAGTGCAACCGCCATCTGCAGGGATTCCTCTGCATTGATGTCTTCACAGGGATAATTATCCCTGTGGATTTATCCCTGTGGGTCAATCCCTGTGAGGGGGAAAAAAGAGCGTCTGTGGGTCAGAGCGTCTCCAGCACGCTGTATATCTCTTCGCGGCTGGCCGACCGCAGTGGCGAGCTCCGCGGCACCGCGCACCTCAGCCCCCTCGCCGTCTTGACGCAAGTCATGTAGCCCCTCTCAGCCAGCGCCTTGAGAACCTCAGCGGCGATTTGGCGCGGAACCTCAGCCCTCTCCGCCACATCGCTGGGGCGCAACGTCAGGTCTCCCTCCCGCGCCGCGAAGATTTCAGCCAGCGCCGTAGCTATGCGGCACAAGACGCCGCAGGGCGCATCCCTACCCATATGCTTCTCTCCACCCCAGTTTTTATAGCTTGCGGGCCTCGTCGCGGTGGCGGGGCTGGCGAAACAGTTAAATAAGAGGCGTGTTGCATTTTCTGTGTCGAGCCAGGTCGGGTTTGGGGAGTACCTCCTCCTGAAGTATGCGCCTATTTTCAAGAGGAGGTATGCAGCGGATGGCGACTTGGTTCTGGGTTGCACCATTGGGTGCTCCTTCTGCTACTACCGGATGATCGACGCAACGGCGCCGTTTATAGGCACGGGCGCCCTTAAGCGCCTGGTCTCGCCTGAGGAGTTCGCCGAGGCTGTCGCAGGCTCGAAGCTGATCTCGGAGCGGTCTCTGGTCATCATGGGCGCCAGGGGCGACGTCTCCATGTACCCAGAGGAGGTGCCGAAGGTGCTGGAGACAGCCGAGAGACTGGGGGTGAGGGCCAAGTTCCTCGCCCTCAGGAGGGCCCCCTACGACAGGGCGGTGGCGGAGCACCTGGCCGCCTTTGACAACATATTCTACGGCACCACGATTACGCCAAAGGCGCGGGAGGTGGGCACGCCAGTCCCCGAGACGCGCCAGCTCGACGGCCTGCGCCTCGTCGCCGACCACCACCGCAGGGTCAGCGTCGAGGTGGGGCCCATCAACCTCCGCAACATAGACGCGCTGAGGGGCGTCTTAAAGGCGCTGAGGGACTTGGGCTGGGACGCCGCGGTGTACAGAGGCGTGAGCGCCGGCTCCTGGGGCCTCGACAGGTCGGCCGTGCTGAGCCGGCTCCTCAAGGCCGGGTTCCTCACCGAGGAGCAGGCGAGACGGTCTCAGTCCTACTTCTACGCCGTGAAGAACGACCTAGACGCGGCCCTCGAAGCGGCGGTGGTCGAGGCGTTTAGAGACGCGGGGATCAAGCCGTATAGGCACACTGGGCAGTTCTACGCGGAGAGGTGGGGGGTGCCAGTGGCCAAGACCAGGCACAACAGGGTGCGCGCCGACGTCTTGGAGCACGCAAAGGCAGTGGAGCACCCTGGCAGGGATCTGAGGAGCGAGCTGGAGAGACTAGGCTACGCAGATGCGGAGGTTGAGCTTGGGGAGGAGCGCGGGGTTAGGGTCGCCAGGGTGAAGACCTCAGTCCCCATAACGGAAGACGTGGCGATGTACCTGGGCGAGGTGACGGGGCTGGCGGTGGTGGCCGACAACTACCTGCCATCGCCAGACGGCCCAACGCTTGCGCACTACCTCAGGTACGGTCTATTCTGGATACCAGAGAGGGCCAGGAAGGCCATCGCCGAGGCCTTGCCGTGAGGAGACTTGCGGTGTTTGTGCTGAAGAGCGGCCTGAAGCAACTGCGCCACTTCAGAGAGGGGTACGACCTGGCCTACCTCTTCCCCGAGTCGGGAAGGCTGATCCCCGCCCCCAGGCATGAATACGACGAGGTGGTGCTCGTAGACAGCACAGCCGCCTCCGGGCTGACCCTGCTGAGGTGCAGAAAGCTTTTGGAGGAGAAGGGGCTGAGGAACGTCAAGCTCGCGGCGCACCCCCTGACTAAGCACGCAGAGACTCTGCTGGACATCCGTCTCCCCCGGCAGGAGCCGTCTGGCACGGCCGTGTTTGTGGCAGGTCTCCCTGGCTCTGGCAAAAGCGCGCTGGCCCGCGGCTTGGCCGACGCCCTCGGCGCCAGGTACGTGAAGTGGGGGGCGGAGGTTCAGAGGAGGTTCGACGTCGGTCTCTACGGGGAGGCCCTCTGGAAGGCGGAGTCCGAGAACCCCTTCGCTGTGGCCGAGAGACTCGTGCTGGATGGGGTCTTCGACGGCGCGGGGCCCGCGGTGGTGGTAGATGGCGTGAAGAGTCTCTGGCAGATGATCTACGTCTCATACGCGACGCTCAAGGCCGCGGTGCCCCTCTACGTCTCGGCGCCGCCTGAGGCGAGGCGGCTGATGGTGTCGGCGAGGGGCATGCCCGACGACGCATACGACGCGGAGAGGACAGCCCTCTTCGCCCCATCCCTCAGAGAGGTCGAAGCGGCAAGCGTCGTGGTTAAGATGGACTCCAAGCTCCTCGAAGAGCCCGCCGCGGGGGTGTTCAAGGCCCTGGGCGTCTCCCCCCTCATAAGGGGCTACTTCAACCCCTTCATAACGAAGAAGGCGCTGTTGCGGTCTTGGTTCAGCGCGTGGTCTAAGGCAGAGGGGGTTGAGTCGCCCCTCGTAGATGCCTGGGTCTCCCAGCTGGGCGTCCGCATCCACAGGGGATACGTCGAGAGGCTGAGGAGGCGCGGCGCCGAGGTGGGGGAGACAGCCGCCGAGGCCATCTCCCTCTTCGCCACCGCCGTCAGAATTGTAGACGACATCTTGGACGAACACGCGGTGAGACTCTACAGCGAAGAAGGCGCGGCGGCCGAGGCTTGGTGGATCCGGAGGGGGATATACCTGGCCGTGGTGGACTCCGCCGCGCTCATGATCAAGGCCAGGAGGGCCGCCAGGAAGCTGGGCGCGGAGCGGGAGCTGATAAGCACCGCGACTAAGATGGTGGATGCGGTTCAGCTGGAGCTGGAGCTGGAGAGAACTGGCAGACCCCCCACGCTGGCCGACTGGCTGAAGACAGCCGAGAGGGAGACGGCCTTCAGGGAGTTCGCGCACAGCCTAGCCAGGCTCGACCGGGAGACGGCCTACGTGGAGGGGCTCATGGCGCAGATCAAAGACGACCTGCGGGGGGCAACCAAGGGAGGGAGGGAAGACACGGAGCTCCGTCTCAACAGGCCCCTCATCCAGAGGGTGTGCGCGCGCCCCGAAGACGCGCTGAAGGCCCTCAACACAGCCAAAAACAGGCAAGAAGCCGCCGAGATCTTAACCACCCACTGCTCCTAAAGACGTCCCCCCTCTCCCCCCTTCACAGCACCTACGTCGAAACCCAACAGCGCCATCGGCGCCATCTAGACTCGGCGCGCGCGGACATCTACGCGAAGAACGGCAAGGCCGCCGCTCCCCCAGCAAAAACTGGCCCACAGGGATTGGCGAGAAACTTCTCAAGCCTGTCCACACGGTTCTCCGCGTTGGCGCCGTTGCTCTGCCGAGCCATGAGCCCCGCCCCCTCTTCAATCTCCACACCACATAGGGAATTCAGCATATAAAGACGTCCTAAGTGGAAAAAGAGGGGGTTAAACCCACGTTCTCAGAATTGACTGAAACCCTTTACGGACGAATTCGATAAACTCATCTTTGGTGAATGTCTCATTTCCAATGGTGAGCCTTGGGCTGACAGTCCTTTTGTTAAGCACAAACATATCCCAATCATCTGTAACAAGCCTAGAGTTGCCAGCCCTTACCTCCACGTAGAGGGACTTTCCTTCACGCATCAACTTTACCTCTCCCCTTTCGCTGGCGTATTCGCTGATAAAGGCAATGTAGTATTTGCTGATAACGATGTTTGCCTCATCCGGCTGGCAGATGCCCCTCGAAATACATTCAGCCGCATTCTTAAACGTTGTCAATACATGTTCGATTTCGCGGTTTCGGATTGTTTCTTTATGTTCCATAAGTTGAGAAAAAAGAACAGCATTTAATGATTTCGAGGAAAAAAGAGGAAATTACAGCTGTATTTTTCTATCTTTGCCAATATCGCCACTCCTCCGGATAAGCGCAGTGCTGAGCAATGAGACAGGAAAGGAGACAAAGGAGCCAATGACCACCCCCCACGTCGGCTTTTGACAAGCAACGGATATATGCCTTTCAATTCCTGGCCAGGCGCGGGAGGCGCACGGGCCTGGAGAGCTGGCGGCTCTTCGGGCCAGGGCGCTGGCCAGCGGGGCGCCACGCTCCCTCCCTGCCTACGCGTGATGGTTAGCCAGCCTTACCTCTCAGCTTGGCAGGAGCATCTCTCCATGAGAGGAGACGCGTCCTTACACAATGATTTGAACGCTGTTCAAATCATCGACGTGTTGGCTCCACATTTGCTTCCGCTTCGGCGCGTTGGTTCCAAATATTCAGAAGGCGTCTGAGCCGAGCCATGCTTGTATTGGCATCATGCACCGCACCTTCCCGTCTTCATCTGCAGGACGTCTCCACTGGTATCAAGCTCTGCATAAACCCTTGGCGCCACAACGGGCTTTTGCCGCCATGTCGATGCTGTTTAAGTCTGCAGAATTGTTTTTAAGCCTGCAGGAGGTGAGTAGTCATGAAAGAGAAGGTGATTTGGGTAGTAGCAGTAGCGGTAATAGGTTTGGTTCTGTATGGATTTTGGCTGATGTCGGTGAGAGATTTCATATATGCGCTACTTGCGTTCTTAATCTTTACCGCTATGGGATTAGGCTTCGCCGCGGATTCGCAGGAAGAAGAGCGGCAGGAATGCCGCTCCGCCACGCATCCGCAGAGACGTTACTGCACATCGCCGAATTAACTCCCTTAAATTCTCCTTTTTCTTCCGCCACACGGTGCTTCACACCGCTTTCTTCTGCCACGCCCGCCAGAAGGCCAGAGGGCTTACGCCAGATGGCGGCCTCGTTGCCACTGGGCTTACGCAGAGACAGCGGTTATTTTTAAGCTGGTGGAAATGCGGAATCATGGACGAAAAGTTAGCTGGCGTGGTAGCAATAGCCGTATTTGTGTTGCTGATGTACTGGCTTTGGCTGACGTCTTTGACGACGTTCCTATACGCATTCTTCACATTTACAACGCTCCTCATCTTCACTCTGGTCTCCGCCCACGCGGCGCAGGAAGAAAGACGTAAATCTGCCACACATCAACAGAAGAAACATTACTACGCATCGCTGAATTAACAGCCACACAGAAACAACTAAAAACAACGTGACCCCCTTTTTCTACAGAGCTTAGCCATCTTGCTGTCTTTCTTTTTTCGCCAAGATGACACGTGATGGATAAATACTAATCACACTTCTTAGGCTTCTTCATCGGTCAGCGGCAGTCGCTAACGCTCTGGCCCTGCCAGCAATTTTGAACTGACCCGCTTACAGGGATGTCTTCACAGGGATAATCATCCCTGTGGGCTTATCCCTGTAATCGGTTCCGGTCGGGGGTTTCTTTGCCTTTGGCATATTTACGATGCCCTGTTTAAGGTGCGTAGCGTTTCTCTAGTGACGTAGGCCCCAGCTCTGTCGAGATGAAAAAAGGGGTGTATTGGTTCTAAGCATATGCGCAACCGAGCAGTTTCTTGGTCTCCAGGAACTCGAAGAAGGTTGCAGGAAAAACCACTTGGGGTCGCGTCGATCATAGTTTGGCGCATACGTGCGCAAGGACGCCCAGAATCGCCAGGCTGATAATTAGCGAAATAACGTTCGGGATCTTCGACGTATAGTCATTGATTAATAGGGGGTTTGGCACAAACACAATGATCAGCATTGGAACGATGAAGAATGCGAACACCAAGATCACAAGCATCACTTCTATGACGCTCGCCAACGCCAAACAGTGAGGTGTAAACTCGTTGGCCATGGCCAGCCGGAACTCGCCACGTCTCATGGCCTCGTGAGGAATTCGATTAGTTGCCTGGCTTGCTCTTTGTCAATGGGTATCCTGACGCCTACCTCGCAATGGCGGCCGCGGCAGTGAACATATATCTGCGGCCGACGTATCTGTCTCTCCGCAACCAGCATAAACGCCTTGGCGCCGCCTGGCGTCTCGCTGTAGATGCGCCCAGATCTGCTCGTATAGACGGAGTAGTACGCGTGGACGACATGCATGGCAATGGCGGGCGCAACGGGCTCCTCAACTACTTTGCGGAACTCCGCCCCGCTGTCGGAGCGCTCCACAACAACTGTCTTGAGGGGCACGAACCTGTATTCATACACCCCCAGCGACGGGGGGACGCCGACAGTTTCGGCCAGTCTCTTAACCCGGGGATGCTCCAAGACGTCTTGTAGTAGCTTTGCGCCCCTTATCGGCCGCGTCTCTACGTCGAACACCTTGACGGAAAGACTTGGAAAAGTCATTAACACGTCGTCCCTCTCCACCGCTTCAAACACCGTCTTCCCACCGCTGTGAAGCCACGCCGCGAAGTAGAGACCTGGCTCCACCATGTTCAACATGTCTTCAACCGTGACCATGTTCTTAAAAAACCCGAAATTTAAAAAGATGGTAAGAGACAGTGATGAAGATCCTAAACCCCTAACCGGGGCAACGAGCAACGGCGCTACTGAAAAAACGAGGTTAATTTTGCCCCCTCTTCAGCTCCTCCACCTTTTTCTTCAGCATCTCTTCCGCCTGGTCTACGAGCCCCGCGGACAGCGCCGCCATAACTGCAAGAGTCTCCAGCCTGTCGAGTTCTTTTAACGCCTTTCGGTAGTAGTGGTCGCTCAACTTATCTGCTACAAACATCGCGGCCATAAGTGCTATGTTTATAGCTATTAGTTGCCAATAGGCACCATAAGACAGAATGTAGGCAACCGCCGCCAAAGCTGCCGACACAAACAACACGAATCCAAGCTTAGACAAGAAACTGGCAATTCTGCTGTACATTAGACTCCTCTTCGTAACGTCCTCCACAGCCGCGAGGAGCTTCTCAACGTTGCTCATACGATTTTACACCCCGACGTTGTTGCAACGCCTACCAAGCTGTCGGTTATACAGAGCTCAGATCTATTTTCAATCTCCATGTCACATAGAGAAATCAACAAGTTATAAAGGTGTACTAGTAGAAAAAGAGGGGGTTTAGACCCAATTCGCGGCGCTTAGAATTACCTGAAAACCTCTCCGTATATATTCAACGAATTCATCGGTAGTGAACACCATATTCCCTACTGCAAGTCTCGGACTGTTGATAACTTTGTTGCCACTTCTAAGCACGAACATGTCCCAGCTGTCGTTTATGAGCCTAACGTCGCCAGCCCTAACTTCTACGAATGTAGATTTGTCGCCGCGCATCAGTTTCACTTCGCCACCAGGAGTGATAAATGAAATTTCGTATTTGCTGACGATGATGTGGGCGCTGTCGGGCAGGCAGATTCCGCGTGGGACGCACTCTATCGCGCTTCTAAATGTCTCCATCACTTGCTCTATTTCACGGTTTATGACTACTTCTTTATGTTCGACCTGTCCCATAGATTAAAGAGAAGCAGGAACATTTAAAGATTAAAGGAAGAGAGGTTTTACGCATATCTTCGTCATCACATCACAACGACGAAGCGCCGCTGTGCAAATGCCATTATGCGTAACTTATCGCACATCTGTCCTCGTAGCGGATTATAACGTACTGCTCCGACGGCCCACAGACCAGCAAGCTCGTCGTTAATTGTCATCTGCGCGCCCTATGTCCTCCAGGGCGCCGACGGGAGCTACGAAGGCCGTGAGGGTCGGCGCCAGCTCGCCAATCATGCCCTGCATCTTTCGCGGATTCCGTAGAGTCTGCGCACCGTTTCCACGTACTCCTCGCATGAGGGGCTGACCAGCACCTCCGCGACGCGGCCCCTCTTCACGAAGACGTCTATGAATTCGACAGGCTGACCGGTTATGTCGTTGCGGAGGTTTCTCTTGTCGAAGGCGAAGCGGTCAAACAGCGACTCCTTAAGAAGCGGGAGCCTGAACTCGGAGCACCTAAACGCCGTGTACGCATCTCCCGCGGCAGTTGGCACAGTGCCGACGACGTGCACGACGACCTGCCTGCCGCTACTTGCTTCCTCAGCTGTAGCGCATATGTTGGGTCTGGACAGCCACACCCCGCCGTCCACAGCCACCTCAATCCTGTCCCCAGCCCTGACGTATGTGCGGCCGCCATCTGCGCTCCAGCACCCCTGCGACTCCAGGGACAGAGTTGTGGCAAGTCTCCGTCTCCTCAGTCTCCAGAAGCCTTCGACCCCATGCATGGGGTCGAAGTAGAACCCGCCCCCAACGTACAGGAAACTACCCGAAGACACCAGCCTTATCTGCCTGGCCCAGCCGTTGGCTAACGCAACAACAGCCAAGTCGCCGCTGGCCACGTACTTATTCCTAAGCTTCTGAAGAAACTCCATGTATGGAAGAATTTCCACCTTTTAAAAAGAAGATGCGCCACACCCCGACCTCCACCCGCCCAAAGGGGCTTTCAGATGTAAATCTTCTCAAATTCCTCGATAGAGTTGATTGTCATAATCTTATCGGTGTTGCCAACCTCGACATATGCCCACTTGCCCTTGTCCCGCGGCGGAGGGCTTTTGGTTTGGATGTAGGTAGTACCGCTCCATGTCAACACATACGTTCAAGAGAATTTTGAACAAGTCGTCCAGCGACAAAGATGAGCCGAAACGCCACAGGGATGACCTAACAGGGATGATTATCCCTGTAAAGACATCCCTGTGGCGCGCTAGTTCAACGTTTTGCCCCGCGCCGTAGCGGATATGGGAAAAATCAAAACAACAACCTCAGTCTTCGAACTTCCCCAGCGGTTGGGTATCCTCCAGCACGTGGAGTATGAGCCACCTCGGCGGGAGTGGTGTACCGACGGGTGTCTCTACGAGGGGTTTTTGACAGCTGAGGGGTGCCGCAGAGGTGTGTGCGTGCGGTATAGGGTGTGGGCGTGGTCGAAAGACAAAAGGCGGTGGGAGGTGAAGGAGAAATGGAGGAGACGGAGGGATGAGGAGGCGGGTGGATGCATCAGGCAACAAGTCGCCGACGCTATTTGGCAGTTGGCTGAGCGGGGCTACTCCGTGGAAGTCAGCAGAGAATGCGACATCATCATAAACGGCGTAGCTGTTTCGAGACCCCACTGCCGCACAACTGATGAGTGCGTCGAGCAGATGCTGGAGGAGTACAGGAGGAGACTGGAGAGCCCCCCGCCGCCGCGGCGTAGCCCGGAGGAAGAGGAGTACGAGACATTGTTGCAACGATATGCGTGGCTGGGGTGGTGGAACAGAAACGTGATCTTAGACGCATTGAGACGCAACCGGCATGAGTTGCTGGATCTTCTGCAACGCTTAGACAGCATAGACGTTCCGCACATTAAGACGTTCCTTGGCCGGTTCGACATCGACATGCGTTGCTTAGTTGAGATTTACAAAGGCGTCGATGGCTTCTGCATCGCCTTCTGTATTAAAGACTCCACGCCGACTGCGTATTGTTATGAACCTGAGAGAGGCTGGTACCACGCGCCACGTCCGAAGTTTCAACGCCTAAAACCGCAGGAGGATGGTACACTGGCGGAGATATACACATTAGAAAACAAAGAGCTGGTAAGGATAGCATAACTACAGCCCAGAGCCGTCTCCGTTTCCTCGTTTCAACACCTCCCTTTTTCTCCTGGCGGCCATGCTTAAAAACATCCTCACTTTTTAGAACATGGAAATAACCATAAGGGTGGAGCGGCTCCAGGGCCCCATCAAAAACGGCAGGGTGAGGGCCGGGGAGAAGCTCCACCTAGACGTCTCGCGGATAAGAAGGGTCTTCGCCTGGAGACGCAGGCTGTACGTGGTCTACGAGACCGACAAGGCCGACTACTACAGGCCATATGCAGAACAGCCGCCACCCTACGCCGTGGAGCTCCAGCACAAGGTGCAGAAGTACAGGGTGGACATATGCGACAAGTGCGGAAGCGTCGTAGAGTGGGACGCCGACGAGCCTTTCTGCCCACGCGGCTGTCATGACTACTACGACGACTGGAGCTACAGCACCGAGACGCGCGAACGCCTTGTGATCGAGCCGCCGAAAGACGAAATCGTGCAGTTCGTGGAGAAGGCGTTTAAGGTAAAGGCAGAGCTCGCCGCAAGCGAGTTCTACAACCTCGCTGGCGGGTGCGTTCCGCAGTTCAAGCTCGCCGAAGTTGACTTCTCTCTGTACGAGGTAGGCGTAAGGGGGTTGGCGGTCGTGGAGAATCCCCAGTTTGAGTGCTCCGACTACGACAGCCCAGACGTTGAGGAGAGACGCTACGACGGCAGGTACATCGCCGTGCAGATCGGGATGGGCACAGGCCTTGGGGTTCTGCTGTACCGCTACCAAGGAGAGCCCGACCTCTCTGTCGTGTACCAACTCCACGAGGAGCACATGGACAAGAAGCGGAAAGAAGAGGAGGAGCGGAGGAGGGCCGAGGAAGAGATGAGAAGACGCATGGAGGAGGAGGAGAGGAGGTGGGGAGACCCCGCCAAAGTCGTAGAAGCCATACGCGCCGCCCTGCCCACCTGGGCCGACGGCGCCGTGGTTGTAGCAAAGAGCATCTGCGGCGAGGACTGCGACGTCTACTACTACGTCTACCCCGTGAAATGGTCGCAACGCGGCGGCTACTACTACTCCCCAGAGTGGCGCACCCTCAACATCGGCATCCCAGACAGGTTTCTAGAGAGATTCGCCGACTACGTCGTCCTGAAAAACGGAGAGACGCTCAAAGTGAAAAAGACAGAAGGCTCCGGAAAGTACGTCACACTAACAGTTTGACATCGACAGGTTAACGCACCGTACATGTGGCACCTACAACATCTCTGCTTGACTATAAAAATGCAACAAGATTCTACGCGGGCGAAATTTGGTAGAGACAAAAAAACAGAAACTGCAGTAGAGCATTTACAGATAACCAGAACCTCGCCCTTTAGGGTGGAGAGGAGGTTAGACAGTTACCAATCCACTCCTTTTCTCTTTCCAAAAACAAACATTCAAAACTCATAAGAGAAATAGAAAAGGGAAAAAAGGAGGGAAATTACTCTATCTTATGCACTATTACTTCGTAACAAACCAGATCTTCGGCGCTTGGCTCGGCTTCTTGGCCCCTTGATGGCGTGTTAAGAACCACCATAATTATTCTTTCACCGTTGTAGGTATATACTCCACTATTAGGGTTAGAAAGAGACAGTAACTTAACTGTGCCAGGGTGGCGTATATAATGAACTACTTGTCCACTTTGTATCATCTTCTTTACTTCCTCCAATGCTATCCTCTTGAACTCGATAACCACGTTTCTATGTCCGAACATGGAGGGACTAAATCCGTTTAGTATTACGATCTTGTTGGTATTTGGGTTGTTTATCTTTTCCATGTTTCTTTTTTGTGCATCTTAATTAAAATGATTTGCTTTTGCTATTTCTGGGCACGACTACAGGGATATCCTCACAGGGATAATCATCCCTGTCAATAAATCCCTGTTAAAACATCCCTGTAGGGAAATCCCTGTCGGAAAATTTTGTGTTTTCTCCACCAACTGAAGAGTTATAAGGTAGGCAGAGGTCTAAGCCACATGAGAGAGGTGTCTGTCGAAGAGTATCTAGGCTTTATTTCGAGGAATAGGAGCGTTCTCATCGAAAACCAAGTTATCCCGCTGGAGCCTATTGAAGTGGAGAGACTTGAGCCACTGCCAGAGGAGCTCGCCGACATATCAACCACCGTTTGGAGCTTCCCTAAGAGGGGCGCGTGGGCCACCCACAGAGGCGACTACAGGGGGAACTGGGCGCCGCAGATACCGCGTGCCCTGATCCTCAAATACACAAAGCCTGGCGACGTAGTCCTCGACCCCATGGCGGGCTCTGGCACCACGTGCATCGAGGCGCTGTTGCTCGGCAGGAACTGCATAGCTACAGACATAAACTACGGCGCAGTTATGCTGACGCACCACAGGCTCTACCACCTGGCCCGCGCCCTTAAGGAGGTCGAGGCGTGGTATAAGGTGTTCCACGGCGACGCCAGGAGGCTTGACGAAGTCGAGGACGGCTCCGTCGACTTGGTGGCCACCCACCCACCATATTTCAACACGATAAAGTATGGCGGAGAGGAGGGCAACCTCTCAAACGCCGAGAGCCTAGAGGAGTATCTGGCGCTGTTCAAGCAAGTGGCAAAGGAAATCTACAGGGTCTTGAAGCCTGGCGGGGTTCTGGGCATCTTGGTCGGCGATACGCGGCTCAAGAAGCGCTACGTGCCAGCGTCGCACTACGTACTGCTGACGTTGCTAGACGCGGGCTTTGTGCTGAGAGAGGAGGTCATCAAGATGCAACACAACATGAAGACCACCCGGGAGGTGTGGCAAAAGCGAAAAGAGAGAGACTTCCTGCTAATACGCCACGAAAAGCTGTTCATATTAGAGAAGGGCGCGGCGCCGAAATACAGCACAAAGCCCCCGTTCATAGAGCTGAAGATCTAACGCCTACAGGGATTTGTTGACAGGGATAATTATCCCTGTGGGGTAATCCCTGTGACGTTTCGGTTCAGCTTACTCGCACTTCAGTTTCTTGACAAGCGTCTGGATTCTCTTTGTCGTCTCGTCGTCTATCCCTCTCCTGTGCACCTCCTCTCCAATGAGCGCGAGACGTCTGTGCGTCTCGCATGCGGGGTTGTACTTAGGTATGCTGAAGTAAGTTATGTAGCTCGGCTCCACGTGCCCCACCCAAGCCGATATTTCCTTAACCACGGCGTTGATCTGGGGGGCGAGGAGGATGGCGAGCAGGTAGTAGGCCTCCTCCAGCGCATCCACCACGACGTAGTGGGCGGAGTGCTCAGGCACGGCGCCAGTGGTCTCCACCGCTGGCACGAACCCATCCGCCACGTCTCTCCACGCCACCTTAAAGCGGCTGACGGCCTCCGGTCTCATCCTCTCTATGTGCCACCACTCCCTCTTCCCGTGCCTGCTGGAGCCCAGCAACGCCCGTTGCACGGAGCTGAGGTAGTTCCTCCAGAGCAACGTCTTCCGCAACTCTGACAGGGCTAGGGGCGTCCCGTCCTTCCTGTACGGGGCCAGGAAGTAGCGGTACCTCACGACGCGGCCGACCTCAACATCCCGCCCAAGAAACCCCCTAAACACGAAGTCCTCCTCCACCACAAACGGGCCGTACTCCCTGCCCCACTTTGTCTCCACCAACACGCGCCCCGGCCCCGCCGGCTTCGGCTCTCCCTCCACCAGCCACACGCCCCCCGCAACGCCGAAGCTCACCCCCTCGCGGCCCCTGTATGCAGAGACCCCCAGAAGAGCCGCGTCGTAGGCATCTTTCGAGAGCCAGTACACGCGGCCGCCCAGACTGACAGCAACTGCGTCTCTCCGCCTAAGCTCGACGCACGCCGCTATGTTGCTCAACGCGTCTTCTTCGCCAGGCACACAGCCACGTCTCTTTGCTTCCACATATATGATCATACCGCCACGAAGACTATCCCGGGCTGGCTCTGCGCCCCCACAAACGGCTTCACGTCTCCCAAATCCCAAACCTCCGCGAGCTTGTGCTTGGCGAGGAGCTCCCTCCACCTGGCGCCGTGGACGCCTCTGAATATGCTGGCGGGCACCATCAGAGCCACCACACTGCGGCTGTTTGTCAAGTGTCTCAGCGCCACTGCAAACAGCGGGATGGACATGTCCATCTTCTTCGCCGCGGGGCCTGGCGGTTGCACCCCCAGCGACTGAGCCACATGCTTAACCAGCCTGCGGTAGTCTTCGGGGTACTTCGATACGCCGACCCAGGGCAGGTTGCCCAGCACCAGGTCGAACCCCCCACGCGCCACATGAAGAGCGAGGCGGCGGTTCAGCGCCGCCCAATCCCCGGTCTCCGGACTCTCTTCTGAGAAGAGCCCCCTGGGCTGATGAAGCGCAAGCAGATCCAGCCTTATGATGGGCAGAATCGGCGGGCGCGGCAAATGCACTCCGCTGACAGCCAGGAAGCGGCATATCTGCAACATGTAGTTGGCCTTAGCCGTTGCGACCGCGGCTGGGCTGACGTCTATGCCTACTACGTTGCTCAGGATTTCCTCTACAAACTCCGCCGGCTTCAGCCCCGGTCTCCTCTCCCCGTACCACTTAATCAGCGCATCTATGTACTGCACGCCAAATGCAAAACTGCCACACGTGGGGTCGACGAACCTCGGGATAGCCCCGCGTTTCTTGTAGTGCTCGTCCAGCAACTCTACGATTTCTCTGTCCGCGTCGCCCGCTGGCAACAGCTCGTCGGGCGTTTTTCCGCGCACCAGCAGGTGGAGGGCCCGCCAGAGCATGAGCTTGACAATCCAGCTCGGCGTGTAGTACTCGCCGAGCTGTCTGCGCAACTCCTCTGGCAGTATGCGCTGGTAGACGCGGCCGAGGAGGTCGGCCCCTGGCGCCTTCGCCCAGTCGTAGCGGGCGAGCCCCGCGCCCAGGTCTCTGAAGAACGCGTCGAGAGCCGAGGCGGCATCTGGGCTGAACGCCCAATCATATTCATCGAGGTGCGGCGCGCTGAGCCGCCAGAGGGCGGAGAGACGCGCGGCGGCCTCTCCCCCGTACATGCAGAGCTCCACGGCCACCTTGGCCTTCCCACGGCCGAGCGCCATCTCCAAGAGGGCGGCGCCGAGGGCCTTCACCCATGCCATATAGGTCGAAAGCGCCGCGAAGAGCCTGCGCCTCTCCTCGCCGCCCAGCTCCTCAAACGCCTCGCCGTAGAGCCAGCGCATCGACTCCTCCCACGTGCCGTAGGCCCGCCCCGCAAGCTCCGCAAACTTCTCCCCATGTCTCTCCGCAAGCTCCCGCACGTCTGCCGCCAGCGGCTCCGCCGACGGCTCCCGGCTCCCTACGTCTAGCTTCTGCAGTAAATCAAGCACGCGTCTCAGCTCGCGGAGCACGCGGGACGGCCCCCCTCTGCCGTGCTCCTTCGCATATATGAGCTCCGCCCCTCTGTAGACCTCGAAGCCCGTTGCGCACCCGCCCTTGGCAACAACGAGAACCCCGAAGCCGCCCTTGAGACGGCCCAGCAGACGCCTCCTCCCCCGCTCCTTTTCGTGGGGAGACGCCACTTCGACAGCCACATCTTTGGCGGAAGTCTCCACATCCGGGATTCGACACATGGGCGCATCGGCCTTCTGGACGTTAAGCATTTGCATGCATATAAATACGCAGACGGCATCATCTATGCTTAAGGAGAGACGCATAGGCGAGATCGCCTTCTACGCCATCGACAGCCGAAGCCTTGCCGACGCCCTCAAGAAACTCGGGATCTACGACGACGTGGCAGGCGGCAGAACCCGTTGCTACTTCTGCGGCCAGCCAGTAGCTGTGGAGAACCTGGGCGGTTTCTTTAAACACGAAGGCCAGATCCGCATCGTCTGCAACAGCATCAAGTGTCTCTACGAAGCGGCCTGGCTGACAGCCAGGAGACGCATGCAACAGCGGCAGAAACAACCGCTGAGGAGGAAAAAAAGGGGGTGTTTCAGAGCTGGGGGACGCGTTGCGGGGCTAAGACGTTTTTGGCGTATTCTTCGGCGCTGTTTTGTATCGCCTGAACGACGTGCTTAAGGTACTTGTCGCCGCTTATCATACTTCTGGCGACCAACGGCTCCGTCTTCTTCAAAAACCCGCCTGGATCCTCTATTTCCACCAAGCCAGATACGTACCTAACCACCCCCAAGTCTGCAAGTCTCTCCAGCTCCCTCTCCATCTCCCAAGCCGTGGCGTATATGGCAACGCGCTTCTCGCGCCACAGCCTGTCGAACACCAGCTGTTCTAAGTCGCCGAACTTTACAACTGAAAGCCCCGCCTTAGGATGAATATTTAAAAATCCAAGCGTCTCTGCGGCTAGGCCCCCTTCCGGGGCCCGCGGTGCTGGCCCGGGTAGCTCCATGACCCCCATCTGAGGGGCCGTTGAGGATGGGGCGAGGGCGCCGATGAGCCGTCCGGAGGGCAACCACCGCCCTTCAGGGCGGGGAGGAGGCCAGAGACACAGATCCGCCGCATCGGCTGTCCTCGCACAGAACCCGCACGAATTCGCGCAGTATGTACACGAGCTCTATCATGACAGCTACTGCTCCACGTATTAAAAATGTTCATCACGGCCGAGGGGAAAGCGCCCATACGACCAAAGAGCTGGCTCAGGGCGCCCACCAGCTGTTTCCCGCATCGGCGGCGATGCTTATAAATACGCAGAATTCTGAACGCATGTTCAAGCCTAAGGCGCTGGAGACCGCCTGCGGCGTCGCCGAATACCTGCATGAGGTGGCAACATGATAGCGGTGGAAATTCTGAGACCGCGGGCGGGCTTAACGCCGATAAGCCGCAGGCGGGTGGCCGTGGCCCTGGGCTTGGCCTTGGCGGTTGCCCTGAGGAGGGCTGGCCGCTTCGAGCGCGTGGAGATCCGCGCGTGGAGGGGCGTCCCCGACGCGGCGCATGTACGCGGCGAGGAGGTGGACGTGGAGCTCGGCCGCCGCGTCGACGTCGGCGCTGTAGATGGCATCGCTGAGGGCTTTAGGCGGAGGAGGTGGGATGGCGTGACGCTGGTGCTGAGCGGCGAGCTGGGCGCTGTCAAGCTGGGGGTAGACATAGACATCTACGCTCATGAATACGTCCCCGTGCAGGCGGGGATATCCAGCGAGGGGCTGGACGTCCTCGCCGAGCCCAGAGGCCACGTGGATGGCGATGTCGTGGAAAGCTTTTACGAGCTGTTCGACGTAGAGCGCGAAAAGATG